>Ga0209777_10008844_pt1 | contig 10951 bp, 8 predicted proteins | sample FrelakmetHBP12HB_FD_187147 | JGI IMG/M metagenome (GOLD analysis project Ga0209777, IMG submission 187147) | Freshwater lake sediment microbial communities from the University of Notre Dame, USA, for methane emissions studies -HBP12 HB (SPAdes)... | ecosystem: Environmental > Aquatic >... | reverse complement strand
AATTATGATATTCAATTTATGTAAAATAGGAAAGTAAAAAAAGCTATGAAAATATTCGTCAGCAATAAATTGGTTAAAAGAAACATTAATGTCCATCGGGAGGCGACATGTCGCAATATTCGGAAAAAATAATAGAGCTTCTGCGCATTGATCATCCCGATCTTTCCGCCTGGACAATAATTTGTGCCAACGAAAGGGCTGTAGACCCCCTGCAAAACCTTATACACAGCAAGCTTGGCGGTATCCTGCCCCGGGTCGAAAGTCTTGATTCATACATTACTAAAAAAATCAGCAATAAACTGAATCTCCATCCTGTTCCCGGTGAAGAGCAGCTTCTTTTATTTATTCAATTCCTAGCTGAAAGATTCCCGGATGAGCTATACCCCGCCAGACGTGCCGCCAGTCTTCTGCCCCTGATCGCTAAACTTGCGGAATATAATATTGGCAGAGATACAATTTTCGGTGCCGAGCGGTTTACCGAGGATGAATGGAATAGGCTTGAGGAATACCTGGAAACCGCGCAGGATTTCCGTGAATGGCTTTCTAAGATAAATCTTTTCGTGCCGGAACTGGAAATATCTCTGCTCGACGGTATAACTCCCGGAGAAAAGGAAGTATTTATCGGACTTCCCGAGATAACGCCGGTTACCGAGTGCTTCTACAGAAAGATAAGCAAGGAAAGGTTGTTCATTGATAAGCCGCTTTTCGGGACTGATTTATCCGGTCCGGACAAGCTGCCCTTCGATTCGGCAAAAAATCTTGTTCTATCCTTCGGTGGAGGCGTTACTCCTTCGGACGGAACGGGCATGGAGTTGGTATCGCTGGCCGGACTTCATGCTCTGGTTGATCTGGTCACGATGGAGGTATCCACTTTTCTCAAAGAAAGATCGGGCAAAGAGCAGTTGGTGATCTTCCTGCTTGATGAGTCACTCACGCCAATGCTCTGGAACAGGTCGCTTCGATTGTTCGGTAACGTCGTCAATCTTGCCGTCTGGCTGCCGTTTTCGACAACCTCGGCCGGAAGAAGACTGCTGGCTGAAATAGATAAAGCCGGCCGGTCAAGCCGGATACCTGATTTTAAAAAGTTTGCCACATCCTGCGCTGTGGAATTATCCAGAAATCGAAACAATTACGTCCGTGAGGAATGCGAGGCGCTGGAAGCAGCCATATCTTTTTCCACGCTTCTTGATTTTTGGAAAGAGAGACTGGGGCGCAATCTGCCTGATACCGCAAAAATACTGATAGAAGATAAAAAATTCCGCGTCACAGGAAGCAGGTCGGCGCCGGTGCAGGTTGTCGGTTTCGGTCATGTTTCGGGAGAGAAATTCAGCAGGGGACTGATACTTTCTCTGGATAGCGGCGTTATGCCCTCGCAACCGTTTGAAGGGCCTTTCATCAATCCAGTTCATATTCCGCAGTTGCGCCGAAGTGTGTTTGAGTATGAAGATTTGATTTTCCGGCAGATTCTGGCGCAAGGCGAAAAAATCAAAATAGTTGGGGTGAACGATGCAATCAGGGAGCGAACGCCGAGCTACTACATGAGCCTGCTGGCACAGGAATTCGGAAAATCGATCACGGTCACGGCATTTAAGGAATCGGCTCCCGCAAAGCCGGACAAAGAAAAGACTGCGATAGCAATTGATGATAATCTAAGGAATAAGCTAAAAGATTTCACCTATTCTTTTTCGAGCCTGACTAAAATTCTGGCCTGTCCGTTTTTGTTCTACCATCAATATATCCTCGGGATCGAACCTCCTGCGTTCATGGATGATGATGAAAAGATAAATATGCAGATGGGGAGCTTTGTTCATAAATTTTTGCAATGGCTCTCGACCGGCCCAAAAGAAAGATTCGGTGACTGGGAGAAGCTTTTTGATGAGCTATGGGAAAGTGACGAAAACGCCGAAGTGCGGGACATCGACGGGATTAATATCTACATGCTTAATGCGAAAATTTTGTTGCAGGAGATTTACGCGGATGAAAAAGATTCCGGGGCGGGACTAGTTTTTGTCGACAACGCACTGGCGTGCGAGGAAAAATTCAAGGGAATGATCGCCGGAAGTTATAAGATAACCGGATTTTCAGACAGGCTGGCGAATATAGCGGGACGAACCGAGGTTATTGATTTCAAGTATACCAAAAAGCAAAGCAAATACGATCTTTCGGGAAAAACAACGGTGCTGGAACGCTTTCAAGAAAAAGGCATTCTGCACCCCGCGGCACAGCTTATTATCTATCAGCATTTTAATAAAGATGCAGAAGGTGCGCGCTTTTATTTTCTGAAGGAACCGACAAAAGATCGGGAAATAGAACTTCCTGAGAAAGAAAGCGTAGAAACCCAGGAGCTGATGCAGGCCATTAAGGAGCGCTTGGATGTGATAATTGGCGGCAGTGAACTTCGGCCGGCTCATGATTGTTCGGAATGTGAATACTGCCGGTTTCAGGCCTTATGCGGCAGAGAAGATTATTATAAAACTGTCCGGGGGAATATGTGATGAAAAGTATTCTTCTGAAAGCATCGGCAGGTTCGGGAAAAACAACAAGACTTACTGAAGAGGTGCTCAACAGAATATTTATCGGCGGAAAATTCATCGCCGCTCTGACCTTCACCCGCGCGGCCACTACCGAAATGCGCTCCCGGATAATGGAAAAAATAGCGTCAATAAAGAAACTGCTTTTGTTGGAGCGCCTGCGGCTGATTATGGAGGCAGGCCGTGTCGGCTATTCGACAATAGATTCATTTTTCTACCGGCTTTTTGCCGCGGCTGGCTTTGCGCCAAAGCTCGCGGATGAGAAAGCACAGATCGAACTCTTGCGGGAGATAGAAATCCTTTTCCGCGACAACGTTATGCAAAGCGGTAAAGCCAATAAGTTAATAGTGGCAGCCAGAATATTAAGGACGGACATGGACATGCTTTGGGAGGCTCTGGCGGATGAGCAGACTATTGAGCGCTGCCTGCTGGATAGGGCAAGGCTCGATGACCTTGACGATATTATGAAACAAAATGGTGTACTGAGAAACAGGCTTAAATCTCTTTATGAAAAGGCAGAGGCTCTGGCGGATCAGGTAACGTCACGAACAAGCAGTTGGGTTATTGATGCTTTGGCCGATTATGATAATTTTATTTCCAAGAATGTGGCGACTTATTCCGATCTGGAAAATTATACTAGTCTGGGCAAGACGATAGAGTGGAGTAAGAAACCTTATTCGGATCTCAATAGAATATTCAAGGATTACAGGAAAATCGCAGAGCAATTGGCCATTAACAAGGCGCTGCTGCGAGAGCTGGCCGTAGCCTTTCTTTGCGAGATTTATTTGGAAGCGGCCGCTACCGTGAAAAACGAAAAAGGATTGATATTCTTCCACGATGTGCGTAGAGGCCTTCTTGAACTGGATGGTGTGGCAGCAATTGAGCGCCCGAAGCTCATGAGCAACTACTTTTCTCTGGGACTCGATCGGACGGAACATCTGCTGATTGACGAATTTCAGGACACCTCGAAAGGTGATATCGAAATATTGCTTCCTTTGGTTGACGAGATTTTATCCGGTCGAGGAGAGCGCGGCGAAAGATCGTTTTTTGCCGTGGGTGACTGGAAGCAGATGATTTACGGTTGGCGCGGCGCAGACCGCAAGGCTCTGGAAGAAGCCATCGGAGGCTACATCAGAAATAAAGTTATCACGGAAAGCTCGCTCGAATACAATTATCGCAGCACACCTCTGCTGATTTCTTTTTTCAATGAACTGGTCGAAAATCTCTTTGAGGGAAAAGAGAAAGCCGAAAAGCAAAAACCGCCGGAGGAAATTAAATCTTTCGACGGCGTGACAGAAGTTAATCTTTTTGATCTGGAAAAAGACGGCACTTCGCAAGAGACTTTCTATCCCGCGATAGTTGAATATCTGAAGAAGAAAAAGGCTGAATATGACTGTCCCTGGGGAGATATGGCGGTGCTGGCTTTGACCAACAACCATGTCCAGAAGATAGAAGCCGAGCTTTTAAAGAACGACATAGGAGTGGCCGCGGTGAAAGGAAGACAGCTTCTTTCGACCCCTGAAGGTGTCGCGGTAATGTTTTTCATTGCTGGAGTTCTGGCGAAAGAGGATAAAACGCGATTTGTTGCCACGGCGGTAGCCTCGCCGTTGTGGAGTGATATATTCGGTAACGTTGAAAATATTCGGACAGAATTTTCGCAAAAGTTTCCCCAGCATTTTGGGTTAATGGCGGTCAGTTGCGCGATTGAAATGATGCGCGGGAAACTGCCCGCGACAATACTAGATATCTGGCAGGAAGAAGCGCAGGCATTTTTCAGCGAAGGCGGCGGCGACGTGGATGCTTTCCTTTTGCGTATGTTCAACATCCGGTACAGCGTGAAGGTGCCGGAGTCAGAGGATAGTGAAAATATCAAGGTTGATACCATCCACGGTACGAAAGGGTTGCAGTTCAATCATGTTTTTGTTTTCTGGAATGAGGAGGAAAGAGAGTCGCCTTTCTATCTGGAATCTGAAAAATGTCATGTTCAATTTTCGAGTAAAGAAATTGATTTCCTGAGTGCCGGCGAATCGTCAATCGCGAAAGACATCATTGCAAATCATGAAATAAATTTGGCTCGGCTGCGTCGTGAGAAGGCGAATGTTTTCTATGTCGCTGCAACGCGCGCCATAAGAACACTGACAGTTTTTCTGCCGAAAAAAAATACTGAAAACTACAAGCCTGTCCATCAGGCAGTGCTTAATACATTTTCTAGGTTTGCGCCAGATGGTAGTAAAAAAGAGATATGCTCTTTGTTCGGTAAGCCTCAAGAACCGCAACCTGTAACATATAATGTTCCCCCCAAGCATAATGATGAACCCGAAAAATATGGCGAGATTGACCCGGCTCTTGTGTCTTCATATATTAAATCGGGCATTATGAGAGGTGACCGGCTGCATCGCTGGCTGGCCAAGGTTGTTGATCAGACAGTACTTCCGTCAGCCGGAGAATTAAACGATGAAGAATATAAAGCGGCAGTTCGTTTTGTGCAAAGAAGTGATGTTTCCCCCGTAATGTTCAGGCCGGGTAATCTCTATATCGAACAACAGATATCGGATAAAGAAAGTTTTGGTATTGTGGATAGAATGATTGTGTCGGATGATTTCATTACCATTATTGATTATAAATCCGGTTCCATGAGGGGGCTCAGGCAAAAATACGAGGAACAACTCAGGCGTTACACAAAGATTATGGAAACGCTTTATCCGCAAAAAAGGGTCGAATATTATATGCTTTCAATAGATATTTGATGAGTTTTATGGTGCTTTTTATTTGAATACGTTTTAGTCTGACTGTCTTGAGTTCTGCAGTGCCGGGTCAAAATGGCACAATTCAAACTTGACTTATGGTACAATCATTTGGGGCAGGTCACTTAATAATTGTCAATTGATCAGGAAATCTTGACCACAAAATGTGGGGTATAAATTGTATTTATTACTGATTGAAGTCCAGTATATGCGATAAGGATAACGACTTGTTTCTTTCGGGAAAAACTGTTTGCTGAGTTCACCTACAAACAAATAGATTCATGAAGCTGGGAAAACTGAAGATTACCAATTGAAAGAGAGTAAGGTTCACGTAACAGAGGCAATTCGTCCCATTGACTCAATTGTTATGCGCTTCGCAAGCTGGCTTTAGATTACTCCTGCGGCCTTAGCCAGTACGATTATTGGCACCAAGTCACTAGTTTCCCAGACGTCCCCGCTGCCAAAACTGCGCCTAAAGGTTTTACCATCGTATTCCCAGGTGTCCCCACCGCCAAAACTGCGCCTTAAGGTTTTACCATCGTATTCCCAGGTGTCCCCGCCGCCAAAACTGAGCCTTAAGGTTTTACCATCGTATTCCCAGACGTCCCCGCCGCCAAAACTGCGCCTTAAGGTTTTACCATCGTATTCCCAGGTGTCCCCACCGCCAAAACTGCGCCTTAAGGTTTTACCATCGTATTCCCAGGTGTCCCCGCCGCCAAATTGCCTTCTTATCTCGATCGACATGCTTTGCCTCCCATCATTTTTCGGAAACTTGATTTTTGAAGATTCTTTTTTTACCAACTAAGTAAACACAATCAAAATGATTGATTTCATTGACCTGCTGGAATTTCTCATATTCCTCTTCTATTAGTTCATCAAACCGATCCTCATCTTGAAAAAACTGAAGTGCCAGATATTGAAAGTCTTTAGTAAATGTCAACCGATCATCCCGATTATACCGCTTTTTGTAATAGTCATTATAGCTTTTTAATTTTTCTAAATCTTTTTGAATACCGCTGATGCCGCCCTCGTTGCCAATTATGCTATATTTGATTTCAATGCCCACTAGAAGAGGCAGCTCCCAGCAAATTGTATTAATACCAATAGGTTTGTTTTTATTAATTTCCAAACGCCATTTGAAATATTGTTCAATCATTTCTGGATTAATACAGGCAATGTCAAACCTCCCACGAGAAGATTCACTTGCTACGGGATACTCACGCGTAATGAGGCTTAGTTTTTCAGCTTCAGTGGATAAATCATCACTATAAAAAGTCACGTTCAAATTGCCAATGGCTTTTGCCAATTCGTATGAGAGGTTAGCTTGGATATCAGCTTCGTAAAGAAATTCAAGACGATCCTTTTTTTGAAAATCGCTAACGAAAGTCTTTACTGTATCAAGTATTCTATAAAAAAGTTGTTCTTTAGAACTTGCATAATTGTTTACCGCCATTTTAGTGATTTTCTTTTTTATGTTTTTTTCCATATCCCTTTCGGTGTCCTTTAAGATGATGGATCTTGATATATTAACCTTGATGAAATCATAAGATGTATTATCGATTTCTACTTAAGAAATCTGCTGACCTATTGGTCTGTTCATCCGCCCACAAAGTATTTTTACAGAATTCAGACAAACCGCTCCAACATAAGTTAATTTCATTGTTTTTGCCTTCATTTACTATTTTTAAGAGGTTTTCAGCTCATTAACTTTCTTCTACTTGCTTTTTAAGAATGTCAACCTGACTTAATTCGTTAGGAGTAGCCTTGCTCTTGGTGAACCCTATCTTAAGCAATTCATCAGGAGAAGCATTGCTTTGCTTAAGAGCTCTCACTGCGAACATTACCTCTGATAGAGTTTTAGTTTCTATATGATACGCTGTACCATTAGTTAATACAATAGTAACTCTATCTGATCCCTCTTCTGCTCCTTGACTTACAATAATAAATGAGCCTTGTAATGTAGCTTCTCCCGTTGCTTCAGCAGTAATATTATGGGTTTCATCCAATGGTCCTACCATAGTTATCCTTATGATGTCGGGGGAGATGGTTTCTCAAATCCTATATTCGCTGGTGACCTCTCCCCTAATACTTGTATCACATATTAAGTTAGAGTTCAGCATTTTTTTGATTTTTTCCGATTGAAATGTTGTGTGAATTGGGAAAATAAGAAAAACCACATTACAGGAAGAAGTGCTTGTTGAGTTTACCTACAAATTAACAATCATAATGAATAAATATTTATAACGCTTCTTTTTGTGCGTATAGTCCAGTTTCAGATGGTAAGCATGAAAATCTGGACTGTCTTCAACATTAACAAAGATTATCATGCATATTTAATTCAATATACATTTTTACCGCTCTACTACCGTTATTACCTTTTTATCGGCTTATTTATCTTTTAGTCGCCGGGGGGTTTACAATATCTGAGGTTTATGTAAATAATTGCCAAACTTCCGGAGAAAAAGAGAAATTATGTTAGAACACATTTATGTAGACTTATGTCTGGGGCTTCTGAAAGGAGAAGGAATATGGCTTTAATCGAAATGAAAAACATCACTAAAGATTATCATCTGGGGGAAACGATAGTGCACGCGCTAAGGGGGATTGATCTGCTAATTGATAAAAGAGAGTTTGTGGCGATATGGGGACCATCCGGTTCCGGCAAGACCACCCTCCTGAATCTGATCAGTGCCATCGATGAACCGACCACGGGGGAACTGGCGATTGCCGGTAAGGATGTTCGATCTTTGACGGATAACCAAAAAAGCGAACATCGCAATGAAACAATCGGCTTTATCTTTCAAGGGTTTAACCTTGTCCCGGTTCTGTCCGCACTGGAAAATGTAATGCTACCGCTGCAGATTAAAGGCGCATCGGCAGGAGAAGCCAGGAAGCAGGCTTTGAGTCGCTTAGAGGAAGTTGGCTTAAGCGAACTTATTTATAATCGCCCGGCGAAAATGTCGGGAGGACAACAACAAAGGGTATCGATTGCGCGAGCGCTGGTGAACAACCCCTCACTGGTGATTGCCGATGAACCTACAGCCAATCTTGACTCCGAAACCGCCCGGATGATCATCGACCTCATGCGCGAGTTGAATGAAAAAGACCATACTACTTTTATTTTTTCCACACACGATCAAAGGCTGCTGGACCGGGTCAAACGACTGGTGCGCATGGAAGACGGAAAGATAGTTGATGGAGGAACAAAACAATGATGAAATGGATAAAACTGGCAGTTAGGAATATTTTTAGAAACAAGCGCCGCTCTTTTGTCACGCTGCTAGCAATCGGTGTGGGCTTTGCCGCGATCAACCTCTTTTACGGTTGGATCCATCATTCGTATTACGGGTTAAGGGTTATGGCTGTTCAAGCAGAGGGCTTGGGTCATTTAAGGATCAACAGAGCCGGTTGGCAAGAGAAGGGGAAGCTGGAACCGGAGAAATATATGTTCTCTAAAGAGGAGACAGAAAAGATTATCAAACTCACTACGGATGAGAAAGAGGTTATTCTAGCTACTCCCCAGATACAAGTAACAGGTATTGTAACCAATGGGGTCGCCTCGACCATTTTTATCGCTCAAGGTGTCGTTCCTAAGGATGACAAAACGATAAAAGGAGGTTGGGCTAATTTTAGACCAGTTAACGGAAAAGAATTGGACGATCAGAAAAAGTATGGCGCAGAAATTGCCCAGGATTTGGCCAGATATCTCAACCTAACGCCAGGTCGTGACGGGGTTGTCATGGCTTCCACGCTGAGCGGGCAGATGAATGCTTTGGATATCCAAGTAATGGGTGTCTATGATACCGGCTCTGATTTCTCTAATGATAAATTCATGCGCTTCACTTTTGATTTCGCTCAGTCCCTTCTTGATACGCATTCAGCGGAAAGAATTGTTGTCTTGCTGAAAGACTGGCAAGACACTGAACGTATGCGTACAACGCTGCTGAAGAAGCTTCAAGCTGCCGGTATTGACTGTGAAATTAGGACATGGAAAGAATTATCTTTATCCTATTTAAAAACGAAAAGCATGCTCGACATGATGTTTTCTTTCCTCTTTACGATTGTCATAGTCATTGTTGTAATGACCACGGTCAATACGATGGGTATGGCCATTCTCGAAAGAACCAGAGAAATTGGGACTCTGCGGGCTTTAGGTTTAAAACGCAGAGGAGTATCGCTGCTCTTTTCTATCGAAGGTGCCCTGCTGGGTCTTTTTGGTAGTTTTATGGGAGTTGTACTGCATTTATGCGTATGGGCCATTATTAAAATTTATCCACCCCAATATACACCTCCAGGTATTTCCACATCTATGTCACTGACTGTGGATCTGGTGCCACAAGCTCTGTTTATCTTGGTGTTATGTATGGTTGGGCTTTCTTTATTGGCTGCCATTATCCCAGCCAGGCGGGCGGCCAAACAAAATATTGTGGATGCCCTGGGACATGTTTAAAAACAAATAAAAAATAGGAGAAAAAAATGAAAACACGATTTGAACAGCGATATTTAATGGCGATGATTTTTGTAGTCATTTGTTGTCTGAGTTTTTCTGTTTCCTCTGCCCAAACACAGATAAGCCCCAAAGAAATGCTCCAAAAAGCGGATGAAGCCCGCGGCAACGCCGAAGGAATCCAGTGGGAAATCGTCATTGATTCCATTGAGGGAGGGCGTGAACAGCATAGAATATTTCGGGTAAACGCCAGAGGTTATAATTCTCTTGCCGATACTTTATCTCCGGCCAATGTAAAAGGTCAAAAATTGCTAATGCAGGATCGTAACATGTGGTTTGCCAAACCCGGGCTTTCCAAATCTGTTCCCATCTCTCCGCGGCAAAAGCTTATGGGCGGCGCGGCCAATGGTGATATTGCCTCCACTAACTACTCGGGTGATTACAAAATCACCCACACGGCGGAAGGCAAAGTAGGCAGTGAGGATTGTCTGATTCTGGACTTACAAGCAGTGGATAGCAGGGCTACTTATGACCGGATTAAATACTGGATATCCAAGGAGCGTGTCGTGGGGCTTAAAGCTGAATTCTTCACAGTCTCCGGTAAAATGTTTAAAACGGCCATATTCGAATATAAAAACAGCATCACCATTAATGAAAAACCACGGGAGTTTATTTCCCAAATGATTATTACCAGCGCCATAATTAAAGAAGATGTAACGACTATGCATTATAGTAATCCTGTGCTCAAAAAGGTCCCCGATGCCATTTTTAACCTGAACCTGCTGACGAAATAGGGCTTTCCAATGAGATCAAGCTGCGTAAAGAAGATTTCTTCAATAATCATTTTCTTATTGACCGCCTGCTGGGGATGGTGGCCGCAAGTTGCTGGCGCCGATAATGCTGAAGATGCAAAACGTTCCTTTATCCAGAAATTCAACGAAGGCTTTTCCGCAGATTGGCGAATTATGACTTACGGAATTGTTCAGGAACCGGCCAATTCCTCTCAGAATCCTGATAATAATTTTCTCCAATTGCCTCATTACACGGCAAATCTGGAACTGCGTCCCGATCTGCGACTGAACCTGGAACCGTTGGAGCTTTCCGCGAAACCCAGAGCAAGGTTAGAGTTCGATATTTGGAAGGAGGGGATACGCCAGGGTGATACTCAATGGATAAGCGATGTGTATGTTAATGAATGGCTTGCGCGATTGAAAGCCAGGGAGAATCTG
>Ga0209777_10008843_pt1 | contig 10951 bp, 8 predicted proteins | sample FrelakmetHBP12HB_FD_187147 | JGI IMG/M metagenome (GOLD analysis project Ga0209777, IMG submission 187147) | Freshwater lake sediment microbial communities from the University of Notre Dame, USA, for methane emissions studies -HBP12 HB (SPAdes)... | ecosystem: Environmental > Aquatic >... | reverse complement strand
CGCGCCCAGGCCCTTTACGACCGGTTGGTCCTGATGCTCCAGAACGTCGATATCAGCCGGAATATTGACCAGGAAACCCTGGCGGTGCTCGAACCGGCCTGCACCGCCAAGCGCTCCTACAAGCAGGAGGCGACCCTGCTGGCCCTGGCGATCTTTGCCGGCCTGGTGTTGGGCGTGGGCATCGTGTTCTTTGTGGATTTGCGCGACGACCGGCTCACCAGCCTGGCCGAGGTGACGGACAAGGTGAACGCCGAAGTCATGGGCCAGGTGCCCGAGATGCATCCGCGGGGTGAGTCGGACAAGGCGCCCCTCGCGCTGCTGAGCCGCGACGATCAGCGGCACACGTTCGCCGAGTCCTATCGCAATCTGCGGTCCGCCTTGCTCTATTTGCAGTCCGGCGACCAGCAGCCAAAGGTCGTGCTCGTCACCAGCGCGGAGCCGAATGAAGGCAAAACCACCGTCGCGGCGAACCTGGCGCATACGCTGGCGTTTGGCGGGTCACGGGTGCTCCTGGTGGATGGCGACCTGCGGAAAGGCTCGCTCCACAAGCTGCTGGATTTCCAACCCGGGCCCGGCCTTTCGGACCTGCTGGCCGACCAAACCATGGCGGCTAAGGTCATCCAGACCAATGGCGTGGCCAACCTCTCCTTTATCGCAAGCGGCAAGACCCATCGGAATCCCGGGGATACCTTCCTGGGCGCAGCGCTTCAGAACACCCTCGCCTGCTGGCGGCAGGAATTTGATTACGTGCTGATCGACAGCAGCCCCATCTTCGCCGCCGACGATGCGCCCACGCTCGCGCCGAAGGTGGATGGCGTGATTTTTGTGGTGCGCAGCCGGTTTTCGCGGGCGCGGGCGGTGACTACCGCCCTGGAAGTGCTCCGTCAGCGCCAGGCCAAAGTGCTCGGTCTAGTTTACAACCAAGCCCGAGCCAGCAAGAAGGACCACTACTACTACACCTACAAAGACTATTACCAGCCATATGCGGGATAGGGAAAACCACAGAGTAAAAGGTAACCACCGATGAACACAGATGAACACAGATTGGTTGGGTCAGGCATCGGCTCTGGTTGGCTGTGCCCCAAGTCCCTGTTTAGGGACCAGATTGTCCCTGTGCCAAAGCAAAGTTCGGGCGCTTCCCTATCTGTGTCTATCTGTGTCCATCTGTGGTTAAATCTTGATGCCGGGGAGAACCACCGATGAACACAGATAAGATACAACCGGACTTGCAGGGCACAAAGAATGCGGGTTTCCTGCTTAAGGAAGAAACGCATGCGATCATTGGATGCGCCTTCGAGGTGCTCAATGGACTGGGCCACGGGCTGAACGAGAAATGTTACGAGAACGCTCTGGTGGTTGAGTTCCGCTCGCAAGGCATCGGGTTCAGTCAGCAACGGCAATTCGAAGTGCTCTACAAGAACGAGCGCGTGGGTTTGTACATCCCCGACCTGATTGCCTACGACCAGGTGATTGTGGATGCGAAGGTCATTGACGGCATCACCGATGGTGAGCGTGGACAAATGCTGAATTACTTGCGCATTACAAAGCTCAGAGTGGGTTTGATCCTCAATTTCAAACACCCCCACCTTGAGTGGGAGCGCATCGCCCTCTAAGTGGAAGGAAAATAACCACAGATGAACACAGATAAACACAGATTCATTTGCTCAGACCTCAGCTTGTGTTATCTGTCCTCCACGCCGTGCTCTAATGGAAAGGGTTCTTCCCTTGGCCAGTCCGTACCTGGCAGGTTCCCCATCTGTGTGTATCTGTGTCCATCTGTGGTTAATGTGATTTGGTTCGGTTCAGTGTAAGTGTTCGGTAATCCGGTGGTCTCCAAGTGATCGCTGGTCAAAAGTTAAACGTTGGCAGTGTGTTAGTAGATTCGGGGCCAAAGGGCAGAAGCCCCGCGAATCGACGGGGACGAAGTCTCGCTAAAGCCAAACAGGGATGAGGGCGGAAACCTGGAACCTGGAACCTGGAACCTGGAACCTGAAAACATGACTACAGAGAAACGAGCTTTACGTCAAAGAACGAAGATGTTCGCGTCTGCGATCATCCGGTTTTACTGTTCCCTGCCAAAAACCAAGGACGAGTTACACGTGCTTGGAAAACAACTGCTTCGCTCTGGCACCTCGGTAGCCGCCAATTACCGCGAAGGATCGCGCGCACGTTCTGATTCTGAATTCATTTCCAAGATCGAGCAATGCGCCCAGGAAGCCGACGATTCCATGCTATGGCTGGAGCTTCTCCGTGATGATTGTTTCATCCGTTCTGAGGAGCTCGATTGGCTGCTGCGCGAGGCCGATGAACTAATCGCGATCTTTGTGACAATGTCCAAGCGTGTGAAGCGCCGCCTCGACGGCGAGTAATAGCCCTCAGGTTTCAGGTCTCAGCTTTCAGGTCTCAAGTTTCGTCCCTCATCCCTGGCCCAGGTTTCAGATCTCAGCTTTCATCCTTCCCCCTTGTTCTCTTCCTTCTCCATTTCGCGTCCTACGCCCTCCCTCCTGACGGGGGTTGCGAGCTTTGTCCGGCAATGGTCGCCGCTGGCTGTGCCGCTGGCGCTCTTTAGTGCCCTGTGGCTGAACCTGGCACGACAACTCTCTTTCCAGTGGTCAACCAAGGAACAGTACGCCTTCGGTTGGTTTGTTCCTTTGCTGGCGCTGTGCTTGTTCTGGCGCCGATGGACAACCCGCCCGGAATGCCACCCTGTGACCCCGCCCCGATGGGTGGTGGTGCTGGTGTGCGCCGCAGCGGGCATGCTCCTGCCGGTGCAGATTGTGTGCGAAGCGAACCCGGACTGGCCGCTCAGCGGTTGGCTCATCGCTCTGCTCGTGGTCGGCCTCTCGCTTTACGGCATTCTTCTGGCAGGCGGCTGGCGCTGGGTGTTGCTCTTCGCCTTCCCCGTCGGCTTTATCTTGATCGCGGTCTCGTGGCCTTACCGGATCGAGCATGGGATCACTCACGGGCTGATGAAAATGGTGGCCGGCCTGACCGTCAGTGTGCTCGGTTGGTTCGATGTCATCAGTTCTCAACGTGGCAACTTGATCGACTTGAGCACGGGCGCCGTAGGTATCGATGAGGCCTGCAGCGGCATTCGCTCGTTCCAGTCCACCATGATGGGCGCGTTGTTTCTCGGTGAGCTTTACTTGCTCAGTTGGCGGCGCCGGCTCGCGGTGCTGGCCGGGGGTGTCCTGCTGGCCGTTTGCTTTAACGTGGTGCGAACACTGATCCTCACCTGGTGGGCCTCGGAGACGGGCGTCGATGCCCTGAAGAAGTGGCACGACCCCGCCGGCTTCTCCATTTTTGGGGCCACGTTCGCCTGCCTCTGGCTCCTCGCCTGGCGGCTCCGCAAGAACAAAGTCCAAAGTCCTCTTCAGCCTTCAGGTTTCAGCCCTCATCCTTTAGCCTCTAGCCTTCAGGTTTCAGGTTTCAGCCCTCAGCCTTCGTCCTCCGCCTTTCGTTACTTGCTAGTGCTTGGCTGCTGGTCTGTCTGTTTCGTCGCGCTGTCGGAGCTTTGGTATGTGGCACACGAGCGCGCTGAAAAGCCGCCTCAACGCTGGTATGCCAGCCTGCCGGCGACCAACTCCACTTTTCAAACGGTTGAACTCACGCCCCAGGTTCTCGAAACCCTGAGAAACGATGAGAACATCAGCGGAACCTGGCGGCAGCAGGATGGCATGGATTGGACCGTGTTTTTCCTCCGCTGGAACCCTAAATCCGTCCCTTCGGTCATTCGGGCGCGCAGTCACCGCCCCGACGTCTGCCTTCCCGGCGCCGGGTTCTGGGAGATCTCCAACTTGCCGATCGAATACTTCGAGGCTGGCCCGTTGAAGCTGCCGTTTCAGAGATACACCTATGAGGCCAACCGGCAGTTGCTGTATGTTTTCTTCTGTCTCTGGCAGGATGGAGACGAAGACCAGCGGGGAATGCGCATGCGGAAGGGGCTGCGTGTGCTAGGCGTCCCCGAGCGCGTGCAGCTTGCGTGGCAAGGAAAAAGACGCCTGGGGCAACAAACCCTCGAAATCGTCGTCAGCGGTTGCGAAAGCTTTCAAAAAGCGGAGCAGCAAGTCCGCACACATCTGCCGGGGATGATCCGACTCGGCCAGGCCGGCTACCGAATGGCTCAAAATACGCAGTGAATTCCTGGGCAATCCACCCCAATCCATCGGTTGTCATCGAGCCAAGAGCGTCCTGGAAGCTGTTGGATTGGCGAGAGTGCGTCGAATACCGCGACCTGCTTTATTTCCTGGTCCTGCGGGATGTCACCGTCCTTTACAAACAGACCATCCTGGGAATTGCCTGGGCGGTTCTGAACCCGTTCTTCAGCATGGTGGTCTTCACCGTCATCTTCGGAATGCTCCTCAAAGTGCCGAGCGACGGGAAGCCCTACGCCGTCTTCAGTTTTGCGGCCCTGCTGCCCTGGACCTACTTTTCCCAGTCCCTCACCGGCGCCACCAACAGCCTGATCCAGGGCACCAACCTGTTCACCAAAGTCTATTTCCCGCGCGTTTTCATCCCGCTGGTGCCGGTCTTCTCGAAGCTGGTCGATTTCGCCATCGCCTTCGTCTTCCTGGCAGCGCTGATGATTTGGTACCGCATCATGCCCTCCTGGAATGTCGTCTTCCTCCCGCTGCTGATCCTGCTGATGATGCTGACCTCGGCCGGAATCGGCATGCTCTTGTCCGCCCTGGCCATCCAGTACCGTGACATCCGCCACGCGATGGGTTTTGTGATCCAGGCTTTGATGTATGCCGCGCCCGTCGTCTGGCCCGTCTCGAAGCTGCCCCCTGGTGTCCGCCTCTGGTACGGCCTTTACCCCATGGCCGGCGTCATCGAAGGCTTCCGCGCCGCCCTGCTCAACACCGGCCCCATGCCCTGGGACCTGATCGGTATGGGCTCAATCACCGCGGCTGCGGCGTTCCTGCTCGGGGCGCTCTATTTCCGGAAGACGGAGAGGTTCTTTGCCGACGTTGCGTGAGCACAGCGAAAACAAAAATGAGTTTCACCTTTCAGCTCTCAGGTTCCCTTCCTCAGCCTTTGTTTTGCCGCTTTCTGCTTTCTGCTTTCCCAATTTCTGCTTTTCAGCAATGAGTGACATCGCCATCCGCGTCGAGAACCTGGGCAAAGCCTACCGCATCGGCCTCAAAGAGCAGCAGCAAGAAACCATGCTCGGTGCTATGGCGGCCTGGGTCAAATCGCCCTTCGAGAACTTCCGCAGTGTCCGCAACCTCAGCCGCTTCGACGATGCCGCCGCAGATAAACCTCAGCTTTCAGCTTTCACCCCTCATCCCTCGTCCGGCCCTGCCCCTCAGCCTTCAGCTTTCATCCCTCAGCCCTCCTCAGCGCCTTCAGACATCATCTGGGCCTTGAAAGACGTCTCCTTTGAGGTGAAGCATGGCGAGGTGTTGGGGATCATCGGGCGAAATGGAGCTGGCAAGAGTACGCTGCTCAAGATTCTCTCCCGAATTACCGAACCTACCCGCGGACGGGCGTCCGTCTATGGGCGACTGGGCAGTTTGCTGGAGGTCGGCACCGGCTTCCACCCCGATCTCACTGGCCGCGAGAACATCTACCTCAACGGCACCATCCTGGGCATGAAAAAGCGCGAGGTGGACGCCCGGTTTGAGAAGATCGTGGAGTTCTCCGGCGTGGAGAAATTCATCGACACCCCCGTCAAGCGCTACTCCAGCGGCATGAGAGTTCGCCTAGCCTTTTCCGTGGCGGCGCACTTGGAGCCGGAAATCCTCCTAGTTGACGAGGTCTTAGCGGTGGGGGACGCAGAGTTCCAGAAAAGGTGTCTCGGCAAGATGGGGGATGTGGCAAGGCAGGGTAGGACCATCTTGTTCGTGAGCCACAACATGGCGACGGTGGAACAGCTATGCTCCCGCGCGATTGTCCTTTCTGCCGGGCGTATTACTGCCGCCGGCGCAACCAACAGCGCCATCCACTCCTACCTTTCTGTCGATGAACGCCCGAAAGTTAAAGGGGAAAACGTGCTAGCCCGCAGTCCGGATGGCTCCTTGGAACTACTCTCGCTTGGGCCTACGGGCGAGAACGGAGAGTCTCTCGCAATGGCCCAATGTGGGCGCGATCTGCACTTGGCCCTTGCTCTGCGAACGTCCAAAAGCCTACCGGACAGCACGGTCTCAGTCGGGATCAACAGTCTGCATGAGGTCCGAATCGCGACACTTCACAGCACAATTGCAGGTGCACGTTTGTCTATTCCTGAAGGGACGCACAAAATTGTTTGCCGCGTGCCCCACTTGGCTATTGCACCAGGCTGTTATGCTCTGGATGCAAAACTCTATTCTGGCACAGAGGTCGCGCTTTGGGCTCCACGCGTTCAACAATTAGTGGTTGAGCAAGGTGACTTCTTTGAGACCGGTAAACTACCAGCTTCGACCTGGGGTGGGGTTTGCTACCTAGACCAGGAGTGGATGGTCAATGATTTCCCGCAAAACGGAGAGTAGCCCACGATGAATACTTGCTTTCGAGTACTCTACTATGGGGGTTGCTGGCCAACCAACATTGGGAATGCGTTTATTGATTTAGGGGCGATGGCGATTTTGCGAGCGGCAATCCCTGGTGTTCAGATCTCATTCGCCAGTGAATACCCAAGATGGTGTTTTGCTCATGCTGAGCGGCCTGCCAAGATGACTACGGTGCAGAAGCTGTGTTCCCTTACACATCGCGGAAAGCCAGCGGAACAACCCGGTATGGGGAATGCCTTGGATATTGCATCGGTCACACAGTGCGATTTGGTGGTTTTTTCGGGCATGGCAATATGCAAGGAATTTGTCGACGTGAATGGGCCAACAGTTCTCGCCCTAGCAAAACGCGGCGTACCGGTACTACTACTTGGGACCGGCGCTCTGCTGTACTCTGAGGAAGAAAGAACAACCTATGCTGACTTCCTAAGCAAAGTGAAACCGATCGGCTTTATCTCTCGAGACGAACCGTCCCATCAAGTCTATGCGAAATTTGCAGAAACTTCGTTTTGTGGAATAGATTGCGCCTTCTTCCTACCCGAAGCGTATACCCCTTTCTCTCTAACGTTACCGCCGTTTGTTGTCGCCAATTTCGACCACGAGCCTGAGCCCAAGCTCGATCTGCAGGGACGCCTCCTGATCCCGTCACACCATGAGTGTTGGGGTCCGACAAAAGCACATTGGACCCCCCACAGCAACACGCTAATCTCCGATATTCCTCATGATTACCTCACCCTGTACGCCAACGCCGAGGAAGTTCACAGTGATCGAGTTCACGCGTGTATAGCCACGCTCACCTATGGCCGAAGAGCAAGACTCTACGCCTCGACCCCACGCAGCGCGCTATTCAAGGCTGTCGGCGCTGAGAACATCGGGGACAACCTGGTACAACTCGATATGCAATCCCTTGCTACCAAAAAGCAAGCGCAAGTAGAATTTGTCAGGACATTGGTAGCGAAACGTTTTCAAATTTCAGGCAACCACCAAGCATAAGCATGACCCGCCCAAACCCAGGCTTGACGAAGCGGATTCTTAAACAGGCACCGCATTGGCTAAATTCTGTTCTTGTTGCTGATCAGTGCCGGCCGGGGGCAAAGAAGGGGGATGCGGAATCCGGGGTGCTACGGGCCTTGAAGTGGATCCGCGCTCATGAATTGCCGACTGGCGGCATCCGTGTTGAAACAGGCCATCCCAATGCGTATCCTGAAGTCAGTGGCTATATCATCCCGACCTTGCTCAAGTGTGGGGATAAGGAATTTGCAGCCCGGTTGACCCGGTGGCTCCTGTGCGGTCAGCGGGCGGACGGGAGCTTTCCGGACCCAGATGGGGGCAAGAGCTACGTGTTCGACACCGGTCAAGTTCTGCGTGGATTGCTGGTCGCGACAACGCCAGAGCTTGTCCCTGGCTCGCGGGAAGCAATGCGCCGTACCGTTGATTACCTAATGGCTCAGATGCTGGAAAAGGGATCCAAAGGTTTTCCGCCCTGCTATAATCGCCCCAATATCCCTGAATCGGTGCACCTTTACGTGTTACCACCGTTGGTTGAGGCGGCGGCGCTGCTGCAAGACCAGCAGGTCCGTGAGTCTGCCCTTCGCTGCCTCGAGCATTACATCCGAGGGGCTGATTTTCTGCGAGAAGAGGACCTCACCCACTTCCTCGCCTATGAACTGGAGGCTCTGATCGACCTTGACCGGGCCGAGCTTGCCCAACCCGTGCTTGACCATCTAAGAGAGGCGCAGAAGTCGGATGGTTCCGTGAGGGGCCTTGGCGGCGTTGACTGGGTCTGCACCCCGGGCCTTGCGCAGTTAGCCATTTGCTGGTACAAGCTGGGACAATGGCAACCAGCCGACAAGGCCCTGAGTTGGCTCGAATCTCGCCAAGAATCTACTGGGGGTTTCAAGGGCAGTTACGGCCCAGGGGCAGCATACAAGCAGGAGGTTGAGGTTTCTTGGGCACCTAAATTCTACTTGGATGCACATTTTCTCCGGGTGGCTGCCTTCTTCGAGCGCCACGCGAAGGAATTCCCAACTACGGTTCATGCGACTGACGGACGGACAGAGGCGATCCTGAGACTGGTCAAGAATGGCGACAAGGTCCTTGAGGTCGGTTGCGGAAAAGGACGGTTTCTCGCGGCCGTCAAGGCGGCCTTTCCAAGTGCAGAATGCATCGGTGTCGATCCCTCTCTGCCGCTTCAGGATTGCCTTCCACCCGGAATCCAAGGCTTGCGTGGCGCGCTTGAGGCAATCCCGTGGCCAGATAGCAGCTTCGACCTTGTGTTCTCTGTCGAAGCGATCGAGCATTCCCTCAATCACGAACGTGCCGTGGAGGAAATGGTCCGCGTGACCAAGCCCGGGGGCTGGGTCATCATTATTGATAAGCAGCAAGCCCATTGGGGGCGACTCGACTGTCCGTCTTGGGAGCAATGGCCCGAAATCAGCACGTTTAAGCGGCTTCTAAGTCGATTCTGCGATGACGTGTCCGCTCCGTGTGTAGCCTACGATAACCATCCATCCACTGACGGTCTCATGGTCGCATGGCGCGGCCGCAAACGTTCACGGTTAAGTGGGGCGCAGTGGAATACTGTCCTGATAAGTCCTGATCTCGAGAGGAGCATTGTCGAGGCGGTGCGATCCAATCGTTTTTCGGACTGGGGCAAAGCGATATTGCTCCAAACGCAACCCGGAGAAATGGTGCTGGAAATTGGAAGCGGCACAGGCCAAGTCTCACTGCAACTCGCCCAAACCGGCCGCGTAGTGACCTGCTTAGACACGAGTAATGATAGTCTTGCATTCACGCAACGTTGCGCCCGTCAACTCGAACTACCTATTCAGACCCAATGCGCTGACGCCACCCAAAGGCTCCCGTTTGAAAATAGGCAATTCGATTGCGCCTGGAGTTCGGGTCTGCTGGAGCATTTCTACGAAGAGGAACGCCGAGCCATGTTGCGCGAGTGGGCCCGGGTTTGCCGGGGAAAGTTGATCAATCTGGTTCCCAATGCGGCGTGCTTGTGTTACCGACTCGGCAAACGATCGCAAGAACTCAAAGGTTGTTGGCCATACGGTCTGGAAATGCCTCTACACAGCCTGCGCGCGGACTATGAGGCCGCTGGCGTCCGCGTCGTGGAAGAGTTTTCGATTGGGACACGACACGCGCTGAAGTTTCTCGCCACCGAAGAACCCCAACTTAAGCAGCTTTTGACCGCCGCGTTACGCAATGTTCCTGATTCCGAACTTGAGGATTGGAACCAAGGTTATCTCCTTGTGACTGTCGGGTATTGCGACGAACGCTAACTGTTTGCATGCTCACAGTTCTGTCTATCATCGGTACGCGCCCGGAAGCCATCAAGATGGCTCCTGTCGTGAAAGAATTGCAGCTACGGCCTGCGGCGGTTCACTCCGTCGTTTGCGCCACCAGCCAGCACCGTCAGATGCTCGACCAAGTGCTCGAACTGTTCCGCATCCGGGTGGATCACGACCTGAACCTCATGCAGCCCAACCAGACGTTATCCCGCCTCACAGGGCTGCTCTTTGAGGGCTTGGACCGCGTTGTGACCGAGGTGAAGCCCGACTGGGTGCTCGCCCAAGGCGACACCACAACGGTCATGGTCGCGTCGTTGGTCGCGTTTTATCACCGCATCCGGTTCGGGCACGTCGAGGCCGGGCTACGTACCGGGGACTTGCGGCACCCTTTCCCTGAAGAACTTAACAGGCGAATCGCCGACATGGTCGCCGAGGCTTACTTCGCTCCCACGGAACGCGCTCGCCAAGCGTTGATTGGAGAAGGCGTTTCCGACGGGCGCATCTTTGTGACCGGAAACACCGGTATCGACGCGCTTCTGGATGTTGTTTCACGTCCGTTTGACTGGACTGGAACGCCGCTGGCACTGCAAACGGTGAATCGCATTGTGCTGATCACCGCGCACCGTCGCGAAAGCTTTGGCAGATCCCTGGAGGCAATCTGCGGTGCCATTAGCGAACTAGCCGCTCGCTACGCGGGTGACGGGATTCTGTTCGTCTATCCGGTGCACCTTAATCCGAATGTGAGAAGACCAGTCAACCAGATGCTTGGGGGCCTGCCAAACGTCCTCCTGTGCGATCCGCTGGACTATTCGTGCCTCGTTCACGTGATGAAACGGGCGACTTTGATCCTGACTGACTCGGGAGGAATTCAAGAGGAAGCTCCCTCGTTTGGCGTCCCCGTCCTGGTGCTCCGAGACAAGACGGAAAGGCCAGAGGCTGTCGAAGCGGGTATGGCACGCCTGGTGGGAACCTCTCGCCACCGCATCGTGACGGAGGCCGCCAGGTTACTGGACGGGGCGAGGCCAGAACACCTTGCGCCTGCAATCCGCAACCCCTACGGCGACGGCCAGGCGGCGGCCAGGATTGTGGCTGCACTCTTGGAACTGCATCCCCATGAAGAATAAACCCCTGGTTTCGATTGTTCTACCCACTTGGAACGGCTCC
>Ga0209777_10008842_pt1 | contig 10952 bp, 11 predicted proteins | sample FrelakmetHBP12HB_FD_187147 | JGI IMG/M metagenome (GOLD analysis project Ga0209777, IMG submission 187147) | Freshwater lake sediment microbial communities from the University of Notre Dame, USA, for methane emissions studies -HBP12 HB (SPAdes)... | ecosystem: Environmental > Aquatic >... | reverse complement strand
CAGGGAGAATAACGCCGAGGCCATAGCCCAGGAGCTTGCCAGAAACCCGTATCCAAAGATATACCCAATTGATTTTCTTGCGCTGTACTCAAACGCCGTGGCGCTTGCCATGATATCGACCTATTTTCAGGGCGAGGCGGTCATACAGGTGAACAGGATGGCCCGCAACAGGCTGCTCAACGGCATAGCGCCCATGCTCCTGGACTTCTGGCAATGAGGTCTGCCCTTCTTTATAAACGAGGAATTTGGAGACTCAATTGGTGATCAGCATGAGGATTTCAATAGAAAGCATGACGCTCAAGGACATGAAAGACCTGGGAGACATGGGGTATGAGGGAGCGGTTGAAAGGAAGAAGGGCGTGACGCTTTCCTTTTGACCTTGCGTTTGCTGCCATTTTGAACGCACATCCCCCGCGCCTGCCAAGGGTACCGGACTATCTAAGCACCTCTATATCGGCCACGACCTGCACGGTTTTGGGCGAGTAGTCCCTTACCTTCTTGGCAGACACAACCCTGAAAGGCCTTTCCAAATTAGCTTTTATCTTTTCCTTTGCGTGCTCAAGCGGCCTTTTCGCGTCAACGAACGTGTAAAAATGCATCATTGTCCCCTTCTTTGACGCCTTTCCCGCATCCTTCAGGAAGTGCTCGGCATCCTTTGGCAGCGGCATGACAATCCTGTCTGCCCATCCCGCGTATGCCTTTTTGGCAAGCTCCTTTTTCACGTCGCCCAGCACGGCTTCAACATTGCCAAGCTTGTTCAGTTTGATATTCCGTTTGAACCATTTGACTGCTTCGGCGTTCAGCTCAATACCTATCACTTTCGCTGTTGGCCTTTCCTTTGCCACGCATAGCGCAAAAGGCCCGACGCCTGCAAAGAGCACGAGCACATTCTCGTTTTTCCTCACAAGGCCAGCAACCCTCTTCCTTTCGGTTGAAAGCCTTGGCGAAAAGAACACCTTTTTTACGTCAAACTCCATTGCAACGCCGTTTTCCCTGTACCTTGCGACGCTTTTCCTTTTTCCGCCGATAAGCCTGAATTTCCTTACCCTGTATTTCCCTTCCATGCCGCTTTGCTTGGCATAGACCGTTTCCACTGCCTTATGGACTGACATTATTGCCTTTGCGGCCTTTTTCGCGTCCATGCCCTTCGGCAACTCGACGACGGCGATGTTGCCAAGCAGGTCAAACGAGGACAGCGCGTTTTTGGCTTTCACGCCCTGCGATTCAAGCGCCTCTGAAAGGTTGCGCGGCCCGGTTTTCCTTGGCTTTAATCTCTTATTTGAGTATGCGTAGCCTTCAATCCTCTCTTTTACAGGGATGTAGACGTGGGTTTTGTCATGCATGACTGAAAAGGCATTGTCAATCAGGCCCTTTGCCGCCAGGCTCCGCATTGCCTCGTTCGCCTTCAGCTTTTCCACCTTTATGCACGGCATTGCAACCACAAAATTGAAAAAAGTGGGCCCGCTGGGACTTGAACCCAGGACCTACGGCTAACTTAGGTTTGTGCTAGAACGCGCCATATAAGACCGTCGCTCTACCGACTGAGCTACGAGCCCGCCTGCTCAGCTAAGGGACATTTTGGGTAAAGCATTTAAAAACTTAATCCGATGCCGCAATTCTTTTAAAAAAGGCTGCCGGATATGCCTACGGGTCAATCTCTTATGCCGAAGAACGTTTCATTCATAGTGGAAGGCCTCGGCTACGGCCATGCCGCGAGGATGCTGCCTGTCATAAGCAGGACAGGGGGCAGCGTGCTGAGCTACGGCCAGGGCTCCGAATACCTGAAGGAGAGCCATGTGGACGTGATAGACGTTGAGCAGCCGTACGACATAAAGCTCGGCCAGGAGGGCCTGGACGTTACAGCCTCAATAGCCGAAATCGTCAAGCGCTTTGACCCGAAGACGATTGACACGGCAAAAAAGGCGATTGAGGGCTCGGACTTGGTCGTGATAGACTCCTCAATGTTCGGCCTGATGCTCTCAACCATGCTGAAGAAGAAGGTCATTTTCGTTTCAAACAACACGGACAACTCCGTGTTCTTTTCAGGCATGCAAAAAGCACTTGTGAAAGGGCTGGACAAGTTCTTCTCGTCCGCGTTCTCAAGCTCCAACATTGTGGCAGTGCCGGATTTTCCCTTGCCTTATGCCATATGCGCAAAAAACATCCACCACAACCTTCCCAAGACAACGGAGTTCCTTGGCCCGATGGTGGACCTTTCAAGCATAAGGAAGGTGAAGAACAGCTCAATCGTGCTGAACCTCGGCGCCGGGTTCAACACAGAAAGCGGCATAGCCGAGGTCGCGAAACAAATGAAGGACTACAACTTCATCATGCGCGGAACCAAGCCACGCGAGGGCAACCTGATATACGTTGAAAACGTCCGTGAGTTCGTAGGAGGCAGCATGCTCAACGTCCTGCACGGCGGCCACACCGGCATAATGGAGAGCATAATGGCGCGCAAGCCCATGGTCTGCATCCCCAACCCCCGTTATCCAGAGAGGGTGAACAACTGCAGGATGGTAAAAGAGCTTGGCATTGGCGAGTATTTGGAGCAGTCCAGCCTCAACGAATACAGCCTTTCAATGGCCATAGAGAAGGCAAGGAGGCTCAGGCGGAACCTTGACGTTTTCTACCGCACAGGAAAGAAGATGAACGGAATAAAGAACCTGATTTCGCTAATCGAGTCCAATGCCTGATTTTTCAAGCGCATGCGCATATATTTTAATATATCTTTTAGGAAATTCAAGCATGGCAAAGGCAAAAGGCGGAGCGTTCAACAGGCTCACCCCTGAAGAGGAGAGGATTATCCTCTACAAGGGAACTGAGGCGCCTTTCAGCGGCGAGTACGACAAGCACTTCGAGCCTGGCGTTTACGTTTGCAGGAGGTGCAATGCCCCGCTTTACCGCTCCTCTGACAAGTTTGACGCAGGGTGCGGCTGGCCAAGCTTTGACGACGAGATAAAGGGCGCAGTCAAAAGGATACCTGATGCGGATGGCGTCAGGACTGAGATTCAGTGCGCCAACTGCGGCGCCCATCTGGGCCACGTGTTTGAAGGCGAGCACATGACAGACAAGAACGTGCGCCATTGCGTAAACTCCATATCCCTGAAGTTCATGCCTGACAAGAAAAAAGATGATTACGTTGTTTTGGGAGGGGGCTGCTTCTGGTGCACAGAGGCCGTTTTCTCAAAGATGAAAGGCGTGCTTGCCGTAACGTCCGGCTACAGCGGAGGGTCATCGGAAAATCCCACGTACGAGGAGATATCAACAGGCAAAACCGGGCACGTTGAAGTTGCAAAGGTGGAGTATGACGCGCAGCTGGTTCCTTTTGAGAAAATCCTTGAGGTTTTCTTTTTGGCCCACGACCCCACGAGCGTTGACAAGCAGGGCAACGACACAGGCAGCCAGTACCGCTCTGTCATTTTCTGCATAACAGATGAGCAGAAGAAAAAAGCGGAGGAGTTCATACGCAGGATACAGAAAAACTATCCAAAGCCGATAGTGACAGAAGTGAGGATGCTGGACAAGTTCTATCCTGCGGAAGATTACCACAAGAACTTTTTCGTAAATAACCCTTTGCATCCATACTCCCTTTTCGTTATACGCCCCAAGCTTGAGAAGCTGAAAGGGAAGATATGAACAGTCCTACCGTTCAGTCCGGAAGCGAGCGTAAATCTTTCTGCAACTTAGCATATCTTTCTGTTTTCTTATCTTTGAGGGTGGTTAAAATCTTATCCACTGCTCTATTGGCTCCGCCTTCACCATAATAATCTTCAAGTTCTTTCCTAAATGGTTCATCTACAATTTCTCCTAGATCTTTAAAGAAATCTTCTAAACCGATATCAATGTTTTCTGCCATTCTATTCTTCTCAATAATCTTTAATAGTCTAAACAGTATACGTATTCCTTTATTCTTAACAAAAAATGGATTTGATGAACCAAAATAATAATTTTTGAGATGGGTTTTTAGATAATAAAATACTTCATTTAATTTTTTATAAGGTTCATCTATGTCTGAGCTGATTTTTTGAAAAAGATGTAATTTTCCTCCAATAAGCTGATTCGAAACAATTGCAGATACCAATGTTGTTAATCTCAACTTTGATCCCGGCTTTTCAGATGCAGTTCCCGTGTATATTTCCTCCTTTAGTGCACCGGTTGTATTAAGCTTAATACAAACTTTAACTGCAATCTTTTCTGCATATTCTTTGGTTCCGTCTTGCCATTGGAAATCAGATTTTAATAGTAGGATTAGATTCGAATCTATTCTCTTTTGTTTTGAATTTATATCGATAAACATTTTCGTTTCTTCTTTAGTTTCTAGCCCTTGGAATGCTATCACCGGAAGTGAATAAGCTTCAAGAATACTATCTTCTAGTCTAGAGAAAGCAAGAAGTCTATGCTGCCCATCGACGATTCTACACGCGCAGAAGCTAGTTGGTAAGTTAATCTTCAAATTTTTTGGGCAATTCTCCCTACTAGCGGGTGTCTCAACGAGTTTTTCTGGTGCACTTACAACTATCGAATTTGGAAATGCAAGGACTTTTCCAGTTCTTATTTCATCTGATATCCGCGGTATTCTAGTTTCATCTATTGCGCGTTGATAACCCAGGTCTTTATTTCTTCTTCTTGAAACATAGCAAATATCTAACAAAGTATTTACTTTTTCTACAAATGCAAATACTGGCTGTTCTGATATATAAAACTGTATTGCATCTATCTTTTTCGAAGTTTCAGGTGCTTTTATATCTATAAAATCCAGAAAGTCATTTCTACTCCACTTCCCTATTATCTTAGCATTCTTCTGAAAATACTCTAAGTCATCCATATATACTATCTTATTCATATCTTCTGGGTTTTTGTGATGGTTAAGGGAAGCAGAAGTATCTTTTGGCGTTTCCTTAGTGCATTCAAAATAGATCCTTACAGTCTTTAACGGAGGTAATCCAAACTGTTCCCTAATTTTCTCAATATTATTTTTATTCGTCCATCTTGAAAAGAAATGGTCAATTTTACTGGTTCCTGCACCTTTTGTTCCATTAACTTCTTCTAGAAATAGATATTCTTTCCATCTGAATGTAAGGTCTATTTCGCCAATTTCCTTCCCTTCTTCATTTTTAATTTTCCTATCAAGGTCTATAAATTCAAAACCAAAATCTAGCATTAGATACCCAATATCTCTTTCAGATTGGGTTTTTGCGTTGTCGAGCTTTCTTTTTGCTGTTATTATATCGATTGTCATATTCTCATAATCAACATAATCAATATAGACAAACACTATAAAAATCCTTTTATTCGGACTTTATTCATGATTCGCGGCGGAAAAGGCGGCAAGACGCCGCTCAAGCATGGGCTTCGTTTCGAGAAAAGGACAGACTTCGCAACAGTCATCTCTAAAATACCAGGCTATTCGGTCGTTGGGGACAGCATAACGTTCAAGGGAAAGGATGTTGCCATGCTTTACAAGAAAAATAAGCTTTATGCCAAGCTCCTGGTTCCAATGGGGATAGATTATGGCAAGGTGATTTCTAAGAAACTCCTGCCGGATGATGCGGTGCTTGTTCTGGTAAATAAAACCCTTTTCATCGTAGAAACCAAGTTCCAGACAGTTGCCGGTTCGGTGGACGAGAAACTGCAGACCTGTGACTTCAAGTTAAAGCAATACAAGAAGCTAGTCAAACCAATAGGTCTGAATGTCAAGTACGTATATGTTCTTAACGAATGGTTCAAAAAGAAAGAGTATGCCGACGTATTGAGTTATATCAAGTCAGTTGGCTGCGACTATTTCTTCTATGAGCTTCCTTTGGGCTATCTGGGGCTCCCAGTTCCTCACAATTAGCTCATTGATTTTGCCCCTCTTATCTCCCTTACAATTGATCATTCTATTTGCACGGACTACCTCCTGCTCAAATTCATCATAAATATCAGATATGAAATCAGAGTACGAATTGCTTAGCATGACATAGCACCCTCTGGAGTCAAGCGCCTTGAACGTCTTCATAAGTCTAAACTGCCCATCTTCCAAAAAGCTGTCCTTTGTGTAGCTTGTGAAATTGGAAGTCTTAGAAATAGGGAAATACGGCGGGTCAAAATAAACCAGATCTCCCCTTTTGGCGTTCTTCAGGACGCATGTGAAATCGCCACAGCAAAGTTCATCCTTCTGCAAGGCACGATGAACCAACAGGAGATTCTCGCTGTCAAGTATCTTTGGATTGCCGTACCTACCAAAAGGAACATTGAATTTATCCTTAGAATTCACCCTATAAAGCCCGTTAAAGGCGGTCTTGTTTAAGTAAATGAAGCGTGCAGCCCGTTCGGTTTTTGAGGTTGGCTTTGAGGCGCGAATCTTGTAATACGCAGTTTCGTCGTTGATATACATTGGAGATGCAAGTTCCGCCATTAGCCCAAAGACGTCGTTCTTGATAACGGTATATGCGTTGATTAATTCTTCGTTGGAGTCGCTCAAATAAGCGGTCTTTACCTTGTTCATCGCTTCCAGCATGAAAAAAAGAGCGCCGCCTCCCAAGAATGGCTCATGGTAGTTCTCAAATGCAGGCAAACCGAGGGTTAGTTCTTCCAAAAGCTGCCGCTTGCCCCCAGCCCACTTTATGAATGGCTTTGCTTCCTCCAACATAGGCTTCCCGTTATACTTCAGCCTTCCTTCATTTAAAAGCTTTCTTAGACCTCATTACCAATGTTTCTCTTTGGTTATGCAGCCAAGCGTTTCCAACAATCAAGCCGAATGCTGGCCCAGCGTAGTCTGCCTCATGGAAAGGGCCTGGGGCAGCAAGGTACCGGTCTCAAAGAAGCGCGACAGCGGCAGCCGCAGCCTTGAGGCGACATAGTCCAGGGACGCGCGAATCGTTTCGAATTGCTTTGGCTGCTGCATCAGCGCGTTGCGCACGTTTTCCCTTACGTTGAACACGCCCAGCGGGACGTATCCCTCGTAAGCCTCGCGCAGGACTATCGCGCCGGCCTGCATCCTCATCCTGTCCAGCGCCTCAAGGACCGCGAACTTGCAGCTGTAATAGCAGCCGCCGACCTGCGAGTACTGCCTTTTCGGCTTCCATGCCTCATAGTCCCCGAATATTACCTCTTCTCTCCCCATTATGTGTATGAAAGCCTCGAGCCATTCGTACTGCCAGGGCGTGGGCATGAGCAGGACCGCGTAATAGTTCTTCAAGCTTGAGAACTCGTACACGCGGTAGCCCTCTATTATTTCGTGGTATCTGACCGTATCGTACAGGTGGTCGGCGAGCGTGCTGTCAGTGGCGGTTATGGACCAGCGCGTCGGCACGAGCTTCCTCCTTTTCTTGGTTCCAAGCGTGCCTGTGGAAAGGGCTTTCTGCATCTGCGAGAAAAGTATGCCGTCCTTGTACAGCCCTGAGATGGCGTCAGCCGCCTTCAGGTCGGTGTCGTAGAATGCCTTTTCTAAATGTGGCTCCCACTTCACGTTACCGATGTCCAGTCCCTCTATGGCCGCACTCGGCCCGTACGGCGTGTGCTCCTCGTTGAACGCGAAGCCGCGCGGCTTGTTCCTGAACCGCGCCTCGCTTTCGACGGAACCTTTTGCAAGCGAAATCTCCTGGAGCTTCGCAACGAGCCTGTCGTCCAAGTCCGTTATTCCCACGCGGCGCTTTCCGCGCACAAGGTCAAGCCTGAACCTTATTATGTCGTCCTGCGTCTTGCGGCCGGGTATCCATGCCTCAGGCGTGTCCAGTATCGACGTGTCTCCTTCTGACGGCGTGAGCATCGGGCCCACGTTGACGCGGGGATAGCCGGCGCGGCCTATGAATACAGAAGGTGGGCTGGAGCCGTCCAGCGTCTCGCCGACCTCTATTGTGCGCCACTTGGGCACGGACGAGGTTATCCTGTTCAGGTATGCCCCCTTGTTTATCATCATTTGAATCGGCTGTTAGGGGGTATTAAAATGCTGCGACACCCCGTTTCCAAGCCCTTTTCCTTAGAATGCGCCGTCTGGCATTGTGCATAATGTCATGCCAACGCAGTTGTTATGAGTGGGGATATTTTGGCAACGGGGTCTAGCCTTGTTTTTAAGCCGGCCGCCGGTTTGCTTTACTTAGGTGAATGACATGGGAAGAAAGAAAAAGGCGGACCTGAAAGCAGTGGAAATACCAACAACAATGGAAAAGGAGCAGGCAGCGGCGGTTGCGAACGTAGCAAGCGTCCCAAACGCAGCAGATGCAAAAATCCCGCTAACCAAAACGGTTGAGGAAGCGCCAAAGGCCTGAAATGAAGCTGTTGCGTGCAATGCCATTTTGTTTTTAGCATTATTTTTTCCAAAAGCAGGTTTTCTTTCCGCAACCCTTTTCTTTCAAAAAGAAAATGGTTTAACGAAAAGAAACGCTTTTGGCTCAACAGAGCCCAAAAATAGCTTCTTTTGGGGTGAAGACTTTTTCTTCTCTGAAGAAAAAGGATCATGCAGGGGGTGGGATTTGAACCCACGAACTCCTGAGAGACGGGATCTTAAGTCCCGCGCCTTTGACCGGGCTTGGCAACCCCTGCGCTGACAACTGTGGTTGAAAGGTATTTTAAATATGGGAGCAGCCGGCTCAGAAGTTGTCAGCCAGCAGCTCGTAATACGCCTGAGGATGCTTGCATGCCGGACAATCCTTCGGGGCCTCTGAGCCTTCGTGGATGTAGCCGCAGTTCCTGCACTTCCACCTCACGACGCCCTTCTTCTTGAACACGGCGCCTGTCTTGATGTTGTTCAGCAGCGCCCTGTACCTCTGCTCGTGGTGCATCTCGACTTCAGCTATCTCCTTGAACGAGCTTGCAACGTCCGGAAAGCCCTCCTGCCTCGCGGTTTTCTCGAAATCCGGGTATAACGTGCCCCATTCCAGCTTCTCGCCGTTGGCAGCCTCCAGCAAGTTTTCAGCAGTCGTGCCTATCCTGCCTGCAGGATAAGTCGCGGTTATCTCGGCATCGCCGCCTTCAAGGTATTTGAAGAACACCTTCGCGTGCTCCTTCTCGTTTTCCGCAGTTTCAAGGAATATCGCGGATATCTGCTCATAGCCGGCTTTCCTGGCTTCCGATGCGAAAAATGTGTACCTGTTCCTTGCTTGGGATTCCCCGGCGAACGCCTTGAGAAGGTTCTTTTCCGTTTCTGTTCCTTTTATTGTTTTGGACATGCTAGACTATAACAAGAGTCACTTTATTAATTTTTCTAGTTGCGGCAAATCAGCGGTACATGTCCCCGCCGCGGAACGGCGCTGACTTCAGCTCCGTTTCCTTGACCTGCTCGCTTATCTCCTTCGCCTCCCTGTCCAGTTCCGCCGTCTTTATCGGCAGGTCAATCAGCCTTGAAAGGGACTTGAGTATGTTGCTGCTTGCCCTGGGGTCGCTTATGTCAGGGTTTGCCTCTGCCAAGAGCGTGACCGCGTTTATCCTCTTCATCGCGGTCTCCATAATCAATAACGCCGTGACGCCTGTCGTCGCTCCCTCCTTTATGCTCTCGCCTACCTTCTTTGTCTCGCACAGGGCCTTTGCCTGGTCTGTCGAGGGAATGTAATAAATCCCGTCCTTTTTCTCCCCGAGCGAAATCCCGCCCAGGACGACTATCATCTCGCCGTCCATCTCCTTGAACAGCGAAAGTATCGCGTCAGCCACGCTCTGCGACATCGTCATTGGGATGCTCATTTCGGAAACGATGGCAACGAGGTTGCTCTTGCTTGAAACCATTATCCTGAGCGGCGGTATCGGCTTGTGGTCGTGTATCGCAACGACCGGCGCGAACCTGCTGCTCTTTATGGTTCCGACGAATTCAAAATCCATGGTGCTGGTCAAATACGCAAGCGATATGCTGCCGACAAGCCCTATCGTGGGGAAGCCGACTATGAATTTAGGCTTGCTTAGCCCCATCTTGTTCATGTCCTTGAAAAGCACGATTTTTACGTTTTCTACCATCCTACCAATCTTGCAACGGAAAGCTTTAATACCTATTTTTATTGAGGCAGAGGCATCTGCCTGGCGCATTTCCGGCAGCCATGGAAGCCATTTAAAACCCTTCCAGCAGATTCAGGAACATGGCCAAGGACACGAGCCAGATAGAGAAAAGGAAGGAGGAGCATATCCTCGCGTCGCTGAGGAAGGAATCCCAGTATTCCAAGGCAACGGGCCTGGACGATGTCGAGTTGCTTTACAACGCCCTGCCTGAAATCAATTACGACTCAATATCAACGAAAGCGAAGTTCCTTGGAAAGCCGTTCAGCTGCCCGCTCCTGATTTCAGCAATGACTGGCGGGTTCAAGGGGGCCAAGCCAATAAACCTCGCGTTCGCGGAAATGTCGGAAAAGTACAAGATACCGATGGGCCTCGGAAGCCAGAGGGCGATGGTTGAAAATCCCGGGCTTAGGGAGACCTATTACGTGAAAAAGGAGCATCCAGGCGCGTTTGTCATAGGGAACATCGGCGGAATCCAGCTCAAAAGGTACGAAATAAAAAGGATAGAGGAGGCCGCGTCGTCCATAGAGGCAGACGCAATCGCCGTGCACCTCAATCCGCTCCAGGAGTTGATTCAGCCAGAAGGCGACAAGGACTGGGAAGGCGTGCAGGAAAAAATAGCAGCGCTGAAGGATGCACTGAAAATACCGGTCATAGTAAAGGAGGTCGGCGGCGGCATAAGCAAGGGCGTTGCGTTCCGCTTGGGCAAAATAGGGATAGAATGGATTGACGTTGCAGGTTCCGGAGGCACCAGCTGGAGCAAGGTCGAGTATCTCAGGAACGGCAAAATCCAGGGATTTGAGGAATGGGGCATACCAACCGCGCTTTCAATAATCATGTCGTCCCCGTTCGCCAAAATAATCGCGACAGGCGGCATAAGGAGCGGCATAGACGGCGCAAAATCATTCGCGCTTGGCGCGGACATGTTCGGGGCAGCCATGCCTTTCCTCAAGGCGTACAAGGAAAAGAGGCTGGACGAGACAGTGAAC
>Ga0209777_10008841_pt1 | contig 10953 bp, 4 predicted proteins | sample FrelakmetHBP12HB_FD_187147 | JGI IMG/M metagenome (GOLD analysis project Ga0209777, IMG submission 187147) | Freshwater lake sediment microbial communities from the University of Notre Dame, USA, for methane emissions studies -HBP12 HB (SPAdes)... | ecosystem: Environmental > Aquatic >... | reverse complement strand
AGAGCGAGGAGCAAGGCTTTCATCGTAGCAGTCGTAGCGCAATAAAACAATCTCATCCTAAACCTGGATTATAAATTATATCGCATCGTGAGAGGGAGCGCAAACCTCAGCCCTGCTTTTTCAGCCAAAAAACAGTGGCAAGTAGGGTTAGTCCTATTAAGAATAGTAAAGCAGGCATCTTTGTATGTATCCAGGGTTGGGCTTGGCTGACCGATGGGGAGACTGTCAGGTTCGGCGTCAGTAGGAGCTCAAATGTGAAGTCAGGAGTGGGAGTGGTGGTGGGAGTTAGTGTGGGCGAAGGGTTAGGTGTTATTGAGGGTGTAGGTGAGAGCGTAGGAGTTGGCGTCGGTGTCGCGTATGGCAAACCATAACCCGGTGAAGGCGTTGCATTGTCCACAAAATCGCTGGCCTGGTTGGTATCCAGTCCGGCAGGTCGGCGCTCCAGCGAGTGACCTTCGGGCACATTCCTGCAAGGTGGCGACATCAGGGTATTGATGTGTCCACAATACACCCACTAGTTTTTAGCTTCAACTTGCTGGTAAGTCAAAAGTAGTAGCGTTCCTATAGACCCGAAAACTTTAGGCAAAGTGCTCCGAAAACACTTGTTTTTTGCTATGGTGAGCCGCCAATCTATTCTATTAGTCCAACGCTACTACGTGCTAGAATGCGGCAGAGCAGTCGAAGTGTCTAATATATCGCATCACACACCGAAACGTTCGGGGGAGAGTCTTGCCAATATACCTTACTTAATGAAATGTGAGAAAAGTGATATTGACCTAAGTAATGGTAGGTGTTATAAGTAATCCGCCACGACCTTCCCTCAATACTTCGTGGCGGTTTGCTCTGCTCCCGTTTGAGGGGCAGACCTTTGTAACGTGGCAGTTGCCGTCCAACATGAAAGCGACACTATCGCTATTCTTGCCTAGCTGGTTGCCAAATAACACGTCAGTTCAGGACTCTGCCCAAGAAAGGACACCCAATGGAGAAGGCGCATTATTATTCAATTCGACTGCTGGTGGCACTGACAATAGCGTTGATGCTGGTGGCGATACTCGGAGCCCCAAACATTGCTTCTGCCACTGGGGACCACTATGTAAGCCTCTGGGGGAACGACAGCACCGGTGATGGCAGCCAAGTTAACCCGTGGAGAACTATTCAGTATGCTGTAAATCAGGCTTCCACTGGGGACATAATCCATGTAGCTGAGGGCACCTACGGTGAGAACGTTGTTATCGAAGGTAAGGCAGTTCAATTGCTCGGGGGATACTCCACCGATTTCGGCGTCAGAAACAGCGATGTCTACGTCACCACTGTCGATGGCAGGGGCTTAGGGAATGTTATGTACATTGGCTTCCCGGCTGACGGTACCGTGATTGACGGCTTTAAGGTCACAGGAGGCGACATATCTATCTATGAAGCAGTGGGCATTACCATCGCCAACAATGAGATTTACAACAGTGGCATCTTTGTTTCTGAATTCAGTGCTTCGATTTCAATTGAACACAACTCGGTTCACAACGGCGATGGTATATCTTCTGGGGGCCCGTCAGGTGCAACTATTAGTAACAATGACATTTGGGCAAACGGGGGTTATGGGATTAGCGGTCATTTCTACGGTACAATAGTTGGAAACACCATCCAGCAGAACGGCGGAGGAATATCTGTCATTGATGAAGGCCCTACTATTCAAGCCAATAGCATCATCGACAACAATGGGACCGGCATAAGTTGGACCCCAGACAGTAACCCGGCCATTGTCGGCAATGTTATTTCGGGTAACAGTGGTTGGGGAATATGGGCTGCCCAAATGGCAGGGGGATATATCATAAATAATGTGGTCTCCAAGAATAGTGCAGGCGGAATCTACGTGGGAGGGGTGGCTCGCGTGAGCTGCAGCACAGTTTCCCAAAATGGCGGCGGCGGCGGAATACTAGTTGCTAGAGCTGCGACGGCCTATTGTACTATCGTCAACAGTGTTGTTTGGGCCAATACCCCGCAGGACTTGACCCTCGAAGCCCCTCCAATTGCAGGAGAAATGGTCACGGTTACCTATTCAGACATCGGCATTGGAGCAATCTCCGGAGAGGGCAATATCGCGGCAGACCCCCTCTTCGTTAACCCAATGCAAGATAATTACCATCTACAAGGAACTTCACCTTGCATCGACGCTGGCACAAACATAGGAGCTCCCACAAGTGACATCGAAGGTACTCCACGTCCCATAGATGGAAATGGCGACGGTGTCGCGACGGTGGACATGGGGGCTTACGAGTACCCCTTGACGCCACCTACGGTGACCATCAACCAGGCGGTAGGGCAGGCTGACCCGACCAACGCCTCGCCCATCACTTTCACCGTGGTGTTCAGCAGGCCGGTCTCTGACTTCGCCACCGGCGATGTCTATGGAAGTGTTCCTAACCCGGTTCGCGATTGCGTTCGCTTTTCTCTACCTTTTGGAGCTTGCAGTCTTGATCGTCTGGCCCTCTGTCCCCCGTGCATTAGCGGGTGGCATGGCATCACTTGTCGGTGGGATATTGAGCTTTGCCGGAGTGAGCCACTCTGTGTCGGGCTGGACCGTCGCCCTGCAAAGCTCGTCGCTTTCCTTCGACATAGGCTGGGGCTGCCTGGGCGGTGAGCTTTTCTGGAGTTACATAGCCCTGGTATTCGCTGAGACCACTGCAACCAGGAAGCAGCACCTGATGGGTATCCTGGTGGGTCTAGCTATACTTCTAGCCTTCAACTTCTTCAGGATAACGCTCAGCATCTATGTCGAGGGGCAGACGGGCTTTAACGTCCACTATCTGTTCTATTACGTCAATATATTCTTTGTCCTGCTGGTCTGGCTAGGGTGGCTGTGGACTATAAGGCGCAGGCCAGCGAGACTTGCCGGGGCAATGTCCTAGGATGATTGTCCACCGGCTATTACATCATCGTGTACGTTCAGGCGTTTTGTGAAATCACCAAGTTCCGTTCAATGCAATCGCTTCTTCTGGTGGTAGCGTTAGCCTCTGTCCTGTTCACAGCAGCGGCCAGAGCAGATGGGCCAGCTAGCTGCTCCTTCTCAGGCACTGTGCAGTTGAGCGGGGCCGATGTAGCTGGCGGCACACTCATAACTGCGATAATCAACGGAGATGAATACCACACCCACACGGCACTAGGGGTTGGCTCCTCATCTTATTCCATAACAATACAACCGCCCGAAGGCAAGAGCTACTCTGACGGAACTGAGGTAACCTTCGAGATAAATGGCCTTAAAGCAGACCAGACCGCCATCTTCAAGGCTGGCTCCAATCTAAGGCTGGACCTCACCGCTTCCACCGGGAGCGTGCCGACTAGTGCTACACCACCAGCGCCCCTAAACATAGGGTTAATTGTGAGTATAATGCTTGTACTCTTAGCTGCAGGTGGCGTGACTTACTACTTCCTGCGCCGGAGGCAGGTGAACAGGAGCGTCATACGCAGTACAAGGGACGGATATTTGAGAGGGCAACAAATTCCGCCAGCGCAACACCCGAGAGAGACTGCCGCCAGAAAGTCCGGGATTGAGTCGCAACTGCGGAAACCCCAAGCTGAAATAGAACCCAAGTTGAAACAGCCCATAACGTACCCCGAAGGAGTAATACAGGCTCTGGAAATCCATGGCTTCGCTTTACAACGTACCATACCCGTCAACCTGACAATAAAATGCCCGACCTGCCACCAGCGCTTTACAATTCTGGTTCCAGATTCTTGGACAGTTACCAGGAGAGCTCATTTAGCCGATGGCGCACCTAGCTATGGTAAGAGAACACGAACAAAGCTGTTGTTCGAGTTCGACCTTGTGTGCCCCGAAGGCCACAAATTACACTTAGATTGGACCTGGAGATAATCACTTAGGCTTACAAATAGCACAGGTATTGCGTGTCCTGACCTCAATAGGATTCGGGGCCACGATTTTTGGCATGCCATGGACAGGATTCATTCAATCATAAGTCAGATGGTTCGACTACCGCGAAAATGGTTCCCCAGTCAAGGCCTCCAATAGGTTGAAAATCCAGCGTTCCACATTTGATGCACTCATCGGGGCAAGTCAGGGAGTTATACGACTACCTGTAGCAGGCACCTTCAGGCAGTGCAACACCCCTTGACACCACCAAAGCACAATGCCATAATTACTCCGCCACGACCTTCCCTCGATACACTGTGGCGGTTTGCTCTGCTCCCTCTGAGGGGCAGACTTTTGTGCTCTGATAGTAGAGCTTAGATAGGCTCAAACCTTTGGGGCCTAGCCAGCAGTAATCACTCGTATGCTAATTGGCCTGTATTCTTGTCTTCACTCGGAGGATCACCCACAAGTTCTTTCTTGATGCCCAATCCTGCTATCCTTTGACCTGTTCGATAATAGGAGACGACCTATGAACAGAAACCGTTTGATTGGCAGCATCTTCGGAACTGCAATGGTTCTCATCGTCGTCGCTTCGGCATTCGCTGGCTTAGCGAAACCGGCGGCAGCAGCCACCGTTCCAACGGTTGAAACCAATCCAGCAACCCTAATTGTGACCACAGCCGCGATGCTCAATGCGAGGATTGTCAGTGATGGTGGCTCCAGCATACTTGAACGAAGGTTCTCTTGGGGAACAACTCCATCATGTTCAGATGGATGGACATCTGCTGTTGGCGTGTCAGGTGACTATTTTAGCTACGACCTGATGGGATTGAACCCGGGCACCACATATTACTTTCAGGCGTGGGCCAGGAACAGTGTGGGTTGGGCTAATGGAGCAGCCGTTTCCTTTGCAACTCAAGCAACTGTTATTGCAGCCACGATCGATAGCTACAGTCCCAATGACCCTAATAACCCTGCTAGAGTAACATCGGGCAGTAGTGTTACCTTGAGCGTAACCTTCACCAACACCGGCAACACCGCTTGGAATTTCATAGCTGGAACAACGATTTGGGATTCCGGCGGAGTTATTGTTGGTGATTACAGCCAAACGTTAAGTGCCGCCCTTCAACCTGGTCAGCAAACTACCGTTAACTTTTCCCATACGGTGAACAATCCGGGAGACTACTGGGTTCAATTTGGCGTTTGGAAAGCTACGCCCTTCACGTCTGGAAACCTCTTGGATAAGGAGCCAAGCCCATCACAGAGGCTGATAGTTGGTCAGACTACTGAAACGATAAGCACACCTAATACCCCAACTGACCCATCCAGCGGCAATGTGGGTCAGAGCCTTTCATTTTCCACAGGCGGTGCGATCTCCAATCTGGGGCATAGCGTGCAGTATCAATTTGACTGGGGCGATGGTACCTACTCCAGCTGGTCATCCTCAACCAGCGCCTCCCACTCCTGGTCAAGCTCGGGAACCTATAGCGTTAGGGCTCAGGCAAGATGTGCCACACATACCTCTGTAGTCTCCAACTGGTCCGGCGGCATGAGCGTCACCATAAATCCACCTACCGAGACGATAAGCACACCTAACACCCCAACTGGCCCATCCAGCGGCAATGTGGGTCAGAGCCTTTCATTCTCCACAGGTGGTGCGATCTCCAATCTGGGGCATAGCGTGCAGTATCAATTTGACTGGGGCGATGGTACCCACTCCAGCTGGTCATCCTCAACCAGCGCCTCCCACTCCTGGTCAAGCTCGGGAACCTATAGCGTTAGGGCTCAGGCAAGATGTGCCACACATACCTCTGTAGTCTCCAGTTGGTCGGGTAGCATTAGTGTCACCGTAGCCCCATCACCGACTCCACCACAAGCACAATTTACAGGTGGGCCGACCACAGGAGCTTCTCCTCTCACCGTGCAGTTCACTGACCAGTCTTTAGGTGACGTCACGAATTGGGCATGGGACTTTGAAAACGATGGCGTCATTGATAGCACTGAACAGAATCCCATCCACACCTACGGCTCTGCTGGCACGTATACGGTGAGCTTAAGTGTAACTGGTCCAGGCGGGGTGGACAAGATGACAAAGACTGGCTACATAGTAGTTCAGGCTATTTCCTCAAACCAGCCGCCAGCGGCTTCGTTTAGTTGCTCGCCAGCGGAGCCTAAAGCTGGTGAAGAGGTGATACTTGACGCGTCAGCATCTTTGGACCCGGACGGTAGCATCACGTCCTACGAATGGGACTTAGATGGGGACGGAAATTTCGATGGGTTGACAACAAGCCCCAAAATATTCTACTCCTGGAGCGAAAGCGGCACGTACCATGTACAATTGAAGGTCATTGACAATGCTGGGGCAGAGAGTAATCTTTTCAGCAAAAATATTCAGGTCGCAGAGAACTCACTCTGGGAAAAGGCAAAAGGTCTGTTCAGTTCCCCAGTTAAGACAATCAGCCAAAGTGACTGGCAAGTGTTTGAACACATTAAGTCAGATTTGGCTATTTCTAATTGGCAGCACTCAAATGATCCCTCGACGGATCCTATTTTTTACTGGATAGACGACAACGAGTTACTTACATTGCTCCAGAAAGAAATCGACTCGCAGGCATGTGCTATTTCCTATGAAACGCTCATCTGGGATACTCTGCACGACATGAATCTGGCAGATTCTGTCGCTGGCCGTAATTTCACAGTGGATCCAATAATTGAAAACTACTTTCAGAACATGGCTGAAGTTAATGTTTGGGTTGACACAGCTCAGGCGCTAGATAAGGAGGCCCTAAGCGGCCTCATTGAGGCTGCCGGTGGGAATGGAATTGGCGTTGGAGCCGTTTTAGATCTTTGGGACCTTAGTCAGGCGGGGGTTGGGATCCACCTGTTAGACGAGACTTTCTACAAGTATGCTTTGTGGTCCTATTTCCAAAATCGTGACACAATGTCTCCGGAGGACGCGTTCAATTCGTCCCCAGTCCCACTCAAATACTATAATCAAGCAACGCGCGACTATTTCGAAGAATTATGGACTGAATATGGAGGTTCTCACATCTCTAGTAATGGGGGCCTAAGGGAAGATTTCAAGGCACAGATCATAAAACAACTCAGAACGCTTCTCTTTTCCGGGTATCAAGAATATAAGTTTGAGCCGTATATAGTCTACAGATTAGGAAGTCCGGGAGAGCTCCGAGCTTACGACTCTCAAGGGCGGGTGACTGGTTTGGTCAACAATGTAGTGACGGCGGAAGTTCCGAATTCTGCATACGATGACATAAGTAAGACAATTTTGATCTATCCCGCAAGCGATGCCTACTATTGCGAAGTTGTAGGCACTAGTGACGGAACATATGGACTCACAGCAACATCCATTGATAATGGAAACGCTACCACTTTTACCGCTACGGAGATACCAATAGAACAATCAAGTACCGATAGGTATACGATTGATTGGGTTGCGCTAGCCAAAGGGCAAGAGAGTGTCTCCGTAGCGATTGACCTAAATGGCGATGGGGTAGTCGAACGAACTGTCACTTCCGACGGTGAACTAACTAGGCAGGAATATTTGGCTGGTGACACCGCCCCACCTGCCGCGGTAACCAACCTATCCGTTAGCAGCACAGCAGTTACCTCGGTCACCCTCACCTGGACCGCTCCTGGCAATGACGGCAATGTAGGCACCGCTTGGCAATACGACGTCAGGTACTCGACCTCACCGATGACGGATGCGAACTGGGATTCGGCAACCCAATGCACAGGCGAGCCCAGCCCACAGCCCGCGGGAAGCACAGAATCCTTCGCGGTCACCAGCCTATCTCCAGGAACAACCTACTACTTTGCCCTCAAAACAGCGGACGAGGTGCCCAATTGGTCTTCACTATCCAATGTAGTCGTGGTTACAACTACGACGGCCGCTGCTCCTCTCGCTGACACACCCTGGCCCATGTTCCAGCATGACGCTCGGCACACTGGCAGAAGTCCATACTCTGGCCCTTCAATCCCTACCCTCAAATGGACGTACCAAACAGGCGACCTAATTCATTCCTCCCCGAGTATTGGTCCTGACGGCACCGTATATGTGGGCTCCTGGGATAACAACCTCTACGCAATAAACGCTGACGGGACTCTCAAGTGGAAATACACTACAGGATACAAGGTGTCGTCTTCGCCAGCCGTTGCAACTGATGGCACTATATATGTTGGGTCTTGGGACAATAGCCTTTACGCAATGAACGCCGACGGGACTCTCAAGTGGAAATACACTACAGGAAGTTGGATAGTGTCTTCACCAGCTATTGGGGCTGATGGCACCATATATGTCGGCTCCGATGATGGAAATCTGTACGCTCTGTACCCGAACGGTGGTCTAAAGTGGAAATATACAACGGGTGGCCTTGTTGGGTCCTCTCCAGCTATTGGACCTGACGGCACGTTATATGTTGGCTCTGACGACAAGAATCTATATGCAATAGACCCGAGTGGCCATCAAAATTGGAAATACACGACAGGATGCGCTGTTTCCACCCCCACCATTGGGCCTGATGGGACCATACTATATGTTGGTGCCACTTGTGACAACACTCTTTATGCCGTAAACCCAGATGGCTCACTCAGGTGGCGTTACTCCGCTGGAGCCGCGATTTCATCTTGCCCAGTTGTCGGTGCTGACGGCACTGTATATTTTGGCTCCTGGGATGATAACCTCTACGCCTTAAACGTTGACGGAACTCTCAAGTGGAAATATATGACAACGAACGGTATTACAGGCTTGCCGACAATCGGGGCTGATGGGACCATATATGTAGGTTCCTATGATTCAAGACTATATGCAATTAATACAGGGGGCTCGCTAAAATGGAGTTACACTACAGGGGGCAGCCTTGAGTATAGCTCCCCAGCTATAGGGGCTGATGGCACTATATATGTGGGTAGTGATGACGGGAAGCTCTATGCTCTTGGCTCTGACCAAATCCCCAATCAGCCGAGCAACCTGTCGCCCGCTAATGCTGTCACAGGCGTAAGTCTTACACCAACCCTCCAATCCTCAGCCTTCTCCGACCCTGACCCGGGAGATACCCATTGTGCTTCGCAATGGCAAGTGAGGACAAGCTTAGGTAGTTATTCCAGCCCTGTTTTCGATAGCGGCATCGATAACACGAACTTAACCAGCATCATCATCCCATCAAGCACGCTAAACTCTTCCACTACCTACTACTGGCGTGTGAAACACCAGGACAACCACGGAGAGTGGTCAAGCTGGTCAACGGAAACAAGCTTCACCACACAAAGCCCTCCAGTCCAGGTAGAAACGCCAACTGGCGGAAATGTCACTGTCTCCGTACCCGGTGCAGTTGTCACCTTCAATACTGTTACAGGAAGCGGAAACACAACAGTGACCACATCTCAAGGCAACCCTGGCGGAGCGTTGCCTACAGGCTTCCGCGTCAGGGGGCTCTTCGTTGACATCTCTACCACAGCAACCTACACTAGCCCGGTGACCGTCGGCATAAGCTATAACCAGGCAGGCGTGTCGAACCCGCAGAACCTGAGGCTGTTCCATTGGGAAGGAGGCCAATGGGTAGATGTGACGACATCTGTTGACACCGTCAACCACATTGTATACGGGCAGGTCTCTACGCTGTCGCCGTTCTTCATTGGGGACCCCAGCCCAGCAGGAGGCGCAGCAGGTGTGCCAGTCTTTCCCAACATCTACATAGGTATCCTAGCAGCCCTGGGAGCAGGAGTTGTAGCCTACTTCATCCACCGGAGGCTTGTGCGCCAGAGATAGGCAGGATTTGGCATCAACCTTAGACAGGGTGGGCGTCCTTGCTCACCCTGTCTTCTATTCTATCCTTCTAGGTCGACTGAGGTAGCAATTATTCGCCTCACCGCCTCGTGCGATACACCATATTCTTTGGCAATATGACGCAGGGTCTTGCTCTTGCGTTGCTCTGCGATTTTCGGCCAGAGATGCTGAGGAATCTTGAATTTACCGTTTACTGGAATCCCCGCAACAACAGGAAACAGACCCTCCCCTAAATATTGAAGATATGACTCCGAGCCCCATCGGGGTCGCTCTTTCAAACTTTTTGTTGACACTTGGCCTCTATCCCGTAGCGGTCGCTCTCCCTCGAATGAGCCAGTACAAGATACCTCAAAACCTTTGGCCTGAGATTACAGATAAGTCTAAAACAAGCAGCCTTCGCCAGCTTGCAGAGGAATATGGGGTATCGCATGAGACGGTTAGGAGGACGCTCACCAAAGGCCGTCTCCTAGTAAAGCGCCAGCAGTTACAGGATGGCAGATGTTGCGTTGAGTAGGTCGTCCTATTCGCACCTTAGGTGAAGACTTTGCCGCACCTTCGGCACTGCCGCCGTGTCCCATAGATGCCTTCTGTATTATGACTCCTACATACAGGGCAAGCCGTCCTAGTGTCTACTACAGTGCCAGTATAACCGACATATGGCTCTTCGTCATCAAGTTCAGTGCGCCTCAAGCTATAGTCCTGGCACCCATGCTCCTGCTTCCAGCGATTCTGGTAGGCGCATGGCACTCCTTTGTACAGAGCGCACTGGGGACAGTAGTCCCACCGAGGGGATTTGGTGCTGCCAGAGGCTGATTTAGACCATAAGCGGAACTTCATCTATCACTTCTCTTACGGGGGCCAACATTTCATGCATATTGCGATATTTAGGCACCATATGTGATGGCCGTAGCTTGGATTATAACACAGAGAGGATAAGCTGCAACAATCCCGCCAAGGTACTGTTCCGAGTGGTAATTTGCTGCTATGTGGTAAGGAGAATACTCAAGCAATCAAGAGCAAGATAGCCTACCTTCGACTTCCTTTCGGTGCAGCGAAGCCCCACTCGGCTGAGGACAGCATGAAGCACTACAGGGCGGTGGTGGATTGGTGCCGACAGAGATTATCGTAGGGCGTGCTTTCCCTCAATAGTGCAGGATAGTGCCTCCATCCCCCACGGCAAAGACATCGGAAGGGGAGCTGCCCCAGACACTCCAAAGGGCATTGGTGGTGCCGCTGCTCATCGTGCTCCAGACGCTGCCGTTGTAGTGCATGATATTGGCATTGG
>Ga0209777_10008840_pt1 | contig 10953 bp, 8 predicted proteins | sample FrelakmetHBP12HB_FD_187147 | JGI IMG/M metagenome (GOLD analysis project Ga0209777, IMG submission 187147) | Freshwater lake sediment microbial communities from the University of Notre Dame, USA, for methane emissions studies -HBP12 HB (SPAdes)... | ecosystem: Environmental > Aquatic >... | reverse complement strand
GACCGGACATGCCATCTCAAAAGGCGTAGTCAAAGACAAGGCTCGCGTCGTGTTCAAAGGAATGATTCGAATTACGAAAGATGCGAAGAATTCACGAGCCTACTTGGCGGAACATGGAATGATACTGGGTAAAGAAGCACGAGCAGACGCAATTCCTGGACTTGAGATTGAGACAAACGAAGTGAAAGCAACTCACTCAGCATCGGTCGCTCAAATAAACGACGAGCAGATTTTCTACCTGATGTCGCGAGGACTGCCGGAAGATGATGCAAAGAAACTAATTATCGTAGGATTCTTTGAACCAGTAATCGAGAGAATCCCGATTCCTGAGGTAGCGCGTCGGATAAGACGCATAACTGACTTAAAATGGGCTGGCGTTAACGATTTTGCCGCTTCAGTGACTATACCACCCATAGATGAGGAGTACTACGACGAGACCCAGAAGACACATGACATCTTCGAGGGGCATTACAAATACCGCTGAGCACCTACATCAAACGTTGGTCGGGATTTGAAATCTACGAAACTTAGTGAATCTGAAATGGGCGACTATGTAAAAGCATGCAACCTGACTGACGTACCACCTGGAACCATGTTCTCAGTTGACGTCGGCGAAGTACACATGATGATTGTGAATGTCGACGGTGCATTGTACGCCGTCAATCGAATTTGCACCCATGAAACAGCGGACCTCGCAACAGGTTTCCTAATTGGGTCCGAAGTAACTTGCCCTCTCCACCTTTCCAGATTCGACGTGCGAACGGGCACCGTGCAGAACGCCCCAGCAACGATTCCCTTGATAACTTACAAGCTGAAGACTGAGGGGACAGCCGTATACGTACAAATCCAACCTTGAAGCAGATTAAATGGCAAGGTTAAGTATCATATTGACTCGCAGGTTTGAATATTGGTAGAGAATGCAGCGACAATCAACATATCCGAAATCCGTGAAGACTTCCCCATACTAAAGCGCACAGTGAATGGAAGACCACTCGTCTACTTTGACAACGCTGCCACTTCACAGAAACCAAATCACGTTCTTAGCGTAATGGACGATTACTACCGAAATAGCAACGCGAACATACATCGCGGCATTCACAAACTCGCCGAGGAGGCAACACTTGCTTATGAACAGGCCAGAGAGAAAGTATCCAAGTTCATAGGTGCAAAGCACACCGAAGAGATAGTTTTCGTCAGAAATGCAACTGAAGGCCTCAACCTAATCGCCTTGGCTTGGGGAAGGGCGAACATCAACAGAGACGACAAAATAGTTCTAACCATAATGGAACACCACAGCAACATAGTACCGTGGCAGATGATTGCAAAGGAGAAAGGCGCACACGTCGAATTCATTGAGATAGACGGCGAAGGAATACTGCGAGAGGACCAAGTGAGAGAGAAAATAGATAATACCACGAAGGTTGTCGCCGTTACGCACGCTTCCAACGTTCTGGGCACCATAAACGCAGTTGAACAAATCGGCAGAGCAGCCCATCGAGTTGGAGCCTTGTTTGTCTTAGACGCGGCACAATCAGTCCCTCACATGAGAGTTAATGCCAAGGAGATAGATTGCGACTTCATGGTTTTTTCAGGCCATAAAATGCTCGGCCCCACCGGAATAGGTGTGCTCTACGGCAAGAAGCAAATCCTTGAAAACACCCCACCATTCCTAGGCGGCGGTGAGATGATTCGAGAAGTTCACACTACCGGGGCAACCTGGAATGACATACCATACAAATTCGAAGCAGGTACGCCAAATGCTGCAGGAGCCATTGGTCTCGGCGCAGCCATAGATTACCTCAACAAGATCGGCATGAGACACATTTACGATCATGAGCTAGAGCTAACTGATTACGCGCTCGAAAAAATGAGTCATGTTGGAGGGACCACTATTTATGGACCGAAGGATCCTACCCGTCGAGTTGGCGTCATTGCATTCAACCTTGGCGACATACACGCCCATGATCTTGCGTCAATTCTCGACGAAGAAGGAATTGCAATAAGATCAGGCCACCACTGCGCTCAACCGTTGATGGAATTCTTAAACGTACCAGCGACGTCACGAGCAAGCTTTTACATCTATAACACTAAAGAAGAGGTCGACGTGCTTATCAGCGCGCTCGAGAAGGCTAGGAAGCTTTTCAATCTATGAGCTCAGACATTTACAAGGACATAATCCTCGACTACTATCGTCATCCGAGAAACTTTGGCGACCTTCCAGATCCCGACGTTCGCGCGAAAGACTCTAACCCTCTATGTGGTGACGTTATCGAGATGCAACTTAGGATCAGAGATGGAAAGATCGACGACTTACGTTTCAAAGGTAGAGGCTGCGCCATTAGTCAAGCATCAGCGTCCATGTTAACCGAGCTGGCTAAGGGGAAGACGCTTGATGAGATGAAGGCCCTAGGTAAAGAGGACATCTTGAACATGTTGGGTATTGACCCTGGACCCACCCGAATCAAATGCGCTCTCCTAGGTTTGAAGGTCATCAAGTTGGGCGTCTACGGATATCTTGGCCAAACGGTTACAGAAGAAGTGAAACAGCTCGTATAGTCAACGCCAGACCTTGAACTATGTAGAGTAAATGTTTATGTTACATGCTACAATTCTGACCAGACCATGTCAAACAAATACGTACTTCCAGAATTGCCCTACAAATACAATGCATTAGAACCAGTGATCTCCGAAGAAATAATGAGACTACACCATGACAAACACCACGCTGCATACGTAAACGGTGCCAATGCCGCATTAGAGAAACTCGACAAAGGCAGAGCTGCTGCACTCCAAGGGGTGGACGTGAAGGCGATCTTACGCGACCTTGCGTTCAACGCCTCTGGCCACGCAATGCACGCTATCTTCTGGCCGAACATGAAACAAGGAGGTGGCGGACAACCTGGCGGCAAACTCGCAGACCAATTTACAAAAGACTTCGGCAATTTCGACTCATTCAAACTGCAATTCAGCAACGCAGCGAAGACAGTGGAAGGATCTGGCTGGGGTATACTCGCGTATGATCCACTGTCAGACCAACTCCTGACGCTGCAAGCAGAGAAACACCAGAATCTCACTGCGCAGGGTACTGTTCCCCTCCTAGTCCTCGATGTGTGGGAACACGCCTACTATCTGCAATACAAAAACGACCGCGGCGCTTACGTCGACAAGTGGTGGAACGTCGTCAACTGGTCAGACGTCGAGAAGCGCTTCGAGAAAGCAAAACACTAAACATAAACCAATCTGGATCTGAATCAAATCAGATCCTCCCCAACTTTTTCTAACTTCACGAGTATCTGTCAAGCTTGACTGCAATCGGGTAGACAGAAATAAAACTGGCACAATGAATCAGTATAAGACAGAACTACAATGACCCAGCTTGCCCTGAGTTTAGGACGATACTCCTTCCTGAAGGATCTTGGAATTCAAGAGATTAATCCAGGTGCATGTGCAGGGCCCGGCGACTGGAGCTCGAGCAAAGGAAGAGAAACCCTTGACGTAATTACGCCAATAGACGGATCCATTATCGCCAAAGTCGCATTGGCATCGGAGGAAGACTACGAGCACGTCATGAAGATCACCCACGAGGGATTCCTAAAGTGGAGATTGATGCCTGCCCCACAAAGAGGACAAATAGTCCGACAGATTGGCGACGAACTACGTCGTTTGAAGGAACCTCTCGGAAAACTCGTAACACTTGAGATGGGAAAAATCCTACCAGAAGGATTGGGTGAGGTTCAAGAGGCAATCGATATTGCCGATTTTGCAGTGGGATTATCACGTCAGCTCTATGGACTAACAATGCAATCAGAACGACCATCGCATAGAATGTACGAACAATGGCACCCATTGGGCGTCATTGGGATAATTACCGCATTCAATTTCCCCATCGCAGTATGGTCATGGAACTCGATGATAGCGGCTGTATGCGGCGATACTATGCTGTGGAAACCATCATCAAAGACGCCGCTTTGTGCCATTGCGGTGCAGCATATTGTGAACCGTGTGCTGGAAACGTACGGACTTACGGGAATCTTCAACACAATCATTGGGAAAGGATCGGTGGTCGGGGAGAGACTGATCAACGACAAGCGCATCGCTCTCATCTCAGCAACCGGCTCAACAGAGATGGGTAAACGAATCGCAGAAGCCACCTCGAAAAGACTGGCGCGCAGCATTCTGGAATTAGGAGGGAACAACGCGATCATAGTCGCCGACGACGCAACACTCGAAATGGCCACCCGAGCTATTCTCTTTGGAGCCGTTGGAACAGCTGGCCAACGATGCACAACAACTAGACGGCTAATAGTACATGAAAGTATTATCGACGAGTTAACTTCGAAACTCGCGAAAGCATACGAGCAAGTACGTATCGGTGACCCACTCGATTCTGGCACTATAATGGGTCCTCTAGTTGATCAGGACGCTGTCGACACGATGATGAACGCCCTGCAATTGCTGCCAAAACAGGGAGGACGAATTATCACAGGAGGAAAGCGGATGGACAACCCCGGCTTCTACGTCACACCTGCAATAGTACGCGTACCCGGGAACACGCAACTAGTCTGTGAAGAGACTTTCGCGCCCATCCTGTACATCATGCCATATAAGACCCTAGAAGAAGCGATCAAACTGCACAATGAAGTACCTCAGGGACTTTCATCTGCAATATTCACAGACTCGCTGAAGAACGCGGAGAAATTCCTGTCTGCAGTTGGAAGTGATTGTGGGATCGCAAATGTGAACATCGGCACCTCTGGAGCCGAAATCGGAGGCGCATTTGGCGGAGAGAAAGAGACGGGGGGAGGTAGAGAATCCGGATCGGACGCGTGGAAGCAGTATATGCGTCGTCAGACAACGACAATTAATTGGGGGACTGAACTCCCTCTAGCTCAAGGCGTAAAGTTCGGTGACTGACACAATAGTCGTCGCGCGTTGATCATCGCTTGAAGTAGTCCATGAACTGCGTCCTTTGATTTATCGACGAGAACGTTCTTCCAATTGAGACTGGTCAGGCTGTGAACAGTTCAAACTTACCCTATTCAGCTACGTAGATAAGATAAGTCGCAGAATCGGCTGGTGTTCAGCGGAGTGGTGGGCGCCTTTGTCACGCGATTTGGACGTGATCGACCTGGTAGTAGCGTTTAGCAAGCATTCGTGTCTTGTCAATCGTTCGTCCGTTCTTTCCTATCGCTAGTGCCTTGTCTTTCGGTTCGACTTCAACAACTATTATTTTCCGATCTGGCCGTTCAGTTATCCGCACTTCCTTAATCTTTGCAGGCGCTAAGCAGTTTTTCACTAGGCCTTCAGCGGTATCTGCGAACTCAACTACTTCTATTGGCTTGCCAGTCATCTTCCGCAGCATGTTGATGTTCTTTCCACCTTTGCCAATAGCCAGGCCCATCTCGCCTGCTTTCGCAATGAAGAGTATTCGGTCACTATCGATTACGCAGTCGTTGGCAGTTGCACCGGTGATATTTTCGAAGAGTGCTATGAGCCGCATTTCTTCCATGCTAAGCTTGATTCTAGACGTAGCCATGGATTATTGCACAGCTAGCTTCATTATCTCCGAGTCACCGGGTTCCTTGATTGTAAGTGCAGCTACTACAAAATTCTTGCCACACGCTGATCCCAAGTCGAAGCTTGTGCCCGCGTATATGTGAACTGGAATCGCCGATTGCTTTGCGTAATACATTATGTCTCTTCGGTCGTCCTGAGGACAGTTGGCTGCCAAGATCAGTAATTTGGCTTTGGCGAATTTCGCTGACTCTAACGCTTCTTTGAAGCCTAGAGCAACTTTCCCTGTCCTAAAGGTTATCTGAATCTGTTTGTTGACGTCGAGTTTTGTTGATTGCAACTATTTAGCTACCGCCTTCTCTGGCATCGACATATAGACTTCTATAAGCCCTGTGCCCATTGGTACTTGTTGTCCGACTATCACGTTTTCAGCTACTCCTCGTAGCGTATCTCTTGTCCCTTTGATTGCGGCGTCCACTATGGTTGGGATGGTTATCTCAAAGGCTGCTTTCGCCAAGGTGCTTGCCTTTTCACCGCTTACGCCGTGTCTTCCAACTTGCAGCACTTCGCCCGAAGCGGTCATTGCGTCTGCAACCAGCATCACGTGTCGCACGTCAACGTCCAACCCTTGTTCTTCGAGCACAGCTGACGCTTCCTTTATTATCACGTTTCTAGCCGCCTCGATTCCAAGGACTTCAGCCACTTCATGCATGTTGTTAGAAGTTGTTCGTGCCGGATCGACACCCTCTGTCTCAAGTGTTAGTTCAAGATTCGACCCTTCTGTTCTAATCACCCATTCGCTCTTGTCGCCTGTCTTCTCTTCCATGACGAGTGCACGTTTGACTTGAGGTAGGCCTCTTACGTGCATGAGGGGGAGACGGATCACTAGTCTGTTGAATTGTGCAATATCCATCTCCTTGGGCATGATATGTACCATGTTCTTTTCCACTTCAACTTCGCATCCGCCGGGCGTTACCGCGGCTTTGATATCCTTCAGAGTTACGTCTCTTTCTTTCATTCCTTCATTATTCAGAGTGACAACAATTCGCATTTTTGTGATGTCGGATTCGATGCTGGATGCGATATCTCCTAATGTCGTGTGAGTGATTCTTGTTGCAAGCTCCTGAGCCTTTTCGCGACTCGTGCGATATTTCTTGTTCAAGTATACGACCATCATCGGAGTTGATGGGATCTTCCTTGCATCTACAATCTCGATAAGTCTTGGCAGACCCAGAGTGACGTTTTGTTCTCGGACTCCTGCGAAGTGGAATGTTCTGAGCGTCATTTGGGTTCCTGGCTCTCCGATCGACTGTGCGGAAACAATACCAGCGGCTTCACCTGGTTCAATCATGGATTTGCGATAATTCTTGGCAGCTTCCTTGATTGCCTGATCCACTCCCTTTCGCGTTAGCTTGGCCTTTAGTAGACTGGTTTGCAATTGATCTGCGAGGCTTGGGGTCAAGTCGGCTCGAACATCGTCAATTTTCTTCTCTGTGTACAGTTTGCTCGCTTTTTCCCCTTTCTCCATGGTTAGTGCGACGCGTTCAACTAGGCGTTCTGTGTTCACTGCCTTGCCGTGGTCGCTCTTTGCCGTATCTACTCCGTCTTCTCCGTATCTGAATTGAATTATGTCGCCTCTTGAATCTCGAACAGTTCCGTCATATTCGACCCTGATATGTTCCAGTGCGTTTATCAAACGTCTCTGCATGTAGCCGCTTTGCTGTGTTCTCACGGCAGTGTCGACGAGACCTTCTCTTCCCCCCATAGAATGGAAGAAGAATTCTATCGGTGAAAGGCCATCTTGGTATGAAGCGTAGACGAAGCCTCGAGCTTCAGCTCGTTTGTCACCTCTTTCGAAGAAGGAGAGTGCCCTATCTCTGTAACCTCTTGTAATCCTCTGACCGCGGATTGATTGCTGGCCCACGCTAGCAACCATTTGAGCTATGTTGAGCATGGATCCACGCGCTCCAGTTTTCGTCATGATAACTCCGGAATTGTCGGTTTCAGTCATCAAGTATTGTTCAGCTAACTCTCCTGCCTGGTCCCGCGCTTTGGATAGCTCATCCATTATTCGTAGCTCTAATGATTCTTCAACCGATCTGCCGGGAAGTCGCTCAAGTGTTCCTCGATTATGCTGTTCAATTAACTCGTCGACGCGCTCTTCAGCTTTCTTGATGGATTTTGATATCTTGTCTCTAACGGAATCTGGAAGATCAAGCTCATTGATCCCGTACGAGAAGCCGCGGAGGGTTATGAACCGGTCAAGCAGCTTCATGAGACTGTTAAGAAAATCTCTGCCCGCCTCAGAACCACTGTCCTTAACGATTCTGTGAAATAGAGTCTCAGAACGCTCGGCGCCGATAGAGTTCTTGTCTATCACTCCTTCAATCAGCGCTCCATCCTTGACGATCACAGTTTCGCCGTCTTCCTTGGTCACCATGCTTGATCTACCGACAAAACTGGATTCCTTGGGCAGGAAGAGGCTGAAGATTTGCTTTCCACTCCATAACTCAACGGGGCGTTTGACCTCAGGTGTCGGGAGTTCCCCGGAATATCGAGCTGCTACCAAGAGCTTTCCAACTTCTTCTTTCGTCAGGTAGGTTGATTTTCTTGTTAGAAGGTAGGCTGCACTCAGAAGATCGGTCTTTGCACCGATTATTGGCCCTCCGTATCGCGGTGATAATATCTGGTCTTGCACTTGCATGAGCAGTTTGGCTTCAGTTCTTGCCTCTTCTCCTTGAGGCACGTGAAGGTTCATTTCGTCTCCGTCGAAGTCTGCGTTGTAGGGTGGGCAGACGCACGGGTTAAGTCTGAAGGTCTTGTAGGGTAGAACTCTGACCCTGTGAGCCATTATTGACATGCGGTGAAGTGACGGCTGCCTGTTGAAGAGAACGATATCGTTATCTCTTATGTGACGTTCAACTACGAAACCCGGCTGAATCGCCTCAGCTAGGCTCTCGCGTTCTGTTACGAATTCTAGTCGAACTCGACGGCCATCCGGTCGAACGATGTACAAGGCGCCAGGATACTGGTCGGGTCCGTTCCGGATGAGGCTTTTCAATTCATCACTATTCCACGGAGTCACGCGTTCTGGAATTGTGAGTCTCTGAGCCACATCAATCGGCACCCCTACCTCGTTGATGTCAATGTTGGGGTCTGGTGAAATTACGGTTCTAGCGGAGAAGTCTACACGTTTCCCAGAGAGGTTTCCTCTAAACCTACCTTCTTTACCCTTCAGCCTCTGGGTTAGAGTCTTTAGGGCTCGTCCAGATCTATGGCGAGCTGGCGGCAAGCCCGATACTTCATTGTCGAAGTATGTAGTAACGTGATATTGAAGAAGCTCGTGCAATTCCTGAATGATGTTGACTGGAACACCCGACTCAAGCGACTCTCCGAGCTTCTGGTTGATTCGAATTATGTCGACTAACTTGTGAGTCAGATCATCCTCAGAGCGGATACCGGACTCCAGGGTAATTGATGGTCTGACTGTGACAGCTGGGACTGGAAGTACTTGAAGTATCACCCATTCTGGACGTGCAGCAGTTGGCTCCATCCCAAATAGTCGAAGGTCCTCGTCCGTAATGCGTTCAAGCCTTTCGCGAATCTGGCTTGGGTTGAGACGTGAAGCGCCTCCATCTATCATGTCATGAAATGTTGTAGGCTTGCCATGTTCGATTGGATACTGGCGCGCTCCGCAATGTGGGCATTCCTGGCTTTTCTTAGCATCCTTTATCACAGCTTCGTAGAAAGTGGAGGGTATCTCGTTGAGTTGTTTCTGTTCCTTCTGCATCAGCTCATTATATGACTTGATCTTGTCGGCGGAGAGCAGTATCCGGCCGCAAGTGCGGCAGGTCACTTGAAGCAGTTTGTGCAGCAGTTTTGCGAAGGCAACGTGAACGACCGGTTCAGCCAATTCAATGTGGCCAAAGTGCCCTGGGCATGCTGAGGCAGTATTTCCGCAAGTCTTGCATTTCTGCCGTGGTTCAAGGGTTCCGAGCCTTCCGTCCATTAATCCCGAAACAATTGGAACACCGTCTTCGTCGTATGTGTCGGCCGTCTGGATCTCTACGGCTGAGAGTCGTCGAATTTCACTCGGTGCTAAGAGGGTGAAGTGGATACTACCGATTACTTTTGTTGCTTCATCTGCCACTGACATTCTATGCACGCTCCAAGATTTCTAGGCGCGGCGCAATCCCAAGCGCCATTAATTCTTGTAAGAGAAGTTTAAAGGCGTACGAGAGTTGCACGCTGGAGATAACGGCTTTGTCTCCGTCTATACGGCAGATGTACTTGTTCTGTTTTACGTCATGATACGCGAGTAAGCCGCATGTCTCACATACCATAACCGTGTACTTGTCTGATTCTTCTAGCAGTCGATCTCTAAGCAACGCTGAAGCACCATGGCCGATCAGGCAGTCGCGTTCCATTTCGCCGAACCTGAGACCTCCGCCTCTTGCTCGGCCTTCTGTCGGTTGTCTGGTGAGCATTTGGACCTGGCCACGGGCACGTGCATGCATCTTGTCTGCAACCATGTGGTGGAGTTTCTGATAGTAGACTACTCCAACGAAGACATCTGCAACTAGCTTTCTACCGTCAACTCCATTGTAGAGTACTTCCCGCCCGCTGTGTTCAAATCCCAATTCAAGCAATGCATTTCGTAATGCCTCTGGTCCTTCGTTGCTGAAGGCGGTACCGTCGACGGCTTCGCCGCGTAGGCTTGCTACTTTTCCTGCTACAGCTTCGACGAATTGTCCTATCGTCATACGTGATGGAATAGCATGTGGGTTGATGATTACGTCGGGGACGATTCCTTGTTCTGTGAACGGCATGTTTTCGTGTGGAATTAGTGTTCCAATGACTCCTTTCTGGCCGTGCCTGGAAGCGAACTTGTCCCCTAATTCTGGGATACGAGTATCGCGGACGCGCACCTTGACTAGACGGTTGCCTTCGATGGATTCGCTGAGAAATACTGCGTCGACGATTCCTTCTTCTGATGGACGCATGCCGACCGAGGAGTCCCGTTTTGTCGGTCCTTTTACTTCGAACTCTCTGTATTCTTCAAGGAATCTTGGCGGACTTGTTCTACCGATTAATACGGTGTTTCCTGTGACTTCAGATTCGACGGAAATGACGCCGTCCTCTTCGAGTAGGCGGTAGTATCGATCTCCTCTGTAGCCTCTGATTCCTGCTTCTGGAACTTCGAACTTGTCTCGTAAGCCGCCGAGGTATTGTCTACATTCCCCTTCGTAGACTCGGTAGAATGATGAACGGAACAGACCTCTGTCGACTGACGATTTGTTGATTATGATTGCGTCTTCCATGTTGTAGCCTTGGTAACAGAGTAGTGCGACTACGCAATTCTGGCCGGCTGGTCTACTATCGTACTTGATTATTTCCATCGGCTTTGTCTTGATGATGGGTGCTTGTGGGTAGTGCAGA
>Ga0209777_10008839_pt1 | contig 10954 bp, 12 predicted proteins | sample FrelakmetHBP12HB_FD_187147 | JGI IMG/M metagenome (GOLD analysis project Ga0209777, IMG submission 187147) | Freshwater lake sediment microbial communities from the University of Notre Dame, USA, for methane emissions studies -HBP12 HB (SPAdes)... | ecosystem: Environmental > Aquatic >... | reverse complement strand
TAATATTCATGTCAAAGCCAAATGCGAGAACAACAAGCCAGAAGCGAATAAACTCAAGGCCAAGTGCAAGGCCTGTCAATGAAAAAACTTCCAAAGCGTTGACGGGAGAGATTTTCCTGATTTTGAGGTCTTCACAGCCGGCCGACAGGATTTTCGTCCGGATGAGGAATTTTTGTGCAAGGCCAAGTATTCTTTCTGAAAAAATGTAGGCTATCCCGATGAAAATAACGATGAAGGTGGCCAGCTGGATGATAAGATAATTCTTCGCAGAGAGTCCCACATAGAACACCCCGAGAGAGACGAGGAAGAGTAAGAGAAGTTCAAACACCCTCTCGTACATAATACTCGCTACCCCGTCAAGGATAGGGAGGGAGAATCGTTTTTTCATGATATATGCTTTGATGATGTCCCCGACTTTTGCCGGCGTTATCCCGGAAACAAAGAAACTCCCGACAACAATCCTTCCTGCATCATGGAAGTCAATCTCTGTGCCGTAGAGCTTGCAGAGATACCTCCACCGGAAAATTTTTACAACGACATTGAGCAGGGTTGTTGAAAACGCGATCAACAAAAGGAAAATATTTACATGGCTGAAAATGTCCAAGTTATCAAGTATTTTTGAAGCCAGTATCATATAAAGCAGAACAAAAAAACCTGCGACAAGTAAAATATAAAATAAAACGGTTTTTCTCTCCATATTTTCCCGGTATAGCATTATTGTCATTCCTTGATAATTTCATCCCATTCGAGGCTATAACTTTGAGGTTGGCAGGTAGAATGGATACAACCTTTTGGGGAAGCTAAGGTGCATAGCCTTACACTACTGGTTTCTTGTGGCCCCTAACTCTTGTGACTCCTGACATTGGATTACATGAGGGAGGGAAGCTGGGCAAGGGTCACTCGAAAAGAGGCAAAAAGTATTTCTTTTTTCCAAGGGATTTCCGGGAAATCGATCCACAGGGGCCCAATAGAAAATTACCACGAAACGGTGTTTTTATGCGAGGTTATTTCATCAAAATCAAGGTGAGGTTTTTAGACCGCTATTGTGGAAAAAATTCAGCGGGATACGAAGAGGACGATCCCCCCATCCCTGCCAGCAGATTTCGTCTGGTTCTGCAACCATACTACTTCGTCGCCATTCGGGTTGACCGCGAAGATGTCGCTCGTTACGATGTAAAACATCGTACTGTTACCCCGTGCTGCGTTTAACGTCTGGAGATCTTTTACAGTAGTGGCCTGATACTCAAGGGTCCTGTCCGTCGCGTTCGAGTAATAATAATCAAAGGGGAGGGAGATATAACCTGGTACAAGAACGACCTTGTCACCCGGCTGGGTGAGGTTTGATATCTGCCCCGAGAATCCCCGCCAGTCATCCTTGGAATACTCCGTGTAGTAGCTTGCAAGCATGGGCAGGTTAACGAGGACGAGGACGGCCATCAACAGATACACGATCCCACGGGTGTTCCACAAACGGTAAAACATCCCATACGACGAGGCCACACCGAGATACACCGGCACTATTACAAATATGAGGTGCCGGGGTTCCATTGGCATTTTGTATGACATTACATACGTTATGATAAACGTGAGAAGGAGAATTGATATAAGGAGTAGCCCTTGTTTTTTATCGGTGAGATACGCTTGGACAATGCCCACGATGAACAAGGCGGCGAACAGAAATAGCAGGATCTCGCTGGCGCCTGAGATAAGGACGAGGATCTGGTAAATGATATTAAATCCCTGGAGCCCGAAGGTCGGGGGGGCGGCGGTCCTCGTGAAGAAGAGCTGGATGGTGACCAATATAAGCGGAAGGCTTGCGAGGGAAAACAAGACAACCGCGAGGAGTATCTTCCCGATATTTTTGATATTCTCCCTTATGTTCTGTGCCTGCAGAGCGAGGGCATAGACGACCAGCGATGCGATCAGGACAAACACGTAAAAATGGGACCAGAAGGCAAACGCTGACAGGACGCCAAACAGTGCCCAGTTTTTGATATCATTTTCTTTCAGGGCTTTGAGATAGAACACCATTGCAAATGCGATAAAAAAGAGCGCCATCGAATAGGCCCGTGCTTCTTGGGAGTAGAATATCAGGAACGGGGAGAACACCGCAGCAGCAGCCGCAATTATACCGACATTTCTGTCTATAAATTCCTTTCCTGCGAAGTACATCACTGGAATTGTCAGGATCCCAAAGAGTGCGGGTACAAACCGTAGGATTACTTCATTATTCCCCACCATGAGCATGACGTGCTCGATCCAGTAGAAAAGGGGAGGATTGAAATCTCCCGCAGCCATGGTCTGCCAGATCCCGGAGAATGTTCCGAGAGAGGCGTTATAAGTCGCAGCTTCGTCAAGCCAGATCGAGTTGAAGCCAAGGTTAAAAAATCGCAGGATTAGTCCGGCAATGGTCAGGGAAAGGAGGAGTTGCGCGTACCTGCTGTTGACAAGCACGCTTTTTATATTGACGGCTGTGAAGTCCCTTATCGAATGGAATGGAGAAATGAACTCTCCGTCAAGGTTGCATTCCCTTATGTCATGTGATTTTTTGGATTTTTTTGGATCGTCTCGTTTCTTGGCCATGTGTACTCATACCTGTTTTGTAAAAGATTCTATTTAGTTTGTCAGTCGGCACCGGTCAAGAATTTTGCAATCCGGGATAGACAGTACTAAAAAAGGTTTATAGAGCGTTCAGGAAAATTTTTCAGACGCACATTGGCCCTTACTACCTCATTTGCTGAACCGCTTTGCGAGATGTCAACCTATGGATATCATAGGACGAAAGACTTTCCCCAAGAACAAAAGCGGTTGTCTTTCTTTCGCAGCAGAGAGATAACCATCCACTTTTTCCGCGGTATATCACTCACGATCTTTCTGCGCGGAACTTACGATCCGATGCCACTGAAGCGTACAGGGAGAGAGATGCTGTGTCGGCAAGAACAGCTTATGCATTTTCACTCAAGATACTGACAATCTTTTCCAAGGCAGTACCATCACCGAACGGATTTTTCCAGTCCTGCGGCACCCCATGCATGGCATCAGCGGCTTTGAGGATCAGGTCAGGCTCTACCCCTGATAGTATATTCGCCCCAACTTCGACCGTCTCCGGTCGGAGTTGTTGCGAAGGGTTACGCATGGAATGCCGAGGATGCAGGTCTCCTCCTGGACACCCCCCGAATCGGTCATGACCAGTTTTGCATGTGCCTCGAACTGGAGAAATTCAAGGAAGTTCTTCGGTAGGATGAAGGTAATCCCTGTCGGCGGGATGCCAAACTCCCGGAGCTTTTTTTCTGTCCGTGGGTGAACGGGAAAAATCACCGATAGTGCGTATTTTTTCCCGATAGTCATCAGGGTGGCGATAATTTTTTCTGCCGAAGCTCCTCGTCGACATTTTCCGCCCAGTGCGTGGTGACAAGGAAGTACTTTCCGTGTGAAAGCCCGAGTAGTAAGAGGATGTCTCCTCGTTTCTGTGCGATTTCCAGCTTCTGGAAAACGGCGTCGACGATGGTTTTTCCCGTGACAAAAATTTTCTTTTTGTCTATTCCTTCATGGAAGAGGTTCGCACGTGCGATTTCCATGGGTGCAAAAAGGTAATCTGAGATATGATCAGCAACCACGCGATTTAGCTCTTCAGGTATTCTCCTGTCAAAGCTTCGCAGCCCGGTTTCGACGTGCCCGACATTCACGTGGAGTTTTGCAGCGGCAAGAGCTCCGGCAAGAACCGTGTTGGTGTCCCTTGGACAAGGGCGACGTCGGGTTTTTCTTTCTGGAGGACGGTTTCTATGCCCAGCATTATCTTTCCAGTCTGTCCGCTTGGCTCCCGGATCCTGCATCGAGGTTGTAGCGTGGATCCGGCAGCTCAAGGGTATCGAAAAAGGACTTATCCATCTCGTAGGAATAGTGTTGGCTGGTGTGTAAAATGAAAAACTCATCCCCCCTTTTTGTGAGGTTCCGGATGATGGGGGACATCTTGATTATTTCCGGGCGGGTTCCTAGGATTACCGCGATCTTCATAAGATAAGCATAGGATTTGCTTCGGTCATGAAGGTTCCTTCAGGGTTTTCGAAATAAACGATCAACTTTCGTGTCTTGTTTAATTAACGGGAAAAAACCACTCGACCGATCCTGCAGCATTCTAATCACGGGTTATTGCGAGGGTTTTCTGACCGAAAAGGATGCGAGTTCACGCATAAGATCTTCCCTGCTGGTCACAACAATCGAAGACTGTTCCAGCATCAGGTTTACCTGCTCGTTCATTCCGGCCTTGCGGAAATCTGTGCGAACTGCAATCACTGGTTTGTTATGGGCATAAGCACACCCCATCTCCCATGAAGTGCCCGAATCCGCATCTGCACCGTCGATAATGGCAACGATTATATCAGCATTTTCAAGAGCTTTCAAATTTTCAGAAAAGATCCGAACCTGTTCTTCTTTATTCCTTGTATGTGAACCGTCACCCGCTTCCTGAGGCAGATATACTTCAAAAAAAATATTTCTCAAATGCCCGGCAATCGATAAATTATAAGCACATTCAGCTTCTGAAAAAAGTGGGGCTGCCAGATAAACGTGATATTGAGAGAATGTCATCACGTCCATCGCATTGATTTCTGGAAAACGTGCAAGAAACACACCCCGTCCCATCCGTTTTGGCGGTTGTTGATCCTCACTCCCATAATAGGTGCTGGTTACTCCGCAGGTAGGGGAAGAGTTGACACCAAGGATGCAGAGGGGTGAACCCCGTTCATGGAGGATATCCTGCACGTGTAATTCAAGCTTGTCCATCAGGCTGGAAAATGCCTGGGTGTTCAGCCGTTCAAGAAATGTCCCAGGTTTTCTATCAGGACCAAGATACAACGTCTCCGGGCACGGCAGCGGCACCATTTCAATACCAAAGCGTTTGCAGCGTGCGATAACTCGCTCGAACAGTACGAGATCCGAGGGTTTCGTGATCCCCTTTGCACGCAGCGCTGGATTGAGAATACAGGGACTGCATAGTACGTACATTCATACATTGTGTGCACGCACAGATGATCAATGATGCCGCTGTACGCATATCGGGATAACAGCTGTGACCCAAGGAAGTGTACGGTAAAAAAACTTGAAAAAGCTGGTTTTATAAAAATATTCAATAAAATTTCCCAAATACCACGAAATACACTACTCCTTGATCCCACCGCAGAGCAGGCACTCTCCCCAGCAGATATGTATGTTAAATCAATAACAGTACTGGATTGCTCATGGGTAGTGTTAGACACCGGGAAAGTACGCTCATGGCGAATCCGCCGGGCGCTTCCCTTTTTAATTGCGGCAAATCCGGTTAATTTTGGCAAACCCTGTGTGCTTTCATCTGTTGAGGCACTTGCTGCTGGACTGTATATTATTGGGGAAAAGGATCGGGCGGATGAACTCCTCTCGAAAGTCAGTTGGGGTACCCGATTTTTAGAGGTAAACAGAGAACCACTTGGTCTGTACGCAAGCGCAAAGGACAGTACTGAAGTGATAAAAATCCAGGAACTCTATATTTGAGGTTTCCTTTTTAAAAAGCGTCTTATGTTAGTAAATTAGTTTTTCAACTGATTATATTAAAAAATTAAGAGGCTAAAATATTATAGATTACACGTAATAAAGTAACAATAGTAAATAGTATCTGGTGCACTATACAAGGATTGGTAATTACATTGACCGATAATGCGGTAATTTCTATTTTGTGCGTGGAAGATGAACCTTTTGTATTGGAGATTTTAGAAAAATTTTTTGAACGGGAACCCGGGTTTTTGGTAAAAACATGTTCGAATGCAACAGATGCATTGGGGCTTTTAAGCACCCAGTACTTTGATGCTGTCATTGCAGATTTTGGCCTTCCTGATATGGACGGGATTAATTTACTCAGGGAAACCCGGGCCGGGGGATTTTCCGGACTGTTTATTATCATCACGGGTAAACATCGCGCCCATGTTGCCATCGATGCGTTAAATAATGGTGCCGATTATTATGTGCAAAAAGGAGGTGGAATTGTAAATGACATGGACACCATTGTTGACTTCATAAGGGGACGTGTCGGAAAAATTAGGGCAGACCGTGCATTGCTTGAGAGTGAGAGCCTTTATCGTTCAATTATCGAAAACCATTCCGATCTTCTTTGCCGTTTTCTCTCCATGGGAGAAATTCGTTTTGTAAATGATTCATTTGCAAATTTTAGAGGAAACGGGAAGAAAGAGTCTATTGGCAGCAATTTTTTTTCACTACTACCGGAAGAAGAGCGCGAAAAAATTGTGGAGCAATTACACAATCTATCACCGTTAAATCCTGGAATACTCATCGAAAATACCATTACTAAGAGTGATGGATCATCCCATCGGGTCCAATGGAATTATCGTGCGATTTTCAATGCCGATGGAGATATTATTGAGTATCAGGCAGCTGGGAGGGAATTTCCCGGACTGGAACAGATTCATGAAACTCCCTCTTCAAAGAGTGCGAAGGATGCTGTCTCCACTCTGCAAACGACGTCACTTGGTACGGAATCCGAGGATGAGTGGAAAACATTTACTCAAACCATTGATACGCTCGAGAACCCGGTGTTTGCAATAGATAAAACCGGAGTCGTCATCATATGGAATAAAGCCATGGTACAATTGACTGGTGTTCCATCAAAAGAAATGGTGGGTAAAGGAAATCGTGAGTATGCCATTCCGTTCTTCGGTGAACCAAGACCAATGCTGGTTGATTATATCGTCATATCAACCGATAAAAGACAATCCGGAAAATTCCCGGGCATAAAACGAGTGGGGAACACATTTATCGGTGAAATGGAAAAAGTCAAAATTCGTGAAAAACCGATGTACTTGTGGGGTAAAGGAACCGCGGTACACGATGGGAAAGGTGTGTTGATCGCGGCAATCGAGACAATTACTGTTGTCGAGCATCAGCAGGCAACTCAAACGCCGGGAGATTCAGAAAAGGAGATATATATCGGGGGTATATCAAGTCCTACACTCAAAGTCGCCGGGGGGAGCGCGAGCGGAGCAATTACTGGTCTCATCCCATCACCTTCAAGGGGTTATGGTATCTATGCAACTGACCGGCGGTTGTTTGTTATCCAAAATCCGGATTTTGATCTTTCAAAACCCAAGGGAATGCAGTATGGACCCTATGTTCTGGACGACCTTTTCGGAACCAGAGCAACCATTGATAACCGCCCAAAGCCTATCGAGACTATTGAAAAATTAATCGTCTACGAGATTGAAAAACAAGACCTGGTAACAATAGAATTAATGAATCCGGTTTTGCTCCCCGGTTTCCTGACACTTTATAATAAGACGGGCGAATCGTTCAGAATGTTTATCGATCATAAAACGGCATTTTTACAGATTGAACAATTGATAAAATCGTTCTATCCGGAAATTTTGCGGTTGGAATAAATGCAAAATACTGAATTTTTTTGCTTTATAGAAATCCTTTTTAAAACAGAATGTACTGACGACCGAAAGATCTAAGGTACATTGTCTCCTTACCAGAGTGTGTGCTCAAAAAGCAAGGAGACAACTAAAAGATTAGCGAGCCGGAATATCAGGTTTATCCGAGCCGCGATTTCGATCGTGAAAGCAATACGGATTACCCCCTATTCCTGTAAATATTCGAAAAAGATCTACACCCAGAATCAACTTCTGGTCCTGAAACTCTTCAAAGACTACCGGAACCAGCACTACCGGGATTTCATTGAAGATATTGGAGACATGAAATCAATCCAGGAGGAACTGGACCTTTCAGCCGTACCTCATTTTAAGATGCTTCAGAAATTCTTCAGCAGGATAAAAACCCTGTATCTCCGCTACGCGTTTGAGAAAACTCTGAATCTGGTTTATTCTAACGATGATCCGATCCCCGTCACAGCAATCGATTCATCCGGGTTTACCAGCGGATATTCCCGCCACTATTACTCGATCAGAACCGGCAAGATTCGAAAGCATTTCCTGAAAACCTCGATCTCGGTTGATACCGATCAACAGGTCATCACCGGATTCATTGCTTCCAAAAGCCGGGTTTATGATACTCGGCACGCGGGCAGGTTGCTCCAACAATGTCACAAAATATGAAAGTCAGATTGTTATGTTATGGATAAGGGATACGACTCTGAAGCGATTCATCGTCTGATCCGGGAAGACCTTCGTGCTGATTCAATTATTCCTATCCGTTCCTGGAATAATGATGTTGTCTGGGGGACTTACCGTCAGGAAATGGCACTTCAGTTTGATGATGTCAGGTACCGAAAACGACAATTGGTTGAAAATACGTTTTCAGTCCAGAAAAGAAAGTTTAACGGCGATCTAAATGCTAGAATTTTCGCCACCCGGAAAAAGGAAATCGCCGGGAAAATGATTGTCTGTTACATTCACAGGTTCTTACAATTTCTCGTCATTGTGGTTTTCTACAGAGCAAAAAAATTCAATTTCTTTAATCCGTTTCCGTACCAACTCGGTTATACCTATTGTCAATGAACGCGAAAAGAATGTCATCCTCCTTGTCTCATGTCTTGCCTCATTCCTCGTCCCCTATACCGGCTCGTCTATCACCGTTGCCCTGCCGGCCATCGCAACGCAGTTCAATGCGGATGCAGTAACGCTGGGCTGGATCACCTCTGCATATATTGTTTCTGCCGCACTTTTTATCGTGCCTGAAGGCCGGCTTGCTGACATTCTCGGGCGTAAAAAGATCTTTGTGCTGGGTGTCTCCTGATCTTCACGGTCGCATCCCTTGCATCTGCGCTTGCTCCCGCTGCAGGTATCCTGACTGCCGCACAGTTCGTCCAGGGAATCGGGGGTGCAATGCCCTTTGCCACGTCGGTTGCGATGGTGACACAGGTCTACGGGCCTGGCGAACACGGCTGGGCGCTGGGAATCACTATCGCGACCGTGCATGCCGGCCTCTCCACTGGCCCGTTCCTCGGCGGTATTCTCACGGATCATTTTGGGTGGCCGGCAATCTTCCTGATCAACGTACCCTTCGGGCTTGCCACGATTATCCTGACACTGAAGGGAGTTTCGCAGGAATGGGCTGATGCAATTGTTGAGCGTTTTGACCTGTATGGATCGGTTGTGTACGGGATCAAAATATTCAGTGCTATTTTCGGTACGCTCCTACTTCCCGATCCCGCTGCAGGACTTTGGATTTTTGTGGTAGGATGTACTCTGGTAATTTTTATCTGGAGGGAAAAACGCTGCACCAGTCCGCTCCTTAATCTTACCCTCTTTTCAGGAAACCGGACCTTCCTGTTTTCCAACATTGCGGCAATGGTCAATTACGGTGCAACCTTTGCCGTGGCAGTCCTGCTCTCGCTCTACCTCCAGTACATAAGGGGATTTTCAGCAGAAACGGCAGGGTTCATCCTTGTTGCCCAACCGGTTGTCCAGATGATCTTCTCACCCGTTGCGGGAAAACTTTCAGACCGGATTGAACCCCGGATCGTTGCGACCATTGGAATGGCTATCACCACGCTTGGGCTCTCATCTTTTATCTTCCTTACCCTCTAACACCCCACTATGCGATCATCATCAGCCTGATGGTTCTTGGTTTTGGGTTTGCGCTCTTCTCATCACCGAATATCAACGCGATCATGAGTTCAGTGGATATACAATATCTTGGCATCGCGTTCAGTATGGTTGCAACAATGCGATCGCCCGGGCAGGAACTCTCCACGGCGATCGCCATCTTCTGCTTCTCTGTTTTTATCGGGAGCGTCGCCATTACCCCGCCAGTCTATTCCGCACTCCTTACCAGCACAACCGTTGCATTCCTGATCTTCACGTGCCTTTGCATCATTGGTGTCGGGGCATCGTTCGCTCGGGGTACCATCCATAATTCGTAACTTGTAACATTGATTTTAATCCAGGCGATTACCCATAGTAAAAATTTTAAAAAAAAGTCCACAGAATACTCACACGTGATGGCCTTTGGCCTTTTTTCGCAGGGCCTCTGTATAATAATGGCGCAGTTCTGCGGTTTCTTCTGGTGAGAAATCAGTCTTCTTCGTTGTATGGAGGTGTTTTTCCATCTGTTTTACGATATGCTCTGCCTCAAGGTAATGCTCAACTTCTAGGTAGGCCGGCGCTTTGACCACCTCATGGGCGTGTCCGCATATTGGACAGAGCTTCCATTTCTGGAAACGATCAACGTACGTGAAGGTCCTGCAGGACGGGCACCTGATGATGAGGTACATGACAAAGAGGTGATGCGTGTTATCCTGATAAAAATATATCGGCTGATTGTTATAATTACCAGGAAAGAAGTTTTCATAAAAATGGTACCGGTTTCCTGAAAAAGAACGGTATGTGAAGATCTTAAAAGGGGGATACGAAACGAAACTCCTTTATTATCAGATCGTCTCATAGAGCTGTTACTATGGAACCGATTCAGGTCATGGGTGTGCAGGGACTCCCCCTCATTCATGCGGGTGACAATATTTCAGCGATGATTTGCGAAAGTGTGCCGGTGCAGGATGGTGATATTCTCTGCATCGCCTCAACAATATATTCAAAGGCACAAGGCTACACAAAACCTCTCGCATCCATTACACCATCAGAACGGGCGCATCGACTTGCGAACCTGAATGGCGAAGACCCCCGGTTTGTCCAGGCAGTGCTTGATGCATCGAGAGATATTATCATGGATCACCCGTTCATCCTCTCTGAGCTTGCCTTCGGCCACATTGGTGTCCGTGCCGGCGTCGACCAGAGTAATATCGAAGACGGAATGGTGATCTTCCTCCCCCCGGATCCGATGAACGCCGCTCAGGAAATTCGGCAGGAAATAAAAACTCTTGTCAACAAAGATATCGGAATCATCATCACTGACACCTGCGGCAGATCATTCCGGCGCGGGCAGACCGGCAACGCAATCGGGTGGAGCGGTTTTTGTGCGATACGGGACTTCCGCGGGGATACCGATCTGTTCGGGC
>Ga0209777_10008838_pt1 | contig 10954 bp, 9 predicted proteins | sample FrelakmetHBP12HB_FD_187147 | JGI IMG/M metagenome (GOLD analysis project Ga0209777, IMG submission 187147) | Freshwater lake sediment microbial communities from the University of Notre Dame, USA, for methane emissions studies -HBP12 HB (SPAdes)... | ecosystem: Environmental > Aquatic >... | reverse complement strand
ATCAGGTTTGCTTGCTGTTTAACAGAACGTTATGGTCACTGTACAATCAAACCAACCCGATGTTCAGGATTATAATAGCATGTCATGAAATACCTGCTTTGACCCATTCATTCGATAACCGGATAGAATTTATACAGGTGAATATTCCGTTCCCTGAAAATCTGTATGAACAGATGGTTGATAAAGGGTACAAGGTCCATGTCATCGCTAAAAGGATCTGCGAATATGGAGGGGGTTATTCACTTATAGCTGATGCTGATGATCTTTACAGTAACCGCATTGCTGAATTTGTTTTTTCCAACCCGGGGCAGCATGGCTGGGTCATGAAAAAGGGCTATGAGTATATCTGGGGAAAAGATTGGCTCAAACTTTCTTTAAAACATCCACCACAACCAATCGTAAACTTTACTCCTGCTGATCTCCCGGCCGATATGAACGATGCATTAGCTCCTTCAAACATTGATCGTCAGTATATTATCCGGAAGGGGCACGGCAATATTGAAAAGGTGTGTAAGGAACTTGGCAGAGAACTAAAACCATTTCCCTTTATTGGTCATGTATATGTCAAATACCATGGTGACAATCATAGTATCCTAAACGGGCAGGACAGTCTCTTTCGAAGAATATCCAGAGTTTTCATGCCTACTATTTATCCGAACAAGCATCTGCAAATAAAGAATGAATTTTCAATCGATTGGCTTTAAGAATTTTATTTTTTTTTGAATTTATTAACTATAATCAATGACTTTGAATCCTTCATTTATTAAATATGGCTAAGAGGATTCTGATAATAACAGCTTTTTTCGAAGAGAATTTTCAATACCAAGAAATTCAGATCGCTGATACGTTGCATTCAATGAAATATGATGTCACGGTTTTAACAACTGACAGAAGCTATTTTTTAAAAGACAAACACCGGCGTGTTACTTTTTCATCAAAACCTTATCCTGTCATCAGGCTCACTGATCTGATTAGAATTACTGATACGGTATTTGTTTATAGTGGTTTGAGAAAAACCTTATCCTCATTAGCCTTTGATACTGTTCTTCTAATTTATCCTAGTCATGGACTGGGTTATTTTGCATTAAGACATATTCAGAAAGAAGTTAAAGTCATATCTTTCTTCCAGGAACATACCGGAATCTCTTCCTATACAAAATTTAAAAATAAATTCATAAAATTTTTTATCAAAAATATCTGGTACAGAGAAATTTTTAAAAGATCGTTCCGGATTGCTGCTATAACCCCTGAGACAATTGAACGTTTCAAAAACAATGCCATGTTCAGATCTTTAATTTGGGGAAAAATCGGATTACTCGGTCTGGGATTTAATCCAGACATGTTTTACTATAATGACATTCTCAGAAGTAATCTCAGAAATACGCATGGAATCCCGGAAAATGGTGTTGTCCTGATCACAGTGACAAGGATCCTCGAATATAAACCTGTTTGGCAATGGATACAACCAATCATTGAAGCTCTCTCAGTTTCAGATTCACTTTACTATATTTTGATCGGATTTACAGATTCATCTTATTCAATTGATCTTAAAGCTAAAATAAAGGAAGCTAAACTTAACAACAGGATAATTCTATTGGATATTCTGAATCCTGAAAAGATTAATCAGTATTTCTGTTGTGCTGACTATGGGATCTGGTTTATTGCAGCTTCAATCTCGATACAACAATCCATGGGTACCGGATTACCTGTTATACTTCCCGCAAATAAAATATTCGAACATTTAATAACCCCATCTGAAAATGGTTTTTATTATTCATCCGGACCTGAACTGAAAAACCTGTTAATCTCCCTTTCCAATGAAATGTTCAAAAGAGAAGAAGTTCTAGCATTTAATCAGAAATTTTCATACAGATTCATGCTTAAAGAATTACTTGGCAATTAATCTTGTGTTTCTGGATAAACTCTTTTCCTCGATTTTCAATGAATTTTCACAGTTGTAAATAAAGAATAAAATGATCTGGATAATATTGAATGATCGTATCGCAAATCCAACTCCCTATTGGTATATCCCGAGAGAAACATTTTTTGGTAAAGTCAGGACCTGTTTATTAAAAAATCCTTTAAAGAAAAATTTGTTCAAGAAAACTGATTCAGGGGAAGGTAATACCGGACAGATTGGATGATGTAAATGCTGTTAAATATATTAATATTCATCAAAATGATTATTTTTTAAAAAATGCAAGATCAGAAAGTCAAAATAGAGGAAGTATCAAAATTTTGGTCGGAAAATCCATGTGATGCTAATGGGAGTACCTCTGCTAATAGAAAACAATATTTTGAAGAAATAGAAAAACATCGTTATGCTTTAATAAGACATATTCCTCATGTTGCGAAATTTAATCAGTTTAAAAATAAGAAAGTTTTAGAAATAGGTTGTGGTATTGGAACAGACGGCAGGCAATTTGCGAAGAATGGAGCGGATTATTATGGTATTAACATTGATGAAGGGTCCACTACTCTTACTCTGGAAGCATTTCAACTATTTGGACTCAAGGGTGATATAAGACAAATGAATGGTGAAGCCCTGGAGTTTGAAAACAATTTCTTTGACCATATCTACTGCTGTGGAGTAATTCATCATAGTCCTGATACTGAAAAGATTGTTGAAGAAATGTACCGTGTTCTAAAACCTGGAGGAACTGTTTGTGTTATGATATATAACAAGAGTTCTGTAAATTACTACTTTGAAATTATGTTTCTCCGAAAAATATTTCGATTTTTTCTTATCCCTTCTTTTACTCCTCATTTTATTTCAAAGGTCACCGGTTTTAATGAGCATAAATTAAAGCGGCATCGTGAAATTTTATTTTCACAGAAAATGACAAAGGATAAATGGATTTCAATAAATACAGATGGTCCGAATTGCCCTTTGGCAAAAGTGTATAATAAAAGAGAAGCATATTTATTATTTGAGGCTGCAGGTTTTTCCCAAATTAAAACATATGTTCGTTTTTTTAATAAAACTCATTATAGTTATTTAGGTAAATTAATACCAAATTGGTTGGAAGATCAGATTGGAAATCGTTGGGGCTGGAGCCGATGGATAGAAGCTGTTAAACCCAGTTAATATACTTGCTAAGAATTAAAATGAAGGGAATATCTTGATTTGATAAGCGAATTCTTATATCGATCCGGACATGTGTCCATATAATCTGGAGAAAATAATCCATAAATCCATTGAGTATTGTGAGTCATCCAACTATGCTTCATTTGATGTATATGATGCACTTAACAGCCCATTGATCAACCATTTGCTGAAGAAAAAACAATTATTACGCCGTGTTGCGATTCAGGTCATTTGCCGGATTCCCTTTAATATCAGACCAATTCTCGGAATAAAAAAAATGGTTCATACTAAAGCATTGTCCGACCTGCTTTCCATTTACACTACACTTTATAAAAAAACCGATAACCAATCATGGAAGATTAAAGCGAAAACAATTTTTGACATTTTGATGGCAAGGAAGATAGTCGCAGGAGCAGGATACGGTTGGGGATTAAATTTTCCTTATTCAACCAGATTTGTTGATGCGAATTCCGACACACCAAATTTATACAATACACTGAATGCTGCTCAGGCAATACTGGATTATTTCGAGATAGAAAGTACGATTGACGTTCATCAGATTCTGGAAAACATCCTTTTGTTTATGTTTGAATACCTGGGTACAGTAAAAGAGACCCATGAGATAACCTGGATCAGATATTACCCGGAACAAAAAGGCATGCCGGCTCTTAATGTTAATGCGATTTCAGCGGCATTATTTGTAAGGATTAATAATCTTTTCGGCGAGGATAAAATTGATTCCGGGCTGATTGCTGGTATCCTTACCTTTTTAAAACATTATCAGAATCCTGACGGATCCTGGTATTATACAACTACTGATCAAGGAAAATGGATTGATGGCTTTCATACAGGGTTTATTCTTGAATCAATTGCTTACATTTGGTCACGCAACAAGAATCCCGAAGTCAGAAAAATGCTCGAACGTGGAGTCCGGTTTTATAAGGATCAGATGTTCACAAAAAACCATATTCCAAAATACTATAATACGAGGGTATATCCGATTGAATCTCAAAATTGCGCTCAGGCGATTCAAACAATCGCCCGGCTTAAACTTATTGCTGGGTTTCCTCTGAATTCAATGCTTAAAGAAGTAATCGATGGAGTCATCCGCAATTTATGGGACAACAAAGGTTATTTTTATTATAAAAGGGGGCCATTTATCATTAATAAACAATACTATATCCGATGGTCCCAGACCCCGATGATCCTCGCGTTACTTTATGCCAATGAGTCATTGAACAGCGAATTATGAAATATTTCTGGATTTTAATTTATTATCTGATCGGGTATAACCTGCCAAGCAGGTATTTTCCTTTAGGGAAACATTTTAGCAAATTTCGCGCATTTATTGTAACAAGGATCCTGAAAGAAAACTGTGGAAATAACCTTGAAATTGAAGGAAAAGTCCTGTTTGGAAAATTTGATGATATCAAAATCGGTAACAATGTACAGATCAATGAGCGTTGCAGGCTCCGGAACGTGATAATCGGTAATGATGTGATGATTGCGCCCGAAGTATATATCATCCATTCCGGTCATAATTTCGAAAAGACTGATGTATCGATGCGGTTTCAAGGGGAAAAATTTTACCCTCCAACGATTATTGAAGATGATGTTTGGATTGCTGCAAGGGTTATTATCAATGCCGGGAAGATTATTGGTCGCGGTTCAATTATTGCTGCAGGTTCAGTAGTCGCAAAAAACATTGATCCACATACTATAGCAGGCGGGAACCCTGCAAAAACAATCAAAAAACGGGAACAATAAAAAATGTGTGGGATCTTAGGCAGTGTAAATATACCGCTGGATCAGAATATCCTCCCCCTTCTGCATCACAGAGGGCCTGATTCTTCAGGATATCTCAATTATACTTGCAACAACTCCCAAGTTTTCTTAGGACAAACACGATTATCAATAGTTGATCTCAGCGATGCAGGGAGTCAGCCCATGCTGAGTCATTGTGGTAATTATGCATTAATCTATAACGGAGAAATTTATAATCATCAGTCATTAAGAGAAAAACTTACTGAAAATATTTTTAAAGGGCATTCTGATACAGAGACTATGCTCCATTATTTAATTAAATATGGCATTGGGGCTTTGAAGGATTTCAATGGGATTTTCGCATTTGCCCTTTTAGATAAATTGAAAAACAAATTATTGCTTGTCAGGGATCCCTTTGGTGTTAAGCCTCTGTATTATTATCAGAAAGCAGGTAAACTACTTTTTTCATCTGAATTGAAAGTAATTCATAAAGTTATCGATAGCCTATCGATAAATCATTACAATTTATATTCATTTTTACGGCTCAGGTTTAATCCTTCACCCCAAACCCTGTTAAATGATGTCTACAAACTAGAACCGGGACACTATCTTGAATTTGATCTTGAAACATTACAGATGGGAAATCCGCGGTTTTATTCTTATATCCCTGAGAGAAATGCAGTCATAAAAGAGAATGAGGCCCTTGAAGAATATAATGCGTTGCTGCATCAGTCAGTCAAACGACAGTTAATGTCGGACGTTCCGATCTCCATAATGTTAAGTGGTGGAGTTGATTCAGCATTATTGACTTTTCTCGCACAAAAAATTATGGGGGAACAATTCACAACATTTACAGTAGGGTATAATGATAAATCATATGCTGACGAACTCTATGAGGCAAAGCGGTCAGCCGAGATTCTTGGAACAAAACATAATGAGATTATTATTAGTCAGGATGATTTTGGACAAACCCAAGGGGATTTCGTCAAAATGGTGGAAGAACCTGTGGGTTCTCAGTCTCTTTTCCCCTTTTATCATCTTTCAAAACACATACACGAGAAAGGATTTAAAGTTGCATTATCCGGACAAGGGATAGATGAGGCATGGGCAGGATATAAGAGGTATAATTTTCAGAATTTGTTTGATGATTATGCAGGTCAATACGGGACTTTCCTGAATATTTTCAATTTGTTTCTCAAAAATGATAAATACAGGAGGGCGATAAACAGTCTACGGGAAAAAGACAGAATCCTAAGATATATTGCCAGTTATTCTTTTTTTGATGAGCCGATGGTGAAAAATCTTACTTCCTTTTCATTTACAAAAGATCACAAAGACTATTTATATAATACCTTAAAACAAAAATTCGATTTATATCAATTAGCCCCTTTATCTGCTGTTGATTCCATGATGACGTTGGATACACGAACAGCTCTTTCTGATGATCTTCTTCTATATACTGACAAATTATCAATGCAGCATTCATTGGAGGTCAGAGTTCCCTTTCTTGATATTGATCTGATGAAGTTTGTCGAATCACTTCCTTTCAGATACAAAGTCAACCTGACAAAGAACAAAATACTTCATAAAAAACTTGCTGAGCGATATCTCCCGGAAGAAATAATTTACCGGCGAAAAAAGGGGTTTTATATTCCCAGAAAAGAATGGTTCAGGGGAGAAACAGGAAAAACTTTTCAACAGTTGATTGAGGAAGACAAATCACCTTTCTCGAAATCATTTAATACTTCATATATCTCATCTCTGTTTATAAAACACCGCGCAGGAATTTATAATTACGAGGACCAGTTGTATTCGATAATGAATCTCTTCTTTTGGTTTAACTTATTTTGTAAAGAATAATTATGACAATCAGCATCTTTGGTCTTGGTTACGTTGGCTGTGTGAGCCTTGGCTGTCTCGCAAAAATGGGATATAGTGTCATTGGAGTTGATACTAACCCGACAAAAGTATCACAGATAAACAATGGTCTGCCAACTATAGTTGAAAAGGATATAGATACGTTAATCCGGGAGGCCTATTTTCAAAAAAAGATTGAAGCGACTTCTGATTCCACCAAAGCAATCCTTTCAACAGAAATATCAATAATCGCTGTTGGGACGCCTTCTTCTCCTAACGGGCATCTTAATCTCGATTATATATTCAGGATAGCAGATTCATTTGGTGAATGTCTTCAGAAAAAAAATACTTTCCATTTAATCGCTATCCGGTCAACAGTATTACCGGGGACATGCGATGCTTTTGCATCCATTATTGAGAAGAAATCAGGGAAAAAACGTATTGTTGATTTTGAGGTCGTAAGCAACCCTGAATTTTTAAGGGAAGGCACTGCGGTTAATGACTATTTTAACCCACCGTTAACGTTGATAGGTTCAGACAACCGTGAAGCGGCAGTACAATTTGCTTCCCTGTATAAAGATCTGCAGGCAGAGGTAATTATATCTGACCTGAAAACTGCAGAGATTATGAAATATGTGAATAATACTTTTCATGCGCTGAAGATCTCTTTTGCGAATGAAATTGGCAATATTTGTAAAAGTATTGGGATAAACTCGCATACCGTAATGGAGATTTTTTGCAAGGATAAGAACCTGAACATCTCTCCATACTACTTTAAGCCTGGGTTTGCCTATGGCGGTTCCTGTCTCCCCAAAGACCTGAAAGGACTACAAACCCTGGCACACGACCTGTATCTGCCTGCCCCACTTATCGACAGCATCAACAAAACAAATGAAATCCAAATTACCAGAGCTGTGGATATGATTCTCAAGCATTATCCAAAGAAACTGGGCTTTTTGGGACTAAGTTTCAAGGCCGGGACCGATGATCTGCGAAACAGTCCTGCCGTTACTGTTATCGAAACCCTTATAGGAAAAGGCTTTAAAATCAGCATTTATGATAAAAACGTACAACTCTCAAGATTAACCGGAACTAATAAAGAGTTTATTGAATCACATATTCCACACCTAGCCAGACTACTGGTTCCTGATATTCAAACAATCATCGATTTTTCTGATGTAATCATTGTAAACACAAAAGAGCAGGAATACGTCGATCATCTGAAGGAATGCAATGGAAAAACGATAATTGATTTTGTTTATCTGGGTCCGGAATTTCAGGAACGTCCTAACTATACAGGAATAAACTGGTAAAAGAGCACTGAACGAAATGGAGAATCTTGAAGGGAAGCATATCCTGATTATTGTCGAAAATTTATCCGTACCATTTGATCGCAGAGTTTGGAATGAGGCTACGACATTACAAAAACATGGGGCAAAGATTTCGGTGATCTGTCCAAAAATGAAGGGATTTAATAAGAAATATGAAGTGATTGAAGGTATTGAGATATTCAGGCATCCTTTGCTGGTTGAAGCGCGGGGAAAAATTGCCTATTTTCTTGAATATTCTTCAGCGCTTTTCTGGGAATTCGTCCTTAGTTTAAGAATATACCTGAAGTCCAGGTTTCATGTTATCCATGCGTGTAATCCTCCCGATCTGATCTTTCTTATTGCTCTGCCTTTTAAATGCTTCGGAGTGAAATTTGTCTTCGATCATCATGATATTAATCCGGAACTCTATCTGGCAAAGTATAACAAGAGGGGATTGTTTTATAAATTCCTGCTTTGGGTTGAAAGAGCGACCTTCCGGTTTGCCGATTTCAGTATAGCAACGAATGAATCTTACAAAAAGATTGCTGTTGATAGAGGTAAAATGGACCCTAACAAAGTTGCTGTTGTAAGAAGTGGTCCAGATCTTAAGAAGTTCGTTAAAACTCCCGGGAACCTCATTTATAAGAAGGGAAAAAAATACCTCATTGGATATTTAGGTGTAATAGGAGAGCAGGAAGGGATTGACCTTCTCCTATATGCCATTCAGAACATTATAAAGGATCGGAATGATATCCAGTTTGCAATTATTGGTGGCGGTCCCAGTTTGGAAATTCATAAAAGAAAAGCACATCAATTACATCTCAGCGAGTTTGTTGACTTTTATGGCAGAGTTTCTGATGAAATGATGATTGAGATAATAAATACGGCCGATATTTGTGTTAACCCCGATAAATATTCCGCCATGAATGATCTATCAACCATGAACAAAATAATGGAATACATGGCATTAGGGAAGCCGATTGTGCAATTTGATCTTAAAGAGGGAAGAGTTTCTGCATTGGAATCTTCTCTTTATGCCAAAAATAATGACCCGATTGACTTTGCAAGATGCATCCTTCATCTGATAGAAAATGAAAATTTAATAAAATCTATGGGAGAGTACGGTTATCAAAGGGTTTTTCAGGAACTTTCATGGGCAAAAGAGCAAGAAAAATTAATCCGGTTTTATAACTATATTTTTGAGTGTTTTAGTCATAAAAAATAGGAATTTTATTTCATATCATTTTCGACGATTTTTCTCTGTTTTTGATAAATTTTAGTCCAGATAACCCACATTATAAATACGAAAATATACACTGCGGTAGTAAAAATAACATGATGGTTAATATTAAAATATTGGGGATAATAATTATAAATGATTACAAGTCCAGTCAATCTGATGACATTTAATATTTGAATAACAATGCACCCTGATAAAATAAATAATAACCTGTAAACATTTTTTCCGGGATAAGCAATGATAAATACCGCGAATATTCCCATTAGTTTTAACCCATAACATGGTATTCCCAGAAAAACACTTCTACCGGAAATAATTCCAACTACAGAATCCTGGTAATTGAATGTTGCATTTTCTCCCAAAAGTTTTAATAATAAATAAGTAAAAAACACCAGTGTATTTTTAAAATATTCAAAAATTTTTGAACTATTCGCATATTTATAGAATGGCTCAATATGGTTCATTCTGATTAACCAAATAATAAAACCAAAGGATACAAGAATCGAAATTTTAATCAAGAAAATTCGTGTAATTCTATCATTCCATAAGGCTTTAATATTTTTTTCTGCGATTGTGAAAAATTGAGCTATATAACCAGGCTTCATATTTATTTATAATGATTATTACTGATTTACTCTATTATACCGAGTCGGAACAGATTTGCAACACATAGCTTTCTGTTTCTCTCGGCATAACTGCATCAAAACACAAAATGCTTTGCATTTTTGTTAATGTGCAGTATATTTTACGATGTAAACAAATGATCAAAATGCATTTTTATCTCCGGTTATCATTCCTTTGATTGTCAATAAAATGATTTTTAAATCGAGGAAGAAACTCCAATTTTCGATATACCATACATCTTTTTCTACACGTTTAGCCATTAATTCCGGTTTCCCTGTTTCTCCCCTGTAACCAGTTACCTGTGCCCAGCCTGTCAGACCTGGTTTAACAAAATGTCTCACCATAAAATTGTCAATGATCTTTGAGTATTCCTCCGTATGCTTGAGCATGTGAGGTCTGGGCCCTACCACTGACATTTCCCCGATAAATACATTGATAAACTGAGGCATTTCATCAAGGTTTGTTTTTCGAAGGAATCTGCCTATAGGAGTGATCCGTTGATCATCTTTAATAGCCTGTAAATTATCTGCCTCGCTGTTCATGATCATAGTCCGGAATTTCCACATCTTAAATACCTTATTATTCAGCCCTGAGCGATTCTGCCTGAAAAAGACAGGACCTTGTGAACTCATTTTAATAAGAATGCCGATAAGAGGTACAAACCAGGGAAAAATTAAGAGAAGTATCAGAGCAGAGAAAATCAGGTCAAATCCCCGTTTTAATAACCTGTTTGTCAAACTTTGAAGGGGTTCCTCCCGGGCATATAAAAGTGGAATAGAGCCAAAAAAATCAAAATATACCTTGTGTGGGAAATGCCTGTAATAGTCCGGGACAATTTTAATCCGTATAAGATGATTTTCACAAAAATTGATAAGGTCCTTGATCTTCAGATCAGCAATATCAGGTAATGCAACAATAACTTCATCCACATGATTTGAAATAGCAAAAGTTTTAGCAGCTTCTACCGATCCAATGATCTGATCCTTATGCAGGCAGCGTTCAGGATGGTCATCAAAAAAACCTAAAAATTTTAATCCGATCGAAAGATCAGAAGTAAAGGCATGCATCACT
>Ga0209777_10008837_pt1 | contig 10954 bp, 8 predicted proteins | sample FrelakmetHBP12HB_FD_187147 | JGI IMG/M metagenome (GOLD analysis project Ga0209777, IMG submission 187147) | Freshwater lake sediment microbial communities from the University of Notre Dame, USA, for methane emissions studies -HBP12 HB (SPAdes)... | ecosystem: Environmental > Aquatic >... | reverse complement strand
TCACCGGCAGCGCGATCCGATGACCTCGGGCTGACCTTCATCCATCTGCCCGATACCATCTATGACCGGGGGAAAAGCCAAATCAACCACGCCGAAGCAAAGATCGTGGCAGAGGCAGTATTTCAGCACTTTAAACTACATCCGACAAAAAGTCTCGGGATTGGCACGTTTAATATCAAACAACAACAGGCAATTCTCGATGAGGTCGAAGCGCTGCGTTACCTGCACCCGGAGATGGAGGAGTTCTTCCGGGATGAACTGCCGGAAAAATTCTTTGTGAAAAATCTGGAAACAATCCAAGGCGATGAACGGGATGTAATCTTTCTGAGTATCGGGTACGGTAAGGACAGCAATGGTCAGTTATACCAGAACTTCGGGCCGCTGAACCAGGAAGGCGGCGAACGGCGGTTGAATGTCATTATCACCCGGGCCCGGGAGCGGTGTGTGGTCTTTTCCAATTTTACGTTTAGAGATCTCAAGGTTACTGATTCGTCCGTTCTTGGAGTTAAGATTCTGAAATTATTCCTCCAGTATGCAGAGAGCGGGGTTCTCCCGCGCCCGGATGATGGCCGCTCCCTCGGGGATTCGGAATCTCCTTTTGAGGACGCCGTATATGAATTCCTGACTTCCGGCAACAATGAGGTGCATAAGCAGATCGGTTGTGCCGGGTTCCGGATTGACATGGCAGTTGTTGATCCCCGGCAACCGGGCCAATTCCTGATCGGCATCGAATGCGACGGCGCCCAATACCATTCTTCCCGGGTTGCCCGGGACCGGGACCGGCTGCGCCAGCAGATCCTTGAGGGGCTCGGCTGGAAGATCCATCGGGTATGGTCAACGGACTGGTACCGTAACAGCGCCGAAAGTAAACAGAAACTGGTCGAGGCAATTGAAAAAATAAAAGCCCTCCCTCTGGAGAAGAAAGAATCGAAACCCCCGGAAAAACCGCAACCTGTTGAAAAACCGGTTGACAGTATTCCCGATCCAACCCCCGTAATACAAAATCCCCCCGTTCATAACAGCAAAGCACAAATCCCTGATTACAAATTCTGCAGTTCGGTGTATCCTGACGCCAACCTGATGGAGATCCCGCAAAAATATCTGGAGCAGATCATTTGTAATATCGTCGCAATCGAAGGCCCCATCCATAATGAGGAACTCATCCAGAGGATCAAATCAAACACCGGCAATCAAAGAATTACCCCCACGATCAAAAAGAGGATTCTCCTCTCCTGCCGGAATGCAGCAGAGCGAGGGGATATCCGGCGACAAGGGGAATTTTTCTGGCAACCTCAATCACCTGCATCAGTTCTGCGAAAAAGGAATAATGATCAGGGAATTGTGATTGAGTGGATCTGTGATCAGGAGATAAGTGAAGCGATAAATTACATCCTCCATCTGCAATATGCCACGACAAAAGATGATTTGATTACGTCAACAAGGAAAATTTTTGGTTTTCAGAAAAATACCGACAAAGTAACTGCAAGAATAAAAGGGGTGATTGAGAACAAAATAAAAACGAGTGAACTGGAAGTCTTACCGAACGGGAAAATTGATTTCAGAAAATGAGTGTCTTTGCGAGTCCGTCGCCCCAACCTCCCGCTTCGTGGCATCCGCGTCGTTGAATACCCCACTGAATTTCCTCACCGCGAAGTGCTGGAACAGAAACTCAAAGGCGGCGGTGGCGATTGCACGCGAGCGGCTGGTGGGGCGGAAGACGGGGTGATAGCGGAGTAATTTACTTCTATAGTGATTTTGACTCTTCATCGAAAAATTTTCTTATGACGTATATGCCTTCAGCAACGCCCGGAACATTTTCCCGTGATTGGGGTATTTGAGGTGCAATAATTCATGAACGATAATCTTCGTCCGTTCATCTTTTGACTGCCGGAGAATTGAACGATCAAACGTGAGCCGGCCACGGCTCGAACAGCTTGCCCATTTATTTTTCATTTTACGGAGATGGAGTTCTTTTACATCAACGCCACAGGTTTGTGCCCAGCTATAGACTGATTTTTTGAAAGATTCGGGGGAGATCATGGGGAGGCTCTTCGCAGTACTGTGAGGATCTGGTCAACGATCTTCTTTGTTGCCCGGATATCAGCTGATCCTGATTGGAGGAGGATTTTGTAAATCTCCCCTTTCACTTCTCTTGCCTGCTGCTCGCTCTGGCGCCAGTGAGGATATTTCTTCAGGAGATCATTCATCGAATGGGCTTTGCTTTCCGGATCCTCCACATCGTTTTTCTGGAGCAGCCAGAAGATGGAGAATTCTTCTATGGAGATATTACGCTTCTCCTGTTCTGTTCTGGCCTCTTGAATCTCGGTGATGATCTTTTTCAATTCTTCAAGTGTGTCCTGTGTTGTTTTCTGACGGTCTTTATAGAGCTGGATTACTGCATCTGCCTTCTCCCCGATTGAGAGGAGATATGGGGATTCATCCTGATCTCGCTGGACGTGTCCTGATATCGCTTTTATGAGGTTGAACACTTTTTCGATATCTGAGACCGGCCGTTCTTCGATTCGCCTGAGAATTTTATCATCAATTTCATAGATCTTTGTTGGAGAGCCAATCCCACTGCTGCCGGTGTGGCGCTGGACGAGCTGAGCAACTTTTTTGGAGAATTCCGGGTCGATGAGCAGCGTGGGATCGAAATTCTCCCTAACCATCCGGTACATCCTGACCAGTTCTTCCATATCATCAATGTATGGCCGGAGAAACGGGTCCGGGGAGAGGATATCATAGATATCAGAAAGGTCTGAAAAAGTTATGTAGAAAGTTTTCCGTTTCTGTTCATCAAGGAAGTATTCGAGCACTGCCTCGACTGCTTTATCCTGCGTCTTTCCTTTCCAGAGTGTCAGGTATTCGGATTTTACTGTCGTCATCAACTGGGTGAACCGGACACGAAGGACGTCAAGGTCATCGATAATCCCTTCGATATCGCTGGAATCAAACGCCAGTGCTTTTTTCAGGTTGCCGAAGATTCCGACAATGTCCAGAACAAACCCGGCTTTCTTCGCCTTGCCGGATTCATCCTCAAACGGGCGGTTGACCCGAGCAATCGCCTGAAGGAGTACATGGTCCCGCATCGGCTTGTCAAGGTACATGCAGTACAGGATTGGCGCATCGAACCCGGTGAGGAGTTTTTCGGTGACGATAAGGATTTTCGGGTTGCTTTCGGGTGACCGGAATGCTTTCCGGATCCGTTTCTCTTCGTCTTCCGTATGGTAATTTGCTCTCAGGTCATCTTCGTCATCTGAACTTGAACTGTAGACAACTTCGCTGTACTCTTTTGGCAGGAACTTGTCGATCTCTTTTTTGTAAAGAGCGCATGCTTCGCGGTCGACTGCGACAAGGAACGCCTTGTAGCCCAACGGTTCGATCGTGTTTTTGAAATGATTCGCGACAAACTGTGCTACCTTCGGGACCCGTTCGGGGCTCTTCATCATGTTGCGGAGTGTGACCGCCCGTTCAAGTACCTTGTTGAGTTCTGCAATATCATTGACCCCTTCGGTTGCTGCAAGGTCGAGAAATTCTTTTTCCAGCGTCAGCCGGTCAACAAGGAGGTCGTTGGGTGCGAGTGCGTAATGGAGGGGAACGGTTGTTCCGTCCTGTATGGATTCAACAATGCGGTACCTGTCGAGGTATCCCTTCGGGGGATCGTCTTTCCCGAATGTAAGGAATGTCCCCTGTCCGTATGCGGTCTGGTCAATGGGGGTGCCGGTGAATCCGATGATTGTCGCGTTCGGGAGTGCGGCCATGAGGTACGTGCCAAGCTTGCCGGTTGTCGTGCGGTGCGCTTCATCTACAAGGACAATGATGTTCTTCCGGGTATTGACCGATGCCGGCATCCCGTCAAACTTATGAATCGTTGAAACGATCAGCCCCCGCTGGTCCCCCGAAAGCAGGTCCTGCAGGTGCACCTTGTTTTCCGCGACTTCAAGGTTTTTAATGCCGACAGAATCCAGGTTCCCGAAGAGCTGGCTCTCCAGTTCGTTCCGGTCGACCAGCATCAGCACAGTCGGGTTCTGGAATGCCGGGTCGGTCAGGATCTTCTGGGCAGCAACTATCATCGTGTAGGTCTTCCCCGACCCCTGCGTATGCCAGATAAGCCCCCGCTTCCGTGTCGTTTCCGCAGAACGTTCAACGATCTTTGTCACCGCCCGCATCTGGTGCTGGCGGAGCACGACTTTTTTGAGTTCATCGTCCTGCCGGGTGAATAAAATCCCGTCAGAGATGAGCGGAACCAGCCGGCTTGGATCGCAGAACGATTTTACCAGTGTCTCATAATTCCCCGGGGTCTCTTCCTTCCAGTTGAAGAGCGTCTTTTTCGAGGTATTCCACGTTGCGCTGTAATAGTACCGGATGATGTGCGTCAGGGTGTAAAGCTGGAGAACCGACATCAGTTCCGGGCAGTCGCGGTGATAGCGCCGTATCTGGTCGAGGGCTTCTGCAATCCCACCTTTTTTATGCGCCGCTTTTGTCTCGACAAAGAATACCGGGATCCCATTGATGAGGAAGACGATATCAGCCCGAATTGTCCTTGTGCCGTTGGTGAACGAGAACTCGTCAGTGATGATCAGGGAGTTGGATGCCGGGTGATCTATGTCAATGAACCGGACGTTGCGCTCGCGTTTCTCGACAGGGACAAAGATGGTCTTCGCGCCTTTGAGGTATTCCCAGACAACAAGGTTGCCCTGAATCGACGGCGGTACCCGTTCGATCTGTTTGATTAGCTCGGCCGCCAGATCCCGGGTCATGAACCCGCTGTTGAGCCGGACAACCTGATCGATGAACGTCTCCCGGAAGAGGATCTCGGTCGTCCCGCCTCTCAATGTCTCCGCACGTTCAGGTGGGACGTATTTCCAGCCGACAGATTCGGCATAGGAGATGAACGGATTCTGCACCGATCCCCGTTCACTCCCTAACGTCATAGAACTTTCATTCCTCATTTATTCATTTTCTTCTGGAACCAACATCCAGATTTTTTTCAAAGGTAAATCCGCTTGCATTTCCTCAGAGATTGCGTCATAATGCGTCTGGAGCATTTGTATCAGATCTTCCGAGTTCCACAAACGAATTTCGAAGAACTTGGTAGCAGTTTCCTTTGCAACGGGAGTTGTGTATCCTCCCCATGAGACAAGAAGGCCATGATCGGCTTGGAAATTTTTCATTACTCCCTGAAGCTCCCGTACAATCTTCACATCAACAGGTGTATCGCTTGATTTTACCTGAACAACAAGACGGGGATGGTCGAAACCGAGGAGTCCTTTCCCCGCAATGATATCCACACCGCCATCAGCCCCAGGTCGGGAAATTTGAACCTGATATCCTTGTGCTGTAAGTATCGCCCCGACCAGCCGGGTCAGCTCATGACCGCGAAATTTCTTGCTGATGTAATCACGAATCTCATCCCGGGTCAATTCTTCAATATCTGTATATGCAATTTCATCATCGGCAACAACTTCCGACGGTGGAAGGGATGCAATATCAATAGGTTCGCCGAAGACTATTGATCTCACTCTATCTTCCGCACGGTTTCGTTGAATCCGGCACACGGTCATAAATGCGCCGAGGGAATAAAGGAGATCCTGATCAAATAAAGAACGAGAAAATTCTCCAATCCATTTTACCGCACGGGTATGCCTAGCATCTGGAGGAAGGTCAGGGCGGTAACGATATTCTCCAGTTACTTCACCGATCGCAATTGCTGGTCTTCTTTTCAATGGGAGCGCTACCAAATCTCCGGGGCTCATTTCAAGGATGAATGGCCAGATTTGCCGCTCCCAATTTCTTACCGTGTTAATTTTCTCATTTGGGTAGATTTTTGATAGAAGAGACGGGAGTTCATCGCGTGACCTGATTGAAGAAAGATCAGGAACTTCCTCCCATCCGATAACAGAAATATTTTGTTCAAGGGAGAGTTCCTCCCGTTCTCCGTTCTTCCCGGCACGGACCATCCAGAGCGTCATGTCAAACGATGGATTGTATGTATCACACTATATTATTAACCCGGATTTTCCACTATCTTCTTCTTTTGGAAAAGAAGTGATTAAAAATTGCTTTTAATCCGGCGAATATCAAATCTCTCCAAAAAAATGTGATAAGGATAACGACGATTAGCCCGAGAATGAACCAGACTCCTATCGCTAAATTGTATAACCCTTGCCAGCCACCAAAAATTATCACGATGGTAATTATCACTAATATTTTGAGAAGGTCGCGATCCATTCTCTCACGTTACGATAACCTATCTGGATTAACCCGTATCTTCGCAGTCATGAGATCGTGCAGGAGCGATGCGAACAGGGTGTCGAGCGCTTCCTTGCGGGATTGTTCGGCGGCGAGTTTTTGATCGATGTTAAAAAGGATAGACGCGATTTGTTGTTGAATTTTTAATGGGGGGCGTGGTAAATTAATTAACCCTAATTGTTGTCGGTTTATTTTTGGAATGCCTGTGCGATCCTGAAAAGATATTGCATCATTGGAAAATTTATCGCTCAACAAATATTGGAAAAGAAACTCTGAAGATAATCTGTCATCTTTTGGTTTTAGTGGGTACATGTCTGCACTGCAAGTTCCCTCAATTTTCGGAAATGCAGCTTTTTTCAGATATGGCCGGATCTTAGAATAAATCACCTGCTCTGATGTGAAGTAGAATTGTCCACTAATGAGACCAATATCTCCAGCGGTTTTCATCCCTACGACTTGACCGGTTCCGGGCACGATATTTTCAGGTCCGATATGAAGCAATCTTTTGTAGGGTTCTTTAGTCGGATCAATTTGTCCTTTGGCAATATCGACAACTTCGGAAAATCTGGCAACATCCCATCCTTCCGGTACCGGCCCAATCTCCGTCTCCTTCAGCGCCACCATCTCCGCCTCTTCAGCTGGTACCGGGCCATAAGTGAACAGGTGCTTCATCATCGCCGCCTTGAGCGCTTTTGTCGCCGCGATCACGGCATCGGTTCTCTCCTTTGCCTCCTGCACGCTGCGGAGAGTGGCGGCTATGGCGTGTTGTTCAGGAAGGGGCGGAAGGGGGATAAGAAGATTTTGGAGAGCTTCACGAGGGAGTCTCTGTCGATTCGTTGAGCCCTCCATCTTTGCAGTTAATTCTTTCCGGATAGGTGAGTCTCGTAAATAGTTGGCAAGAAAATCAATGAAAAGCCGATTATCTTTTGGGTGCATAGGCCAGATTTCTGTTGTAGTATAAGCGTAATCAGTAGGCAAATTATCCAAAATCGCTTGTTTACCATTCTCAAAACAAGGAGTAATTTTTGCAACAATCAGATCCCCTTTGAAAACAAAATTTCCACTGGAGATATCTGAATACCTTTTTTCTTGCCATTGAGGAATAGAATCATTGTTCTCTGGAATCATCTCCATAGAGATAAATGGAAGAATTTGATTTGGATTTATTAAGAGTGCCCGTGGTTTTTTAGTGAAATCGGCAACATCACTAATTTTTTTGACTTCCCATTCTTCTGGTAAGATACCTAGTTCGGTTGTTTTGTATCCTCCATTTATATTGGTTTTATCAATCATTATTTACCCGTAATTTTGCGGTCATTAGGTCAGTCAGGAGCGTGGCAAAGAGGGTGCTGAGCGCTTGTTTGCGGGATTGTTCTGCGGCGAGTTTTTGATCGATGAATGAAAGGATTTCAACAATATGATGCTGAGTCTCTTTGGTGGGAATTGGAACTAAAATTGTTTTAATAATCGTGGCGCTTAAATTCCTCTGATGAGCGCCATGTCCAAGTAATCGATTTTTTTCGTAACTGAATTCGAGATAATAATAGAGAAATTGAGTTAACATTTTTTCTGAGGGAAATATTGCTGCCACCGCTTGATTTATCGATGCGTCAATTCCAGTAATTCCAACGCGACCGCGAGTAACTCCTTCACCGTACATTGCCATCAAGAGAGTACCTTTAGGAACAATTCGAGCTGAAGAATTTTCTAATCCGGCTTTGGTAATTTTTTCTTCAGTCATGTCAATTATCGAATAATTAATTTCACCGGTTCTAATCCAAGGGATTTCGCCATTCCAATAGGTAGGTTCATTTCTGCTCGGAGTACCCCCAGAAGCAATTTTTGATGTGTTACCTAAAGGCTGAAGATCCCACTCCTCCGGCACCTGTCCGATCTCCGTCTCTTTCAGCGCCACCCTTTCCGCTTCTTCCGGTGGCACCGGACCGTACGTGAACAAGTGCTTCATCATCGCCGCCTTGAGCGCCTTCGTCGCCGCGACTACGGCATCGGTTTTTTCCTTTGCCTCCTGCACGGTGCGGAGAACGTGGGCGATGGCATTCTGTTCTGGGAGTGGGGGAATGGGAATTTTAAGAGATTTTACTCTTTGTGCATTGATTGAAGGCAATGGACCGGGATTCGATAAATCTTTTAAATCGACAATAAGGAAATAAAATAATAAATAATCCGCTGAACAAGGAGCATCCGAATTTAGGGTTATCCCCATCAAATTATTGTCAATTAAGGAATCATTAGTGAGAATCCTTTTCTTATTCGTATATACTGCACCACCAACTTTAGGGAATATTATCGTATTTCTTGGGAATTTTTTTGCTCTAATTTTTTTGATTGTTTCCTCACTTACATAATTATTAGAAATCGTCATCTCGATCTCATTACCAAGAAGGTTCATATCGGATACCTTAAAAAATGGAAATTGTTCATGGATATTGCCTTGAAATTCTGGAGAGAATCCATATCCCCCTCTAATTTTCGAAACATTTCCTAAATTTGTGATTCCCCATTCTTCAGGTAACACACCCAACTCCGTCGCTTTGTGTCCTTCTGGAATATCAGAGTTGGCAGTCATAAAGATTCACCGATATTAAGTGGAGATATCTCTTGAATTTTCAAGGGTTCTTATAAAATCTTTGTCAATATCATCGGGGTAAATAAAGATGATTTCTGCCGATGGCCAGATATTTTTAGCGTATTGTATAATTTGAGGATTTCTATTTATCAGAATAACCTTTTTTATCCAACTCTCTGTTTTCTTTAAAAGATCGAGGATATTGAGATCATACTGATTAAAAGCAAATCCGAAAAAAATGATAGTGCTTGAATTTTTTAATATATTCTCTGCATTTCTCCATTCCAAAGAAACAAAATTCATTATTTCTTTGTTCTGGGTTGGCGGAATTATTAACGCTCTTCCTGTAATACCGCCCCGACCGTCAGTACAATAACCTTTCTCAGTTTTTGATATACTTCCATGGAGTTTGATAAGGGGGAGATCGCCCTTTAAAAATACTGGGCCGTCTCTTAACCTTCTTATGGGCATAGCCCATTGTCCATATAACATTTCCATTTTTTTGCCGTAATTGAATCCTTTTGTTCCGAGTGCGTATTCAACCAACAAATCATAATTTGTTGTTATTATACCCTGTAAAGGTGGCCCTAACAACGAATTAATAAAATTTTTGGCTTTAATAATACCCGCAATTTTGAGTCTTCGAGTATCGTCAAACATCATCACCCGACGTTGTTGATATTTTCGTCCGTAATATGTTGTCATAATACTACTTTCAGCAATAAACGGGTCCGCTAATCTCCGAGCGATATACCAAGTGACTAATTGTTTCTCTTTTTTAGATGATTCAATCATTAATCGAATGAATTCCTCAGGATTTCCAGAAGGATTTTCCCTGTCCCACGCATCTTTTATTTTTTTCAATTCTTCTAATTTTTTTGTCTCTCTGCTTCCCCAGAGTTTGATATCATAATCGAATAGTTCAGCGGCGGTTGGGAGATTAATAGCCCATTTAGAAAAACCGGCTCCAATGAATAAACAGTATTTTTTTTCTGGAGAAATCCATTCAGCTAATGTTGACATGAAACCTTTTGATAACGAATTCTATCTCCAGATCCTTTGTGGATCGATTTAAATTAACCATCAGCACTCATTTTTTAGTAAATTACATGGGTCGTGGGAATAATCCACATAACAAAACGATTGCGGCGGCACAAACCGATCAAATACCTCATGCGGGTCAACCGGCGTCCCGAATTGCTCCAGATTATCGATCCGGATAGCAAATCCGTTTTCCTTGCCGGTAAAGTATTCGAAGAACTCCTGCTCGCTCACGCCGGAAACGTTCCGGAACTGCTCCCAAAGATAATCCGGATGCCCTTCTACGATCTCGGAGGGGCAGAAACAGCCGACAATCCTCTTCATCGGCGATGATGCGTAAATGTAGGCGATTGTTGCGGAACGGTTCTTGAAGATCTGCTTGCGGAACTCGTACTCTTTGGAGCCGTCCATAATTGCCTTGACGTATTTCGGCTTAATGGACAGTAAAACGCCGGTCAATTCCACAGGCCTCAATAAGATTATGATAATTTTCTTCGCTTATCTTGGTTATAGATTGCGGTGCGAAAGTGAGAATCCCCATTTCTTTGAGCCGTTTAAAGGAAACCGGGTTCTTTGCATGGAAATGGTGGCGGAACATGATGACGGTTAACGATTTAGGCATTGCCTCGATCTCGTCCCGGCTGTAGACCGTCCTCTTTCCCACGATTCTTATGATTTCATCAGCTGCTTCAAGATCCCGGTGGACGGTTTCAATGACGCCTATCGATGTTACCATCCTCAAATCCCTTGATCGATAAAAGAACACAAGGTCGCCAGGTGCGATCTGTTTGTTTCTGGTGTGAGAGAGATACGCCTTCTTGATAGTGTTTCCCTCAATAATGAACATCCCGGAATGTTCAGGAAGCTTTGTCTGTCTGCTGCCTTTAAAATCGGTGAATAATCGTTCATGGTTCACCGGCCAGATAGGAATGAAATATTTGCCGACACCGGGGCCGTCATAAAATGAAGGATAGTATTCCCGGCTTACCTCCAATGGGGGGAGACCAGCGACACGTACGGGGTCTGCATAGATCTTTTTAATAAAGATCTCTTCCCCACGCAGGTTCTTCGCAG
>Ga0209777_10008836_pt1 | contig 10955 bp, 7 predicted proteins | sample FrelakmetHBP12HB_FD_187147 | JGI IMG/M metagenome (GOLD analysis project Ga0209777, IMG submission 187147) | Freshwater lake sediment microbial communities from the University of Notre Dame, USA, for methane emissions studies -HBP12 HB (SPAdes)... | ecosystem: Environmental > Aquatic >... | reverse complement strand
TAGCTGTCCCATGGTCTCTTCAGGGTTTACCTTGAAGAATTCATAGAAGGAACTGCTGACTTTGACGACTCTTAAATCCTGATCCAGAGCGATTAAGGGCTCACGCACGGTGTTGATGACGCTCTCAGCAAATTCCAGGGATTCTTTTACGCTTCTATTCCAGAACATTTTCTGTCTCCTTGCTTTCGGTGATGCCTTTTAAAATCATGTCCTTTCAAGTTGATAACCCTTCTCCCGAAATAATCTTAGACAGGCATCTGCGACAGTATTGTCGTAATGGATTCCTCCATTCTTCTCAATTTCCTCAAGGGCTGCCTCAATGCCCAGGGAGGGACGATAGGGACGGTGGGAGCCCATAGATTCAACCACATCGGCCACGGCCATGATCCGTGACTCCATGAGAATATTGTCTCCCGCTAAACCATTCGGATATCCGGAACCATTCATCCTTTCATGATGCTCCAGAACTATCCTGGCAACGGGCCAGGGGAAGTCAATGTCCTTCAATATATCGTACCCAGATTGAGAATGCTCTTTGATCAGATCAAATTCCGTTTTTTTTAATTTTGTCGGTTTACTAAGGATTTCAGCAGGAACGGATATCTTGCCGAGATCATGGATGGCAGCGGCCATGCGGATCCCATCGATTATATCGATAGGAAGGTTCATCTCCGTGGCAATAGCACGAGCCAGATCAGCTACCCTCCGTTGATGGCCAGCCGTGTAGGGATCCCTCGCCTCAACGGTCACGGCAATGGCCTGGACGGTCCCTCCCAAAGCCTTTCTAATCCGCTCGACCGACCTGCGGTCGGTGATATCGCGCCCGATACCCAGCACGCCGATGAGCGTTCCCCGGCCATCGTACATCGGCGTCTTGATGGTATCCAGAAAGACACGATGGCCATCGTCTGCGAAGGTGATCCATTCTTCGTTGCTGGTGGTCTTCCCCGCCGCCATGGCCTTATTGTCATGCTCGCGGAACGAGTCGGCAAGTTCCCGGTCTACAAAGTCGTAATCGGTTTTTCCGGCGATGTCTGTTTCCCTGGCACCGAAAAAACGCTCGAACATTGTATTGCATGAGAGATAGATGCCATCTTTGTCTTTCAGCCAGATCAGGTCAGGGATAGTCTGCACCAGCGTGTGCAGGCGGCGTTCACTGTTGTACAGCGCCTCCTCCGCCAGCTTACGTTCGGTGATGTCACGGAGAAAAACCGAACATTGCCCGCCATTGGTGGGTCGGTACTGGGTGCTGACTTCGACGTCGAAAATGCTCCCATCCTTGCGGCGGTGCTTTGACTCGAAACGATCTCCGCCCTGCGCGATAACCTTTTTCATGCGGATGGCGGTGCCATCCTCCGTTTCGGCCGCATCCAGATCGGAAATACTCATGGCAAGAAGTTCCTTCTCGCTGTAACCACTCATCCGGCAATAGGCCTCATTGACTTCCATCAAGCCCCCCTGCGTGTTCACCTGCCAGAAGCCGTCCATGGCCGTCTGGAGGACGGCCCGGTGCCGTTCAGCGTCTGCTGCCTGCAGCGCCTCCGCATTCTTACGCTCAGTAATGTCGAGAATTACACCAATCAGCCCCGCTATTTTGCCTTCGGCATTGGTAAAAGTAGCCTTGTTGAAGACTACGTTGTGGCGTGTTCCATCTGCATAGACGACTGAAGCTTCGTAGGTTTGAACGCCTGGGTTGTTCAGCAACTCTCTGTCGGCCTTGTCGTATTTCTCGGCCAAGTCCGCAGGTGAAACGTCATAAACGGTCTTTCCAATGAATTGCTCCAGCGACAGCCCCAAGTATCGCTCGAATGCCTTATTGCCTCCGATATAGGCGCACTCTGCATCTTTGTAGAAGAGGGGAGAGGGAACTGCGTCCATCAAAACCTGCTGGAACACCATGTTGTTTTTTATTACTTCTTCCGCCCGCTTGCGTTCGGTGATGTCCTCGATGGCCAGGAGGATGATCCGTTCTTTGTTCAACACCCTTTGAATCTGCCGGGCATTCAAAAGCATTGTGCGTTTGCCGATGCCGGCAAAATCGTGTTCAACCTCATAGTTTTCAAAGGTTGCCTTTTGGGGAAGGATGGTTTCCAGCAGTTCCCGCAGCTTGGGGATATCCCACTGTTTATTGCCAAGGTCATAGATAAGCTGTCCCACGGTATCTTCAGGTTTCACCTTGAAGAAGTCATAGAAGGAACGGCTGACTTTGACGACTCTTAAATCTTGGTCCAGGGCGATTAAGGGTTCACGCACGGTGTTGATGATACTCTCGGCGTATTCCAGGGATTCTTTTTCGGTTCTTTTCCAGAACATTTTCTGTCGCCTTGCTTTCGGTAATGCCTTGAGCTACCTATTGACCGAGTTCATCCCTTATGGGACTGTGCTTTCTCGGCGAGCTGCTGACGCAGATCCGCCAGAGCTTCAATGGGGTCTTTTTTTCTCTCAGCTTCCTTTTCCATTTGCAAGAACTCCTCGCTTCACAACCATTAAAAACAAAAACCCCATCTTGCGGTGATGATTGCCATCGAAAATCTCCCCGTCGATAAAGCCGTTGCTTCCGCAACATGATATACCTGTATTTATCCTATGCCGCCGTCTATCCGCGGGGTTGGAAAACCCTGCCTATCGTCAACATTGTCATTCCCGTGCAAACGGGAATCCAGGATTCAAAAGGTTTTTGAAAAATCCCCCTCGATCCCCCTTTGCCAAAGGGGGACGTTATTAAAATTCGATAGGCGGGACAGTCCTGTTCCGCATTTCCTCTATTCTTATTTCAATTCGGCCGCATTCGTTCCACTTGTAACAGGCAAAGAAATGCGCGCTGTTGTTCCCTTGCCGGGAATGCCTTCACTTGTAAGATCGAATGTCCCGTTATGCTCCTGCACGATGCGCCGGCATATTGCCAATCCCAGCCCGGTGCCTTCCCCTTCCGGTTTTGTGGTATAAAACGGGTCCGTCACTTTCGGCAAAATATCAGGGGGAATACCCGTGCCCGTATCAGCAACCTCGATAATCACAAAGGCTTCGCCTTTGGGGATCGGGGTTACCCCTGTTTCCTGATCCCTGACCCCTGATCCCTGTGTATACACGCGAACCGTAAGCGTCCCACCCCTGGGCATTGCGTCGCTTGCGTTGGTAAACAGATTTAAGAATAATTGGCGCAATTGCTGACGGTCTGCAAGGATGCACGGCGCCTCTTTCGCGAACTCCCGCCAGATGACTATGTTACGCTTACGCAGGTGGTAGTAAATAAGCTCCAGAGCCTTCTCTATCTCCTCGCAGATATCCACCGTTGATTTCTGCGGCTGGCTGCGACGGCTGAACTGGAGCAGGTTTGCAATCAGAGTCGCCATGCGTTCGACTTCCTGTTCGATGATTTTCAGCTCTCGCCACATCGGACTATCTTGTTGTGTCTTTGTAAGGAGTGATTCGGCCCGCATGCTGACTGTGGCCAGCGGGTTGTTCAGTTCATGGGCAATGCTTGCCGACAGTTCGCCCATCGTTGCCAGTTTCGCCGCCTGCCAGAGCTGCTGCGCCATGGCGCGGAGCTCTTCATTCTTTTCTATCAATTCCGCTGAATGTTTTCTTGCCTCTTCCTCCGCCCGCTTGCGGGATAGCGCGATGCCGATGCTGGCACCGAGTCCCTCAAAGAACTGGATCATCTGCAGCGTGAACTGGTTGCGCCGAGGGTCATTGAGCTGAAGAAGCCCGATGATCTCGTCGCCTGAACGCAGCGGGATGAGCGCCACGGATTCGTAACCCTCACCGTTGCAGCGGTTGCGGGTTTGCGCCTGACGATCCTCCTCCGTCGTCGAGGCCAGTAACTCTGTGGTGCAGTTAGACCAGAAGCTGCCCCCTTCGGTGAAGAAGGGCAGCGTGGGATTAGTCCGGTTGCAGATGATGTTTCCGCACATGCACTCCAGTACGGGGCTACCCTGTCCATCGCGGATGATCTTTCCTTCTTCGTCACGTGCGCACAAATACCTCTCGGCCTGGATGAATTCCTCGGAAAAGCCATTGGTCTCATAGTACGGAAAGTCATCGCCCTCCCGCAGGCGGATGGCAACGGCTTCAAAACCTGTGTTCTTCTTGATCAGTTGCAAAATATCGCGGACTGTGTCCGTGGAACCCTCCGAACGGTTCAGCAGTTCCAACACCTCGCGAGCGAGACGAGCCCGGACCGCTGTCCGCTCGCGCTCGACAATTTCAGCACGAAGGGCTGCTGTCCTTTGATCGACTATTTCTTCGAGGCCTTGATTGAGTTTGTTTAATTCATTCTGTGCTTCGATCAATTCGAGGTTCTTATTAACCGCCGCTTCGTATGTGGAAAGAAGAAGGTTGATAATCTGTGATCGGGTTGAATCAATAAAATAGGTTTCACCTCTATAGGAGATATTGATAGCTTTTTGAGGGGGGTATTGACTGTTCAGATTCTCATTGAGATGCTGAATCGTTGAAATTAGATGGTTTTCATCACAGGGCTTGGTGAGGAATTTATCGGCGCCGCACTGCAGCGCCCAGATGACCACCTGCGGCTGGGAAAGAGAGGTCAGAAGGATCACAGATATATCCCTGTATGACTCATTTGATTTGATCTGCCGGCAAAGCTCATAGCCATCCATTTCCGGCATGATGATATCCGAAATGACGATCAGTGGTTTAGATTTTTTTATCGATCGTAAAGCTTCGCTTCCATTAGAGACGACGGTTGCATCATAGCCGTTCTTTTCAAGGATATGCTGTAATTGCATCGCCTGTGTAGCACTGTCCTCGGCGATGAGAACTTTTATTTTATCCATATTTGCCACTCCATGTCCCATTCGGATTTCCCTTGAATATTGCCCATTTATTTATATTTTATCCGTTCCTGACCAATTTTGCCTTTAGCAGCCCCGCAAGAAATTCTGCAATCTTTGGCGGTGAAAGTACATATATGCATCGTTCGATCTCTCACCCAATCTCCTAATTTCCCACTTTATGGGGACCTACATTGGCAAGGGTCTTGACCTTTGTTAAGAGTTCCTGTTTCCAAGCATCGTCATCATCAACCGTGGTCTTGTTTATCACATCAAGGGCCCCCGCTTGCATTGCGGCGAAAACCACGTTGAATGCCAGTTCGTTTTCGGAAGAAGTGATGATAAGAATGGGTGTGGGATTAGCAGCCATGATGTGTCTTGTCGCTTCCACACCATTCATGCCCGGAATGACGATATCCATCGTAATCAAATCGGGCCGCAAATCGGCAGCCAGCTCTATTGCTTGTTGGCCGTTTGTTGCATGACCCACTACTTTGATCTCCCCATCGCTCTCCAGTAAAAGGGTCAGCATTTTTACCCATGTGGGAGAATCTTCCACTACCAGTACCCTGATCATATAACCCTCCTACGCCAATACCAGCTCTTTCAGCCGGTCGCTAATCATTTCGAGAGGCAGTACCTCATTGACAGCGCCCATGGCAATTGCCGCCCTGGGCATGCCGAAAATGATGCACGATGCCTCGTCCTGGGCTATGGTGTAACCGCCGGCGTCATGGAGCGTCTTTAGTCCCCGGGCTCCGTCTGAACCCATTCCTGTGAGAATCACCCCTGCTGTTTCCGGGCCGTTCACTGCGGCTGCCGATTCGAAAAGAACTGTTGCCGAGGGACAATGCCCGTCCACGAGGGGCATATTTTTCAACCAGACACTGCCACCAGCCATTACGGTCAGGTGCTGCTCGTCCGGCGCCAGATAGACCGTCCCCGGCTTCAGCTTTTCACCTAACTGGGCTACCTTTACCTGCAAGGGCGTCGTTTCGCTCAACCAGGCAGCAAGGCCGTTTATGAAACTCCGTGAAATATGTTGCACCACCAGAATCGGCGCCGAAAAATCGGCCGGCAGCCGGCTCAGGATAACCTGAAGGGCCGGCGGGCCTCCCGTGGAAACACCTACAGCAACCAAACGGACAGGTTGCAAGCGCGAACCGTGAGGACTGGCTGCATTTCCCGGCGTCTTTGGTGGATCCATCTGAGACCATCTGCTTCTCCTGACCACTTTAACATCAGCCATTGCCTTTATCTGGGGAATGAGCTTTTTAGCTTCGGCATCTATTCCCGACATTCCTTTCGGTTTGCGCAAGACCATCAAAGCGCCGTTTTCGATGGCTTTGTACGTAATTCCCAGCCTGATGTCGGACTCGGTAGAAGTCAGCACAACGATCGGCCGTGGCATCTCCGACATAATATGACGGATCGCCTCGTAACCATCCATCCCGGGCATATGGATGTCCATCGTGATAATATCGGGGTTAAGCTTCCGGCAAAGCGCTATGGCCTCCTCGCCGTTTGCCGCTTCTCCCGCTACTATTATTTCCTGATCACTTTCGAGTATTCTCCTGATGAGAATCCGCAGCGTCAGAGAATCGTCAACGATTAGAACACGGATCATTTATCCCATCTATTCTGGGGACACGATGCGATCCCTACGGGCTTCCGCATCATGTCCCCGTCCAGCAATAACACCTAACGCCTGTCCTATCACCCAATCAGTCTCTCAATCGTCGCCAGGAGATCCCTTTGGTCAAAGGTGCCCTTGATAATGTAGGCATCAGCCCCGGCTTCCATACCCCGGATCTTGTCCTGGGGCGTTTCGAGAGATGTCACAAGCACCACGGGCCGATTCTTGAGCTTCTCATGGCCTTTGATTTTCCTGGTCAGGACAAAGCCGTCCATGCGCGGCATGTTAATATCGGCCACGATTCCATCAACAGACTCGCTCTGAAGGATAGCCCAGGCTTCCTCGCCGTCGGCGGCCACCATGACCTGATAGCCGGCATTTTCCAGGATATTTTTTTCCAGGGTGCGGGTGGTTATGGAATCGTCCACCACAAGCAAGCGGCGACGGGTGACTTCTTTGACCTGAACCGGTATGGATGCGGCAATCCCTGCGCCTTTTTGCGCAGATTTTACGAGGTCAGCCACGTTCAGGATCATAACGACCCGGCCATCTCCCAATATTGCGGCCCCCGTAACGTTGCGCACGCGGCTGAACTGGCGCCCCATGCCCTTGATGACCACTTCCTGGGTCCCGTAGAGATCATCTATCCGAAAGGCCATCTTTTTCTCCGCTACGCCCACCACCACGATCGGGATCTTCTGTCCGGCAGTAAAAGACGCTTCCGATTCCGAAAGTTCCAGTACCTGCGCCAGAGAAAAAAGCGATAAGGGATGTCCTGAAACACGGATCGCCGGTTTCCCCTCGATGCGGCCTATCTCCTCCACCTTCGCCTTAAGGATGCGAACGACGGTCGTCGTCGGAATCGACACAATCTGGCCGGCCACCCCCATCAGGAGCACGTGGCTGGTGGCAAGCGTCAGAGGCAGGGTAAGCGTGAAGGTGGAGCCTTTACCCGTGGCTGTGTTCACATCGACCATCCCCTGGAGTCTTTCCAGGTTTTTACGCACCACGTCGAGGCCTATGCCCCGCCCGGAGATCTCTGTGACCTTCTGGTGCGTGGAGAGCCCCGAATGGTATATGAGATCGAGGATCTCGCGATCTTCCATCCCTTCGAGCTCCTGCGATGTCAGGAGACCCCGTGCCAGGGCCGCCTGCTTTACGGCATTAAGGTTAATTCCCGCCCCGTCATCAGAAACCATAAGGACAATGGCATTCCCTTTTTGCGCCGCCCGAAGCTTGATGGTTCCCGCCCGCGGCTTGCCTGCCGCCACCCTGGCGTCGGGGGGTTCGATGCCGTGGTCAACGGCATTGCGCAGAAGATGGGTCAAGGGGTCCTTCATGATATCCAGGAGTTGCCGGTCGACCTCCGTATCTGACCCTTCCACCTGAAGATTGACTTCCTTGCCCTGTTCTCTTGCCAGGTCGCGCACCATGCGTGGGTAAAGTTCGAAGAGGGTAGCCGTAGGCAGCATCCGGACTCTGCGCACTCCGTCATGCATATCATCGGTCAGAAGAGCGAGGTATCGGTAATCGCTTACAAATTGATGGTGCAGAGCCTGGATTTCCGTACCGAAGTTCTTGAGATTATCTCCGTTTACATCAAGAAAATCGATAAGCCGATTCACCTCCGGCCGGTGCCCACCCTGGCGCTTCAGGAGCCGATAATCGCCCCGCACCTTGCTCCAGTTCTTCTGCCAGCGGTTTATCCGCTGCCCGATGGCCCTGATCTCGTTCAAACGCTGCTCAGTCCTCAAGCGGGCAACCATGAGCTCGCCCATGCGGTCCATCAGGCTGTCCACCTTGGCCGTAGTGACACGGATGGTCTCGGCGGCAGGCGCTGCGGCTAACGTTCGCTGCGCCTGTGGTGAAACTGGGGGGGGTGTCCCTGAGGGCAGCGACGGGGATAGTTCCTGAGGCAAGGCTAAAGGCGCTACCGGCGGAGCTGCCCCTCGGGGTGGTTTTGCGGGCAGTTCAGTTTCCCCGCCCGAAACCGCCCCCTTCTTTATTTCTTCCAGGTCGGCCAGCAGTTTCCCTTTTTTTTCTATAGACATTTCCCTTCCCGCCAGATAATCATCCATCGCCTCTTTCAGGGCATCCGCGGAACGAAAGAGGATGTCGAATATTTCCGGCCGTACAGGCAACTCGCCCCGCTGGATCATCCCCATGATGTCTTCCAGCCGGTGGGCTATTCTTTCAATCTCCCTTATATTCACTGCCCGCGCCCCCCCCTTAATACTGTGGGCAGCCCGGAAAAGGTCGGCCAGCAAATGTTCCCGCTCATCACCGGAGGGGCCTTTTTCCAGCGATAACAAACCTCTGTTGAGCACGCCGAGGAGATCTCCCAGCTCTGATTGAAAGGTGATCAGCAGTTCCTGCTTTATGTCTTGACTTGAGTTCATGGGTTCCCCCTATCCAGTATCAAGCATCCCTCCTTATTTCATCTTATATTGCGCCAAGACGTTTTTCAGCCGCGAGGCGAGGGAGTTGAGATTGGTGGCCGCCTTTTCCATTTGCTTCGTGCCGACGTCGGTCTGGATGGCGGCCTGGTTGATGCTCGCCATGGCCGTAACGATCTGATCCATGCCGGCCAACTGCTGCTTTGTGCTGACGGCAACCTGCTGGACCGACTGGGCAACCTGCTGAATGCGATCCCGAATCGAACGGATCGCCTCCCCCGTCGTCTGGGCAAGAAGCACCCCCGACTCCGCACGCTTCGTCCCCTCCTCGGTCACCATCACCGCTGTATTAGCCGCCTTCTGGATCTCACCCAGGATGTCCTTCACCTGGGCCGTTGCCTGCCGTGATTGCTCCGCCAGACCCCGAACCTCGCCCGCCACCACGGCAAAACCCTTCCCCGCCTCCCCGGCGCGCGCCGCTTCAATGGCCGCATTCAGGGCCAAAAGGTTGGATTGGTCGGCAATGTCGTTCACCGTCGCAATAATCTCGCCTATCTGTTGGGTCTGCTCGCTTAAACTAAGAATCGTCTCGGCAATCGTTCCCACCTGTTCCTTGATCTTGTTCATCCCCTCCAGCGTACTCTGGACGGATACAATCCCTTCATCGGAAATGCGTGTAGATTCCTTAGCAATATCAAATACCTGTCGCGCGCGTTCGGCAGCCTGCTCCGCAGTCTGTCGAACCTCCTGTAAGGTACTTGTCGTCTCGCTTACCGCCGCTGCCTGCTCGCTGCTCATGGAGGCCTGTTCCGTTGTCACCGCCAGAATTTCGGACGTGGCCGTCGTAATATCATTTGTGGCCGCGCTTGTCGTCTCGGCAAAGGCATACAGGCTCGTCATCGTCGTGTTGAAGGTGTCGCCGATTTCCTGGAGGCTTGCAATACTACGGTTGAAGGCCTGTCCCATCTGACCGATCTCATCTTTTACACCTACCGTCATTGGTTGGGTGGTGATAGTCAGGCGCCGGGTCAAATCACCCTGCGCCAGGGCCTTCATTTCCGCAGATAAACCCTTCAAATCTACATCCGATATTCTGCCGATAACTTCTGTTACCTGAGACAGCGGGTGCGTGATGCCGCGGCTGATGAAAAAGCCAAAGATGCTTACCAGAAGCATGGAAAATAAGGTGCCCGCGATGATGGTCAGTTTTGTTTTTTGTTCACTTGCCCGACTCTCCTCATCCCGCTTTATTAGTAAATCCTCCTCTTCTTTTTGTATGTCTGCCATGACTTTACGGATGTCATCCATGACCTTCTTGCCCTTATCGGTAATAACTATCTGAAGCGCCGCGTCAAACCCCTTGTTCTTGCGCAGGTCTATCGTTTCTTTGAGCTCGACAAACTTGCTTTCAACAAGCGGCGCCAGTGCCTCTAATCTCTTCTGTTGCGCTGGATTATCCTTTGTGAGGTCACGAATAGCTTTAATATCTTGTTCAGTACTCTTTAAAGCCTTGTTATAGGGTTCAAGATAGCGTTCTTCTCCCGTGATAATATAGCCCCTCTGGCCTGTTTCTGCATCCTGTAAAGCTGATAAGGCAGTGTTCAGGTCACGAAGAACCCTTTCCGTATGCGTCACCAGTTTAGCATTCTCTACAAGTGTGGAGATACCCGAGTACGAGACCATGCTTACAATGACAAAGATTGCCACTGCGACAGCATACCCGCCGCCGATTTTTTTCCCGACCGTCCAGTTCATGATTCCCTCCCTTGTCTTGTTAGATTCCGGGGACACGATGCGATCCCTGCGGGCTTCCGCATCATGTCCCCGTCACGTCCAAATAAAATATCTGTCATTCCAGCAGCTACCGATTCCGGGGACACGATGCGATCCCTACCGGGCTTCCGTATCGCGTCCCCGACCAGGTCACACCTCCTCGTGAATAATGATCCCCGCATCGGAAAGCAGGCGCTTGAGATCCAGAATAATGAGCATATCGTCGGTGATGCCTCGTATAAACTCCTGCGCCCGGGGCGAAATCGTTACGGTCGAGGCCTTCACATCGTTCTGGGAGAGACGGACCGTCTGGGGCACTTCGTCAGCAAGGAGGGAGAGCGCCATCTCTTCCCC
>Ga0209777_10008835_pt1 | contig 10957 bp, 19 predicted proteins | sample FrelakmetHBP12HB_FD_187147 | JGI IMG/M metagenome (GOLD analysis project Ga0209777, IMG submission 187147) | Freshwater lake sediment microbial communities from the University of Notre Dame, USA, for methane emissions studies -HBP12 HB (SPAdes)... | ecosystem: Environmental > Aquatic >... | reverse complement strand
CCTCTAAAACTTTTCTAATCTCGCCTATATCCAGATTATCCAGAACTTTCTTGATCTGCTCTACCAGTAACGGCTTCTCGCTTGCGAATAAAAGTGCCTCTATCGCGGATTTAATATTATCCTGCGCCATATTTACCTCGCCCTGCGCTGTTTATAAACTACGTTTAACAGTTCTTCCGCGCTTTGGATATCCGGTGAAAACTCTAATGCCTTTTTAATCATCGCCTGCGCCTCTGCTTTTTTATATTCCAGCTGTATGAGTACGGCAAGCACTTCCTCGGCCATGCCGCTTGAAACTGTTTTCTTGGGGCTCCCCCGGACATCCTGCACTAATCCGAACTTACCCACTTTATTCTGCAATTTAGCCACGATCTCCCGCGCCCTCTGCTCGCCGATACCCGGGAGAGACCGTAAAAAACTCACATCCGCCTCATCAATCGCCCGGGCAATTTCAGAGATGGGCTTATTCAGCGCCTTGAGTGCCGCCCGCGGCCCGATACCGGAAACCGTGATAAAAATTTCAAAGAAATCTTTTTCAATATCGTTTAAGAAACCGATCAGCACCGGAAAACTTTTTGAAGGCTCTACCTGATGATAATGAAAGGTCTTTAAGGAAATCTTGCCGTCATTAGTGATGCTTTCATCGACGCGTTGCATTACCGTGGTAGGAATAAAAACCTCATAACAGATATCGCCGGACTGTAAGATTAAATAATTACTCCCTTTTTCTACTACTTTTCCGCAAATTTGGGAAATCATATCTTTGCCCTCACGATATAACTGTGCGCTATCGCCAGTGCCAAGGCATCGGTGACATCCAGATATTTCGGCAGAACCTTTATGTCTAAAATAGTTGCTACCATCCGCTGTACCTGACCCTTGGAAGCCAGGCCCTTACCGACAATCGCTTTCTTTACCCGGGTGGCTGCGTATTCTGCCAAAGGGATCTTTTTCTGCGCGCATACAAGGCAGATCACCCCGCGCGCCTGGCCTAGGAGATAAGAAGTTACCGGATGCCGGTAATGCGCGTATAATTTTTCTAAGACCAGTACATCCGGCCGGGTATCCAAAATTAACTTTTCTACGCCCCGGTGGATCTTATCTAAACGCTTAGGCAATGCCTCTTTGGGAGAGGTCTGGATTATCCCGGCCTCGACCAGTGATAATTTTTTATTCTTGTCAATGATCACGCCGTAACCGCTGGTACATAAAGCCGGGTCAATACCTAAAATGACCATACTTATTCTGCGGCAGCCAACTGCTCCATAATCTCATCGGGTATATCAAAGTTAGCGTACACCTGCTGCACGTCATCATGCTCTTCCAATCCGTCGATTAACCCCAAAAGGTTTTTGGCGTCATTTCCGGCGAGCTTAATCGTAGAAGACGGGATCATGGTAACTTCCGCGTCCTGAAACTTTATCCCTTTACCCTCGATCGCCTGTTTTACTTTTTCAAAATCCTGCGGCGCGGTAAAGACCTCGTAATTTTTCTGATCAGACTTAAAATCCTCTGCCCCGGCATCCAAGGCAATGGTCATTAATTTCTCTTCTTCGGCTTGAGCCTTTTCTATAAGCAGGTAACCTTTTTTGGTAAACATCCAGCTTACCGAACCGGCACCCGCCATATTCCCGCCTTTTTTAGACATAATGTTACGCAGCTCCGCGGTAGTGCGGTTTTTATTGTCGGTAAGCGCGTCAATTAATATCGCCACCCCTCCCGGCCCATAGGCCTCATAGGTTACGCCCTCATAAATTACCCCGGGGATTTCTCCGGTGCCGCGCTTGATCGCCATCTTCACGTTATCCGAAGGCATATTCGCTTCTTTGGCCTTAGCGATCACCGCGCGCAGCCTGCTATTGATATCCGGATTGCCGCCGCCTTCGCGCGCGACCATCGTCAGTTCGCGGATGATCTTGGTGTAGGCAGCGCCTTTTTTGGCGTCTGCCACCGCTTTCTTACCCTTATTTGTCTTCCATTTTGAATGACCGGACATATTGTAATCCTCCTAAGTTACGTATTTGTGTGATCAGTTAATAAAATTTTTGCGGTAAAATTTAAAGGGATAGGCACGATAAGCCGGGTTCTGTTTCAATGCGATTTTTCCGCATCATTAGCGACCATTTCTCTAAGTCCCCGCGTTACCGCGGGGCACAAGCAGTTTTATACCCGAGAATAATAACGCGCCGGACCAGCGCGTGCCGCCAAAATTAATTAGCGGGCTCTCCTCCTATTTTGCCTTGCTCCGCGTAGAGATTGCCTCGTTTCACCCTTCGCTTGCGCGAAGCTCGTCTCTGTGGCTCTCCCGACGACCTCGCTTTCGCTCGGTGTCGGGATCCCGGTTTCCGATGATTCTTTCGGAACATCGGGATTATCCGTTCCGAATCAAACTTCGGAAGGTGGGTATTACCCACTACGCTGTCCTCAGGAGCCCGGACTTTCCTGTCCGACGTTTCCGCCGGACCAGCCGCCTCCTGCCTACCCCCTTATCAAAGACCGTCTTTTCTAAAATGATCCTTCACTGCCTTGGTGGCCAGTTTATCCGCCCCGGAGTTTCTCTCCCGCGGGATGTTGATGATACAAAAATGCTTGAAGGAATTGATCAAGCCCTGTACCCGGATAAATAAATGAGCGATATTTTCGTTCTTTACTTTATAAATGCGTTTTAACTGCCGGTAAAGTAACTGGCTGTCGGTGTTCACCTTGACTGATTCTGCCTTAAGCACCAACGCCTCTTCCAAGGCATAAATCAGGGCGGTGTACTCCGCCACATTATTCGTGGCATTGCCGATGAAACTGGAAATATTCTTGACTGTCTCGCCATTTCGGCAAACCACTACACCGATGCCGCTTGGCCCGGGGTTCCCTTTAGAGGCCCCGTCAATATAGAACTCAACTTCCTTCATCGACATAAAGCATCCGGTTACACATCTCGCAGGTGATAATACGCTCGTACATCTTGATCAAATTGATCACCTGCGGCGGCACAAACATATTACAACCCATGCAGGAATTATCTTTCACCGTAACAATGGCCAGACCATCACGGCTGTTTAAGATCCGCTCATACTCGGAGAGCATCTTCGGCGCTATCTCCGGTAACACCTGCTTACGTTGCGCATCCAGCTGGCTTAAACGGTCATCTATCTCTTTAACCCGGTCATCTATTTTTTTCTTCTGCTCGTTAAATACTTTTTCTTCCTCTTTAAGATGTTGCTTTTCCTTTTCCGCCTCTACCCTGATCTTATCCGCCTGTTCAAATAACTGCAGTATTTTATCTTCAATCACCGAGCCGTCAGCCTTGGCATCCTGGATCTGCTGCAGCATAGTCTGATATTCTTTATTGGTCTTTAGCGAATATAGCTGCGTCTGCAATTTCTTGGTCGCTTCTTCTTTGGCGGCTAACTCCCCTTCCCGGTCTTTTCTCTGCTTCTGTAAATCCAGCGACTGTTTTTCTAATTCCGCCAAAGACTGCTTCTTCGCCTCAAAAGCCGCCTCCAGTAATTTTACCGCTTGCGGCTTGGCATCTTTTTCCCCGCGCAAGAGATAAATCTCGCTATCCACCCTTTGCAATTTTATCAGACTGCCTAACTGAGATTGAAGGTCAATAGTTGCCAATATTTATCCTCCTTAAATGGTGGGCGATAGAGGATTCGGACCTCTGACCTCCACAATGTGAATGTGGCGCTCTAACCAACTGAGCCAATCGCCCTTGCAGTAAAGTTCTGAGTTCGGAGTTGGGAGTTCGGAGGATCTTTACTCCCGACTCCTAACTCCAAGCTCCCAACTACATGGGCCCAGAAGGAATCGGACCTCCGACCAAGTGATTATGAGTCACCTGCTCTACCGCTGAGCTATGGGCCCAAAAACATAGTATTATAGTTTACTATTTTAAAGGGCTTTTTGCAAGATAAAATTTGGGGATTTTACGATAGGACAGGGACTGTCCCCGCAAACACTTACGGGACAGCCTCCGTCAAAGCTATTAACTATAGCCCGGCAGGAGACTGTCCCGCCTTAACAAAAGGACTGTCCCTAAAAATGGCCTACTATCTATCTTGAACCGCTTCTAAGATGGCTTTATTGGCTGGCTGGGTTGAGTTCCTTCTGCAGCTCCTTAAGCTGTTCTGTGCGGTTATCCATGATATTCTGCAGCTTATCCCGGACACTTTCTGTCATTGCCTTGTAATTCGTAGTACTTATCCCCTGCTCCGAAAGCGCCTTTTGCGTTTCCTTATCGACTAAGGGCTGCTTAAAATATGAATTTAGTAATTTATAAGCAAGAAATAAGATTATTGCCGTTACTATTATAATCTCGATAAAAGCAAACCCTCTTCTTATATTCATCACTGTATTATACTCCGGCATTATTCTCTGGATATCTCTAATATCTTATACTTAAGAATCCCGGCAGGTATTTTAATTTCCACTGTTTCGTTAAGTTTATGCTCGAGAAGCCCTTGGCCTACGGGGGAAGAAACAGAGATCTTATTCTGGTTATAATCCGCCTCGGCCTCGGAAACAAGGGTGTATTTCAACTCTTCGCCGCTGTCTAAGTCCTTAATCCGCACCGTGGCCCCGATCAAAACCTGGTCGCTGGCAATATCTTCATATTCAAGGATGCGGCAGGAAACCAGCTTCATTTCCAGCTCTGCGATCTTTTTCTCATTCATCCCCTGCTCGTCTTTTGCGGCATCGTAATCCGCGTTCTCGGAGATATCTCCCTGAGCCCTTGCCTCGCCTATCATCTTGGAGAGTTCCCTGCGCCTGACGGTCTTTAAATACTCCAACTCCTCCATCAGCTTCTGATGCCCTTTTTTTGTAAGATAATTTTCGTGCATATGCGCTTTCCTTTTTTAGAATAATATACTGCTAATTCCGATAAGACCGATAATTATTATACATCCTTAACCCAATAATCCCAAGCGCAAAATGGATCAACTTTCCCGGAAATGCCGTAAGTATCTTTTGACTGCCTCGTGGCTACCTGCCAGAACCAGATAATAGTCTTCGCCTTCCACCTTTACCACTACCCGTAACCTTATATCTACGCGAAACTCGTATTTATCATGATTTATCTTCTTGAATCCCAACCCCACAGGCAGTTCACCTGAGAGCAGAAAGTAATTAAAGTCCTCAAGGCATTCGGTAAGTTTATTTTTATCTTGGCGGGTAAGTTTCTTAACTGAGCGCTCAAAAGACGGCAAAACTAAGAGCTGCTTCATTTCATTGTTTTTTTAAGATAACTGGAAAACTCCTTGCCGGGTTTTAAAACCTTAGCTTTACCCTTTTCTTTCTCTACGATGCGGTCAATCGCCTCAAGTTCTTCGGCGGTATAGCGCGGCTCGACCTTCACCGGGATAAGCTTGATAAAATTACTCTCCACATCCACGGCAAACAGTTCATCCAGCTTTAGATGCAGCCTCTTTACTATCGCGTTCGGGATAGTGATCTGGTTCTTCGCCTTAAGTTTAGTGATCGTCATTTTCCCTCACTTCCGCAAGAAGTATAGCATATGTTAGAAAGTATGTCAAGTTAGAATTTCCTACTTCTTGCCAGGCTGCCTAAAGATCCCCTCCTCCTCTCTACCTTAATAGACGCAAAAAGAGACGGAATCTAACGGCAGTTTTAAGATTAAATTTAGAAACGGTTTAAAGGGGATTTTGGGGGTTAATTTATGCCTCTATACGCCGACGGCCGAGAGGCAATTAAACTAATAATAACCTTTTTACCATCCTTATCAATACTATAGATTACCCGATAATCGCCTATCCGATATCTGTAACGTTTCTTTTCTCCTCTTAGCACCTTTATGTTCGGGCCCCAAAAAGGGTTATTTTCCAGATCCTCAAAGCATCGGTTTAATCTCTTAGCCAGTTCCTCCGGGCAGGTCTTATAAAATTTAAGCGCTGCCGGCATTAAAAGGACCTCAAAATTACCCACGCCTTACCTTTCTCCAGTTAGCGCCTTTCCCTTTGAGGTATTGCCTCTCGCCCTCCGCCACAATCTTATCTTCTTCAGAAGTCAAAGAACCCTCTACCTGCTCCATCAGTAATTCCCTGATAAAGGAAGAGATAGAGATATATCTCTTGCGGCAGAGTTTCACTGTCTCCCTATAAAGCGAAGAAGGCATCCTTATCAACAGTTCCTTATTCATCGTCACAGCCATATTTTCTCACCTCCGGTTAAAGTATATCATAGTGATATATGTTTGTCAAGCCTAACCGAAGGTAAGTTACCTTTCTCTCTTTCAGTATAATAGACGCAAAAGGAAACAGAATCTAACGGAAAAATTCGACATAAGACAGCAGCGGGTCATGTCTTGGGGTATCCTGCGCGTGCGCCTTACGCGGCAGAAAAACCGGTAATTCTTCTTTTTTCTTCTGCTGGCGAATCAAGAAGCTGTTTAATGGCTGCAAAAATATCTTTTATAGTCTGATCGTGCTCAGCGTATTTCTTCTCCAAAGATTCAATCTTCGCTGCTAATTCTTTATGCGTCAAAAGGATATCTCTTAACTTAGTAAATGCCCGCATAATCAGAATATTGACCTGTATGGCCCGCTCGCTATTTAATACGCTTGAAAGCATAGCAATGCCCTGCTCGGTAAATACGTACGGCAGATACTTAGAATATTTCCCTATTTCTAAGGTGCCAATTTGGCACCTTAGAAGATCTCGATATTCTTTTCGAGTTAGCTGAATCATAAAATCAGCGGGAAATCTTTTAATATTTCTACGCACCTGTCTAGTTAACTGCTTAGTCTGAACTCCGTAAAGCTTAGCCAATTCGCTATCCAGCATTACTTTTTTGCCTCTTACTTCAAAAATTCTACTTGCGATTACCTCCACAGAAACTATATTAGTCATTTCATCCTCCTTTCTACCCTAATAGACGCAAAAGGAGGCGGAATCTAACGGCAGTTTTAAGATTAAATTTAGAAACGGTTTGAGGTAGGATTTAGAAACGGTAAGCTATTATTAATCTTAGCTCTCTTATTAAACCATCTTAAAAAGAAGCGAATACCAAATCTCTTTTCCCGACAATTCCTACCAACTTATCGTCTTTCGTGATTGGAATTGTATGAATTTGCTGTGTGAACATTAATCGCATTACCTCATTTATACTCTTATTTTCATCCAGCGTATAAACATTCTTCCTCATTACCTCATTAACTTTTTTGTTCAGCCATTCCGTGTCCACGAATTCGCTTATATTTAATCCGGTAGTATCTCTTTGCAACTCCTGCCATTGGTATATTTGTCGTATGATTATCAAAATATCGGTTACCGTAATGATCCCCACTATGTTGCCGACATCATCTACCACAGGAACACCGCTAATCCTTTTTTCTTTAAGTATTTTGCCCACTTCCTTTAAAGAAGTATCCGGTGAAACGGTTATAACATCTTTTGCCATTATTTCTTTAACGAGCATATGCACCTCCATAAATAAAAAAGGCGATCTCCTTTGTTATTCGTATTTTATGTTAAATAAAAACCCTCTATGATATATTTTATCACAAATTCCAGAATTGCAAGCAAACAAAAAAGGGCTGAACGGTTAAGTCCAGCCCTTGTGGAAATGTTCACACAATCTACACCCTAATTAATCATTAAGGAGTAGTTTTATCTAAGTTTTGGTCTAGAAATATTTGCTTATCTATAGCTGGCCATATTGCTTTATATGCCGCATCTATAATAGGCGGATAGAGCTGCGAATATTGAATAGCTGCTTGTGACCTCAACTCTGCCATGGCGATATGCACCTTAGCTTTGGTTTGTTTTTTACCAAGTGGAAGGATTGTTACTGTAACTCCAATTTTACAATTCCCAGGCGTAGCTTTCCAGCCCCTATTGCTAACGCTATTTAACTCGTCTGACATGCTCTTACCAATTTTTGCCTCTTCTTCAATTGAAATAGGCAGTGGTCCTTCCGCCAAAATGTATCCAGATTGACGCTCCATGTTTCTAACTACGAATCCCATATTGGCAAGTCCAGTAATAAAAGCAGTAAAAACTAAACCCGAATCCTTATCATAAACTCGCTCTCCAAGCATTTGGTTCTGACGCTTATTCTGCTCCCCCCAATCAGAAAACAGTGCACGCTCACCCGCTAGATTAACGCAACCTGATATAAATAAAAATGCTATTATGAAAATAATAAAATTAAGTGGTTTTTTATACATTAACACCTCCGTATGTTCATAAATTACATTGCTTCTCTTACCTCAACCATTAGCACTCTACATCAATCCACTTGCTGTGCAGTCAAGAATATGGCTTTTTCCAAAGAAGTAAAGAAATCTTGATATGTTGCGGGGTCTTCTACAGATTTAATGCCATATTGCGCGTTTGCTCTTACTAACAATTGCTTTTCGCCTCTAGGCCTTACAATTACCGTCATAGCAACAACCGCCTGGCCAAGAAACTTGGAACCAGTAACAGAACCTAGCATAAAATCGGCCTTATCAATAACAAAGTCTAAATCTTGCATCGTACTTATTACCGTCTGCATCATTTTCTTCTTATCGGTTGTATCAAAGGCCCTTGTCTGCATACTTCTTAATTTAACCTGACTTTCATTAGTTTCAAAAGCCTTCCCAGCCGGCGTAGCGCACCCAGACAATATGATGATTGAAAACAAAATCGTGCAAATTGCGCAATATCTTATTGATTTTCTCATATTTTCTGGGCCTCCAAAAATATTGCTTTTGATAGAGCATCATAAAACTTCTGGTATACCACTGGATCTTTAATGGTCTCAATCCTGTTAATTTGATTACTCATGTTCCAGACAATTCGCTGAAATGTAACCCGAACAACTATCTTTTTTCCTTCAAGGCTCGGTTTCGTAATCACTGAGGCTTTTATTACCTGAGATTTATCGCATCGCGCAGTATTATTAGAATAACTCCCACCTAAAGCGCCTAATATATCTAACAAGACTGCTCCGGCGACCTGCCCCTTACTTGTTGCATCGGCTTTTTTGGAAGCAGCCACAAAACCTACTTCAGTCTCACTGTCATCCAAGGTAAAATTTAAATCCTGCAAAACTCCAGCAACAGCTGTTATAATCTGCTTATCGTCAGTTGTATCGTATTGCCTTATTTGTAATTGCCTATTTTCTAAATAACTTTCGCTGGGTTTCAAAAAGCCCTTGGGGACACTAGCGCAACCGATTGTGCTTAGGCATAAAAGCGCAATGACAAACGATCTTAAACGAAAAGATACATTTTTCATGCTAGCTAAGGTATTTTAGAAACTTGAAGAATGATATGCGAAGTCACGAACTTTTTTGTCCGCATCAAACTTAATAACTATAGTCAGCGTTCTCTGCGAAGTTGAAGCTGCTCCTGAATTCCCACCAACGGCCCCCAGTATCAACCAAACACCGCCATTGCTATTTGAATAAGATACATCGGTAGCGATTTTATCATAGACCCAAACCTCTAGCCTATTTTCATCGGTCGAAACAATGTTAGGGGAACCTAACGCTTCGATGACTTGGGCAGATGGCATCCCGACACGTATCTCGCGCTGCACTTTTCCTACGGTTACCCTATCTCCTGCGTCTGATTTTACTGCCTGAAGATGAGAACTAGCCGTTGAACACCCGGATAAAAATAAAAGCCCCAAAAACAAAAAACAAATCTTGCGCATCATTCCTCCTTTTTAAAAAATAGAGAGAGTCTCTAGTACGAAACTCTCTCTATAAATTTTATAAATTGTTTTCACTACTGCCCCTTTGCATGCTCGCTTTATTATCCCACTTAAAACCTCAAAATCAATAATTTTTATCGCTAGCGGGTGGCGAGGTGCACTTTGAGCAGGACGTCTGAGGCGTTGAGCGGGCACGGTTGCCCCGCTAGTAAATTTATCGGGCAGAGCGAAACGCCGAAGCCGAGCGAAACCCCGCCACGCTGGGGCGGGGCGAGCGTTCCTGCGAAAAGTGTACCTCGACAGGCCCTGCTAAACAGTTCAAAAAAAGTTCAGGGACAGTCCCCTGACAAAGCTATTGAGGCTAGCTAAGACGGGGACAGTCCCTGATTATTTTTAATACTCGCGCTGATGCGCGATGGTCATATCCAGGAAAGTACGCAGGCGGCGGGAACGCGTAGGGTGGCGCAGTTTCTTTAGGGCCTTGGCCTCAATCTGGCGCACCCGCTCGCGGGTCACCTTAAAAACATTGCCTACCTCCTCTAAGGTGCGCGACGTGCCGTCAGTGATACCGAAGCGTAAGACCAATATCTTCTTCTCCCTATCGGTCAACGTACTTAACGCAGAGATCATCTCGTCTTTAAGCATGGAGCGCACGGTTTCATTTGCCGGGGAGACCGCCTTCTTATCCTGAATGAAATCGCCGAAGTGCGTATCCCCTTCGTCGCCGATAGGCATCTGCAAGGAGATCGGCTCCTGCGCGATCTTAAGGATCGACTTCACCTTATCCTGCGGCAGACGCATCTTATGCGCGATCTCCTCAGGGATCGGCTCGCGTCCGTTTTCCTGCACAAAGACACGCGAATAACGGATGATCTTATTGATCGTCTCGGTCATATGCACCGGGATACGGATAGTGCGCGCCTGATCCGCGATAGAACGGGTGATCGCCTGACGGATCCACCAAGTAGCATAGGTGGAGAACTTGTAGCCGCGCTTATATTCAAACTTCTCCACCGCGCGCATCAGGCCGATATTACCTTCCTGGATCAGATCCAGAAAAGATAATCCGCGGTTGGTATATTTCTTAGCGATACTCACCACAAGCCTTAAGTTCGCCTCTACCAATTTCTTCTTAGTCCGGCTAAACTTGATATGCGTGGATTTGATCAGCTTGATCTGCTCTTTGATCTTTTTGAGCGGTTCACCCAGCTCCCTTAATATCGCGTACTTACGTAAACGGCTATGTTTATCCCGGCCGTTGGTATGATCCAGCTCCTTAAGGATGCGATGTAACCTA
>Ga0209777_10008834_pt1 | contig 10957 bp, 11 predicted proteins | sample FrelakmetHBP12HB_FD_187147 | JGI IMG/M metagenome (GOLD analysis project Ga0209777, IMG submission 187147) | Freshwater lake sediment microbial communities from the University of Notre Dame, USA, for methane emissions studies -HBP12 HB (SPAdes)... | ecosystem: Environmental > Aquatic >... | reverse complement strand
GTCGGTGTTCCGCCACTCTGCGCACTATATCCAGTGCTTGCACCTATTGCCATGAACGCATCAAATGATCCGGCAAGAGGCGCAGATATATGAAACACTGCTGCTTTACCTGTATGAGTTCCCCCAAGAGTGTTTGAGCCAGTCTTTATACATGCTGCAACTTTACTTGCTGCAATAACCGCACTTGTCGGCACGTCAAGCATATGACAAGATGAAGCAACAGCGCCAATGGTAGCAGTTGAAGCGCATTCTAAATAATCCCACCCACCAGCGATATGTGCGGTACTACCGGAAACATCGCTTGTGACTTTTGTATGCCGCTGACCGGCAAAAAGAGAAACGTCACCAGTATGAGCAACAGTCAATAAAAGCCGTTGACGCACAACTCGCACTGATCCAGTGATAAGAGCTTGTCCATCATCTGCACACACGTCAAGTATTTTCGTATTTGTTGCACTTAAAACATTTCCGCTGCCATTCAAATACGTGCTTTCGAATGTGCCAAGTAAAACATCGCTTGTTCCATCACTTGCTCCGTCCCAAGAACTGCCCCTTGCCGTTATCATTTGTAACCCCTTTTTAAAGTTATTGTTTACTTATTGTTCACTGCCTGCATTTTGAATGAGAGAATACATACCCGGATAGATATAAAGGTTTGCATCGAGCGCAACCGTTGTGCCATGCGCAGAGCTTCCAACAAGATCAAATTCTAAGCCCTGTATAGGGTTTCCGGGTGTAAGATTTACAAGATACCAAATACCTACCGGATCATCGCAAAGATGCACCGCAAGAACGCCTGCTGTGCCTGTAGTCAATAGTGATGCAGCTTTGCAGAAAAGAAGTGCGTTTCCGTTATGTGTTGGTGCCCATGAAGCATTTGAGCCAAGCCCTGTTGATATTTGGGCACCAGTAATACTTGCGCTTATTGGGCAAGCTCGGTTTAAAGCATCTTGCGAACTTTTCCAAAGAGACATATGTATTCTCCGATCATTTACAAATAAAAAAAGCCGGTTGCCCCATATCTCTACGAGAAAACCGGCTTGTAGTGCCAGATAAAAAACTATTTAAAGAGCTATTCTTTTTCGACTATTTCCAGCTCGGACACATTTCCGCTACCGTCAAGATAAAACGAAACCCTTCCTCTCTTGCGCTGTTGCTTCATCTCAAGCAAACGACGCGTCCCTTTTTCAATTTTTTTATCTTCTTTTAGTTCCACCATTTAACACAATATATATAATATAAATAATAAAATCAATAAGAATGTTAAGTATTTTTAAACAAAAAGTTTTGAAAGCCCCAGAGATTTGACTTATCAATTTCACAATCTGTCCGCTCGCAAAAAGTATTAACAAAATTCTTTGCCGGATTCCATTCATATTCTTGGCTTATAAAAGTTCCGAGATATGGTTTTGCAATTGACAATACGAATTCCGTATCGAGATCTTCAGGTTTAACTACTCCTTTATTAGGATTCTCTAACATCCAACATATCCCCGCAGTTAGCCCGATTGCAACCTGAATTGTGGTAGCATTCTGTAAAGGCGCAAGTGTTCGTGCATCTTCGATATTCAAAATAGTTCCACACCACCAAACATGCTCATCATCGTAACCGCCCAACATAATGCCAAGCGCATCAGAGCCACTCGAAATATCGTTTTCATAAAGGATTTTTTGTCTATATGGTTTATAATCGTTATCTTTGCAATAATTTTGTGCTGAAAATTCCCGCAATGAGGCAACCGTTGAGTCGCTTGGCATATAGCAATAATACACAGTTGGACGATATGAACCGTCCTCTGTAGTGAGAAATTTACTAATAGTATATGCCTCTCCGTGTCGTATAAGAGTTCCAACAACCTCATAACCCTCTGCACGCTGTACGCCTTCTTGTTCTGGTATTTTTGGATCAGAAGGGACAAACCCTTTGACAAGAGTATGCATACCCATCTGGCTTATAAAGAGTTGATTTTTAGGCCCCTTTTTGGGAATGGTAGAAAAGCACGGTATTTCATCCTCATGCGTACCCCATCCAAGCTCGGCAGGGCTTGTCGCTTCTTCTACTAATCCAAGCACACTCCACGTATTTACAAATTCCCCGACTTCTTTTGGACGTATTGATAATTGCGTATCGCGCTCGGTATCCAAAACAACCTTTATTCCGAGATCTTTTGCTAATGTTGCATAGTCATTTCTATTGGTTGATTTGGTTCCCACCTTTTTAGAATTAGCAAGATCGATAATTGCTTGCTTCATAAAATGAGAAATAAGACCTGGGTTTGCTCCCATTTCAAGCAACGCAGTTGTTCCTTCGTTGTCTTTCCAGTTTTGTATAGTTGCATCAACTTCCATATTGCGACAATAAAGACTTTTATCGTAAGGCGATCGCTTATCAAATCCGTCTGTATAGTTCCATTCCTCGATTGACGTATTGGTATAGTATATTTTATTGTCTCTGCAATATTGGATCAATTCAGTACATGCTATATCATAACAAACATCAATTAGGATATCGCCTTCTTTAAGATACTTTTTCATAGTGTCTTTAAAGTTTTTTTCTACGATCTGCAATTGTACAAAATTCACACCCTTATCAATCCAGTTTTTTAATACTTCGGATTTGTCCAACATGTCAATGATGGTGACATTTTTTAAATCTACATTAATATGTCGCAAGAGAATCGGTAATGTACATTCAGCAACTCCGCCAAAACCAAAGAACACAACACGACCTGCAAATTCGTATATCTTTGCTGCAATAGGAGCTGGAACAATAGGCAATTGAGGTTCTTTTTCACCTTCTTGCCCATTAGGAACCAGCGTGACGTCCTCATTTGATAGATTAGGGAGATTTGGCTCCTTGATAGTCACGAACTCATTTGCGCCAGCATCAGCAAGGGCCGCAACGAATGCAGACAGTTTTCGTTTTTCTTCCGGCGGTAATGCAGTAATAGATTCTTTTGTAAATTCCATTTCGTTTTCCTTATAGGATTAAAACAGCCTTTTTAATTCCGGGAACATTCTTTTCAACTTCGAATCTCACATCTTCGCTTTTTGTTTCTGTTGCATCATAATAATCATTTGAAGCTTCTCCGGTAAGCATGACATCGGAATTTTGCGGCATTTCTTTCAGCTTTACAATCAATTCACATACTTTCATTTTGTCTCTCCTTCATTTGTGATCCGGTAATTCTGTTGTATCAAATTCGTTGTCAAGAGGTCTTTCTTTACAGATAATACCCCTTAAAATATCTAAGTGATTTCTCCTGTCTTTTCCTTCCCACATATCTTTGCGAATTACGCAACAATTAATACAAGGCGATTCTGAAGAATCTTTTTCAGAATGCAAGCACATCGCACACTTAAAATAATCAATTTTATTCATTCGTTACCTGTTCACCGGATGCCATTCGAGCTTATTACTTGCAATAATAGAATCATTGATTGTATATGTGTTGCTACTATCAACAATATCGGTATATTTATCATAGTGAAAGTAATTGCACTTATAATAAATATATCGGCCATCTTGACATATTAATGCTGCCGTACTGCCGTTAAGGCCAGAAGGAACAGCCCAAGTTTTAGCAACAGAACTATCCTTTATAATAGTCCTATATGTAATAAAATTATGTGCCCATATAGCCGCCATATAGCTGTTTTCAGGAGAAGGAAAAACAATGTGGACTGTATCGCTTGTCTTAGAATCGAATCGCTCTATAGGTGCTACCACCGGCACATATGGCGATTGAGGGTAAACATAAGCGGAACTGGAAACCGGATTAGTGCCACATCCGACAACAGAAAACAGAACAGAAACAATACACAAAAACCTTTTCATAATGCCTCCTTATGGGTTAGGTTTATATGCATAGTATAATATTGCGCTTGGTCATAAGCAATGTTTTTTATAAAAATCATTCATCAGTATTTGCCCATATCTTTGTAAAATCACCACGATCTACAGGCCACGATTTCCACCCGCAACAATTAAAAGTTTCATACAGTCTCCTTGCTTGCGTATTTAATCCACTTTTTAAAAAACTTTTCAGCCGCCTCGTACAGCCCAAACAACGAACATAAAATTGACAATTTATAATAGATAAATATCTTCATAATTATTTAGAGACCTCTTCCGAGTATCCTTCTGGTAATTTGTGATCTTTCCAATCTAAATCCTCCCATAATCCTTCCTTGCCTACAAGCGCGGCCTGTTCGCTTTCGTCTAAATCGTCGAATACTGCCTTTGCAAGAGAGTCATCATATTCTGCTTCGTCGGGATTTATATCGCTTTTGTAAACAGGGTCAAGGAGACATTGGCAATATGGATGAAAGGGATAGCTTGGCAATTGATCATCAGGATATACGCCTTCGCCCATTCCATACATATCAGATTCGGCGAAGAAATCGCATATACAATACCCATCGTGAGCACCGCTCAATGTCACTTTAATTCCAACCGAATCGTCATCGTTGCGAATACTTTCCACTCTAGCGTTACCATAAGCGCGCGCCGTTTCGGTATGTGCAAGACGTAAAGCGTTAGACCTTGATTTAACCATAATAGCACGTTCAATGGTTTTATTAATTAGCTTTTCTGATGCGGATACAGACAACTCTGATATGTCGTGATACGCCCTTGCAAGAGCGGATGTGTCTTGACGCACTAATGATTCGACTTGTCTATTTACTCTTGATACCGCGCGTCGATATACCGAATATGCTTCGGTATCACCTGCTACCGTTGCTGCTTGACGCATTTTAGATATTAAATCATCAACATATTTTGGAAGCTCACTAGCTGAAATGTCTTTATTGACAAGATCGACAGCGACCTTATATATGCTTACATCATTTCTCATTGCATTTTTAATCATTGTCTCTATTTCATCGGTGCGGGAAATATCGTTAATTTTTGTACTTAACTTAACGCCATCTAATGATACACTTTTTTCAGCGAACGCTCGAAATGAAATAGGATTAGGAATATCAACACCTAATCCAGTAGCAGAAACAATTCCATCAAGCAATGTGTTTCTGTATTCCTTTGGCACATCATACTTTGCCCACACTTCACGGATTATGCGCGGAATATCATTATAATCCGCGTCTTTCAAACGAGATTGCAACTCAGAAGCAACGCGTTTGCCTATAGCGGTATACTTCTTTGTAATCTCACTTAAATATTCGTCAAGCTCGCTTGGCATTCTCTTCAGCTTTCACTTTATTAATACGCTTCCATCGCTTTGATAGCTTCTTTAATCTCTTAACAGTCACATCCACTGTTTTCGCGTATTGTTTTTTTTGTTGTCGTGCCGGATTAGTTGCTGATGATATTCGCACCATCTGTTTACCATCTTTTGTAAACGGTGCAGACTTTGAAATAAACACCATCTTGCCTTCACAAGTACGAATTTGTTGGCTTGGAGCGAGTGGGCCTATTAGCGGTTGCATAGTGTCTCCTCTATGTAAATTATTATTTTGGTTTAAGAAACTTATTCATCATTTGCGTAAATGCGTTTTCATCTGATTTGCCGTTTGTCTCTGTTGATATATCACCACTATCAGGATTATCAGCAACTGGAACGGGTTGACCTTCTCCAGTCCCTCCACCAATTACAGCGCTATCTTTTATTGCCATTGCATATTCAGAATCTATAGCATCAGAAATAATTTTGGCAAGTTTTAGATCGTCATCAAAATATACTTTTGCGATCTCTTTCCACAATTCATTTTTCATTTTTTCCGGCGGCATTTCTTTGAGTAGTGCCATGGCTTGCTCGAGTCTCTGACTTGAATACGCCTCTACAAATTCGCTTGCATAATCAACAGTAAATGAAGCATCGGAATGTGTATAATCAGAAAATGTTTTCGCGCACCATTCTTCTAATTTTTTTGCAGCATAAGAAGTCTTTTTAAGCAAAGAATTTGACGCTTGAAAATCCCATTCCTTTGACACACCAGAAGACATGCTTGACGTTTTCGCTTTTGTTCCAGATACTCCAAGTTGATTTGCGGCTTTGTAAATTTTGTCCTCTAACCTATCTGCCGCCTTAAGCAGAACTTCTAAACAAGCGGTTGGAGGCGCAATAAAAGACGGCTGGAACTTTGCATCATTCGGAACTTCTATTGCATTATTGACAGACATTGCTATTTGCGCACCATCCATAGGAGGCAAGGTAAGTGTCGGAAAGCAATACACACAAAGCAATTCAATCCATGACTCCATATTGTAAAGAACAAAAGCCATGTTTGCAAGGTCGGCAAGTTTAGGAGTAGGAAAGTTTGTAAGATTATTTATTTTTGTATAGTCCAACACTGGATATACTGGCATGTAAGAAAGTCCGTGTAATGCTTTTGAATCTTCAATTTCCGTGACCTCTTGATATTTATCACGATTAACTCTCTCGTAATATATTACCCACCCTGAATTATCCCATCGGCGATAATATTGGCGCATTATTGTTTTGCCCTCATGGTCAGGATCAGGCACAACTTCTTGCCTCTCAAAAAATGTTATCCATTCCAACTTTCCCCAGCTATTGCATTTCCATTTGTATACATCTTGCGGCATTTTCTCGTACACATACGGGAATTTTCTTTGTTCTGATGCTTGCGCAACCGTTATCGCTGTTGAGGCGTCGTCAAAATTATCCATTATAATAAAAGTTAATCCGAGCATTCGCGCGTGTGTTTGAGCTGTTTCGTTTATGTCTTGTAAAGATGTCCCAGTATTATCAGCATTATCAATAAACCCTTGAAATAATGGATTATTCGTTGTTCTGTTTATTTCTTTTTCAAAAACCGGCATCACCATTGCATCTACTACAGAACGGAATGCAGCAACACTTCTGAGAGAATACTTTTGACGTTCTTGATACCATTCCTCACGCGGGAAAAATATCAAATAACTATTGTCTCTATATCCATGAGACGCTTCGTAAGTATGCAATACTTGTGCATACGGGTTTACATTGTGTATGTCAACATATGTACGATCATCGCCCTTTGTCGGAAATCTCCCTGACGTTCGATACGGTGTTCCGTCTGCTTGCCATAATACGGTACTTGTGCCTTGCCGAGATCCATAGGGTTGCGACATTGGCATTGATTGTCCATTATTTGACCGAGCATCAGACGCGTGACCCAGCGGCATTGATCCTGCGGAAAATCCCGGAACCATCATTGAGTCAGACATAGTTTCCCTTTGTTTTAAATGCAAAAAAACCGGATCGACCTTACTCGAAAGTAAAGATAGTCCAGATTGTAGTGCCGATGCGCAATATTTTTTTATTATACTACACTAATATATATTATTCTGTTGCATAATTCATAAACATTTATTATGCAAATTTAACCCATGTGCAACAATCTGCCTGAGCTGCGAAGATAAAGCCTATTCAGCGCTTGCGATATACTATCAACAATATCATCGTGTTTCCCATTTGGAAACATTTTTAGTTCATTTTCTATTTCTTGCACCCATGGACTATTTGCAGGAAAATAAACATTCCCAGACTCGAATGCGAATGTTATGGCATACGCGCGACTCTCTTTGCTTTCTTTGGGACAAACAGGAATAAGCCCATGTATCTGCTGTTTAAGCATTGATATAATTGCCGCACCGTTTGCTTTTTCTTCTATTAATTTTTCTTGACAATACGGATATGCATCATTTACTATTTTCATTTGTTTTATAGTTTCAACAAAGTCCCATTGCCCACGACATAAACCAATTAAGAATGAATCTGCTCCGCGCTTTCCCCAAATAGTCCCAACAACGAAGTCACTTTCTTTTCCGCCAGTAAACGTGCAGTCCCATGATTGAATAATGCGATCAAACATAGTTGGCATACTGTGGTAATATTTAAACCATTTTGCCTTAAACATGCCACCTTCAGCCGGTGCAGGTCGCTGTTGATACATGCTTATAAATGTTCTCTCAGACGCTACTTTCAAAGATAAAATCTTTTCTTTGCTATGCCGCTTTTCCCATAATACATCTCCTACTTGCCTAATATCTTCAGGATTGTTATTATCTTCTTTTATTGCCGGTAAACTAAGAACTGTCCATTTTTTATCTTCTTTTGAAAGTATTCTCCCTGCCAAATCATCTTCGTGCCAGCGCGTCATTGTTAATAGCACTTGACTATCATTATGCAAGCGCGTACAAAAAACATCGAGATACCATTCCCAGATTCTATTCCTGTATGTCTCGCTTTGTGCCTCTAACCTATCTTTGATAGGATCATCAATTATACCAATATCAACCTTGTTGCCTGTTAGCGGCCCACCTATGCCTACACCTCTATACGATCCGCCGTGATTTACAATCTCAAATATATCAGAATTGCGAAGCCATGCGCCTTTAGAAGATGAAACCACATTTGAAGAATTCAATCTTGTTTCTGGAAACAACTCCGCGTATAATGGGTCTGATATTATTCTTTGTATTTCCCTGTTAAATTTCCCAGCAAGATCTGCGGAATAAGAACAGCCAGCAACTTGTAATCTAGGATTACGACCAAGGAGAAAAGAAGGAAGCCTGCGTGATACAAGTTCACTATTATGCGTAGGAATCATATCCTCCCCAGCTAAATACATACCACCATCAACTTGAATGCAATTTCCCGCTTCCAGTCTTTGATTTTGAGAAATAGATTTAAAAAAGAAAAAGTATTTATCTGATCTGTCTTTTGCTGTTTTTTCAGATAATCGTTTTTGTTTTCTGGCAAGTCGAAATATCTTTTCTGTTTTATCAGGGTTAAAAAGTATTCTGGTTTTTTCTCCAACATCTTTCCCATTTAAAAACGCTCTATATTTTGCGCGTCTTGCTTTTATTCCAAGCGTTCTAACAAGTGTATAAACATCGTTTGCAAGATTTCCAGACATTTGGCAAAACTCACAATTTCCTCTAGTGTCCACGCATCCGTCTATATCCATTAATCCTTGCAAAAGAGACATCCTTTGATCTTTGCTTGATAATAAATATTTAATAGGAATATGTTTATTTTTAATCACGCCAATAGAATTAAGCTGTTTTTTAAAGCCCCCTAAAATTCCATAATGATATTTTCCACACCGAACAGATATTTTGTATCCTTTTAACTCAAATTCTTTTAATAACTCAGCGTCCGATGTTGTAAATCCATCATTTGCAGAATTACCATCACCTAGCCATAATCCTAAAAGATATGGGTCTATAGGCAATTCGCATTGTTTATTTTCGAAGGGCGGTGAAACTTTTATAGCCGGAGATCGTCTGTTTTTTTGATTATAAATATCTTTTGTTTCACAGATTATTTCATGTCGCGGTTTTTTATCGTCTTTGTCAACAAGAATTTTCCACAAATGTTCTTTTGCACAAGATATTTTTTGTCCATTTTGAAAAACAACATCAACAACAGGCCACATATATAATTCAGTCGAAGCAATTACCTTTTTAGGCAATCCATCTTGCCCATACACATAATCTCCCGATTTTAACTCTCCATGCGCTTTCCATCCTGTGGGCGTAAAAATTGGAGTAGTAGCAGGTAAAAACTTTCCATGCTGCGGAGGCTCAAAAATCATCATAAACTTTATCTTGCCACTTGCAAAATAATTGAGCTTATTGCAACATAAATTATGGAACCATTCTAATTCATAATCCGGCTTTGTGTATTTTGTAAAATCCTGCAAACAATTTCTGGCAAGAAAAAGCGTACCCTCTCGTTGAAAATTAGCGTCAAGATCAACGAGAGAATTCAATTACTCTTCCTTGTCTATTACTTTTGAACTCGATAGTGATGATAGTATTTCACGCAATTTATCAGGGTCGGTTTTACTGAAATCATATGTAACAGTGGGTTTATTTATCTTATCTCCACCAGTGGTATGGTCGAGTTCTTGTTTAGGCATATTTACCAAAAACGAAAGCATAGTTTTAATTGCAATTGGATCCCCACTACATGCCAATTGATCCAACTTTGCAAAGTACATTGTGAATCGGGATACGTTTTCTTCGCCAAATCGCTTGCCAAGCGACGCGATTACTTCTTCTTCTGATATTTTGGAATTGGCATATTTGTAAAGCAGTGTTGTGAAGTGCTTTGTGCCAACTGGGCATCCTTTGGGGTTTCCTGATTGCCCAGGCTTAAATTGATGTTCGCGCGGAGGGTGACGATCACCGACCTTATATTCTCCCTGTTCCCTCGCTGCTTCTTCTTTTTCGCCCATAATATCCATATAATATATTGTGCCACAATAAAAATGCACAAAATAAAAAATAAATTTGCTTTTGAGGTATGGAATTAATTATTTACGAGAGAGTAAACGCGGAACAATTAACGAGTAAACAAGGCGAGTTTCGCCACAAATTCTTCTTTTAATGGTTTATTCATTCCTTATCTTTACCTTCAACTTTATTTTCTATAAATAATAAAGCCGCTATTGATAATAGATATTTCATTATTATTCCTTTCCAAAGCGTTAAAAATTACGACACAACGTCTTGGCAAATGTATGCTGTGCTACTCACCAATATTGGTAGTTTGACAAAGAACACAATAATGAGTAATCCCGTTTGAGTGCCCACATTTCGGACAGCATGGCATACATTCTCCTTTTTTATCTTTTAATAATTTCTCCAAAAAGATTTCTGCTGCATCGCTAAAACAACCGGGGCACGGCGGATCTTTTTGCATTTTTGCGTATCCGTGTTTGTGACAATATCTCATTTTTTTATTTCCTTGACACCTTAAAACATAACGCGAGAGTTAATCTGTTGGACTACGGTCGGTTTGTCATAAATCCTCCGTAGCCAGCCGCCTATAAATTATTGCTTTACAAGCCAGCATTGCATACAACGTTTACCGCATGGATGCTCGTTTGCCGCAATGCGGACAAAATACTAATCCATTTTCTACAGGATCGCCCTCTGGAAAATACCAATCCTGCCCGCATGACGTAACATAGTAGC
>Ga0209777_10008833_pt1 | contig 10957 bp, 18 predicted proteins | sample FrelakmetHBP12HB_FD_187147 | JGI IMG/M metagenome (GOLD analysis project Ga0209777, IMG submission 187147) | Freshwater lake sediment microbial communities from the University of Notre Dame, USA, for methane emissions studies -HBP12 HB (SPAdes)... | ecosystem: Environmental > Aquatic >... | reverse complement strand
TAGTTGCCGTATTATAAGCCTTAGTCATTGGGGTAAAAGTTGTGGTGTATCTTACAGTATTAGAAACACGAATTTCATCAATATATCCGTTAAGATAAGATGAATTCTGCTTTCCTATATATAAGTAACCACTATCTCCCCAATTATTAAAATTAGCACTGTCGCAAGAAGCAGAAGATGTTGCTTCCAAAACACCATTAATCCAAATTTGTAAATAAGAATTTACAACTTGAACTGCAACATGAACCCATGTACTATTTGAAACTGTTGATGTGCTTTCAACTTCAACAGTATTATAAACATAAGGACGAGAAGAATTATCAATTCTAAATAATTTTATGCTTGCTTTAATTTTATTTCCAGCAGTTTTTGTAATAAGAACTGCATCATCAGCATTTGAATTGCCATAATCAGAACCACCTACAAATGGTTGACACCAGAAAATAGGTTGTAATCCACTTGCTCCAAAATTTGCCCAAAAATCCAAACAGAAATTATTAACTGGATTCATTGGAATTAAACCAAGACCCTGTTGACCTAAATCAACATAAGAACTTGTTCCATTAAATTTTAAAGAACCAGTTCCAAATTTCTTGGTTGATGTATCAGTGATTGCGCCATAAGAAACAACAGGACAACGAAGTAAATCAACGAAAGAAGAACTTCCCTGAACACCATCACCATGAAGTAAAAAGAGTGTGTTAATATCTAAATCACCTTTATTTGGAAGGTAATAAGCACCATTGTTAGGAGCTTCCCAAAGTTGATTTGAACAATGGTCTAATTGAAGGCCAGATTCATCAGTAATAAATTGGTTTACCATTCCATCAAACATTCGTGCGATATTAGCACCATAGTTTGTTAAGGTATTAAAAGCTAAAATACAAATATTAATTGCTAAACCAGTTACAACTTTAACAGCATTATCAATATCAAGTGCCGTTGAATAAGGCGCACCAATTAAATCTGAATAAGATGCACTTGTAACTTTTAACCAATTTGATAATGTTCCGCTTGACGCTTCAAGCATCCAAGTGTATGCGTCGCCTGTATCTGTAGACAACCTAACATCTCCAAGCACGTTGCTTGATAATGGTAAGTTAGCATAAGTAGATACTGGACTTCTTAATTGTCCAAGTTTTTGAATGAAAGCCATTTTTCGTATCTCCTTTAAAATTCTTTAATAATCTATTAAAATTTATTATGATAGTCCTTGCATTAATCGTTCTTCAACTAAATCCGCAATGTCATAAACACCTTGGTCAAGCCAAGCACCATTAAGATAAACAAAAAGATGATTAGTATCTAAAACATACCGAACATCTGCTTCAACATTCTCTGAAGTAGGTAAGTCGGTAATTGTAGCAACAGAACTACGAAATTTAACTTCCATTTCAGTTTCAATTTGTTTTATCTGACCTAATGCTGCATCAAAAACTCTTGTATAAATTTTCATTTTTAAAAATCTCCTCTTTAAACGAATTTCTATTTTTTAAAATTTAGTAACTTATTTCCAATTACAGGCCACTGAACGAATTAGTATATCTTTATTGTTATGTGTGGTAATTTTCCAAACTATTTCTTTTCCATTAGGTTGACTAGATAAATCAACGGTTCCAACTAAAAAGTTTACATTATTATAAATTGAACCCCAAACAACTTCTTGATAAATGTTAAATTCATATTTCAAATCTGTTGCTTGTGTAAAAGTTGTACCAGCATCTCTGGAAATAAATACCTTAATGTCAGTATTTGGAGTAATTGATTCAACAACTTCGGGGTCATAACTTAAAACTGCATCTTGTTCAAAAATAACAATTCTTGCAGAAGATGGAACTGAATTTGCTTCATATCCATTCGATTGAAGAATCATGTTATTGCATGGAACAGATTGTGTTGGTGTATTAAAAGAAGTTGTTCTAGGCGTAAAATTTGAAGTATAACGAGCAATTCCTTTTGAAAATCTAATTTCTTCAATTCGCCCATTTAACCCTTGACCAACACGAATACCAATATCTTGATAAACATTAATATTATATCTATAGTCAATTATATCTTGTGTATCAGCAACAGAAGAAGTTCCTTCTAAATTACCATTAAGCCAAAGTTTAAGATAACCACTTTGACGAGTTAATGCAAGATGATACCATGTTTCTTTTTCAACCGTATTTGTACTTGTAACATCATACGATACAGGAGAAACAGGATATATATAATTTGGTGCGCCATCAGAATAAGTATCTGCACCACGCAAAGAAACTTTAATTTTTTTATTTGCTAATTTTTCAATTTTAAAATTAGCTCCATCAACAGCATTTAAAGAACGGTCAAGAACAATTGTTTCAGCACTGTCGGTATTTGTTCTAACCCAAAATTCCCAAGTAAAATCCACTCCGCTAACACGACATGGACTATTTGCTGCGCCAGTACCATTTGGAGGAGTTAAAAGTAAACCACTACTTGAACTTCCATCAAAAGAAAAAGATTTATTTCCAAATTTTGTAATAACTGTATCAATTTCTGTATCATAAGAAACAATACTGTTATAAAGAGCATCTACGAAAGAAGGAGTTTTATAATTATAACCACGAATTAAAAATTTTGTATATGAATCTAAATCACCATTAAAATTATTTCTATAATAACCTTTTCCATAAACATCAGCTAAGAAATATCGTTGACCAGAAGAATGAACAGAATCAATTCCTTCAGTACCAGGAAAAGAATCTAAAACACCTTCTACCATTTTTAAAATTCTAATACTACCATAAGCCATATTCACAAAAAATAAATAAACATAATTCAAATAAATATTTCTAGCAATACTTATAGCGGTATCAATTGCCAATGGTGAAGCATTTGGACGATTTTTTAAATCACTATAAGATGAAACAGTAACTTTCTGCCAATCAGATAAAGTTCCAGAAGAGGAAGATAACATCCAAGTATAAAGTGTTCCAACATCTGAAATAATTCTTAAATCACCCAAAACATTTCCTGTTAAGGGAAGAGAAGAATAAGAAGCAACTGCTGCTCTCATCTGTCCTAACGGTTGTTTAAAAGACATATTGTTATCTCCTTTAAAATCAATTAATTATTCTGTGATTCTAAAACTTGAATTTTTTTAATAATACTATCAAGTCTTGCCTGTCTTGCAGCAATCTCTTTTTCAAGTGCTGATTTCGTTAAATATAAAACGCTAATGGAAACATTTGTTTCATCACTAGGTGTAAGATTAGGTATAGTCATATTTTTTCCTTTAATCTTTAAATAATAAAAGTATATCCATTGTTGCAGAAATAATTCCAACTTCTGCAATACTATCTATAGAATTAAATATATATGTTGTATCTGCATTTAATCCAGCTATTGATACAGATTGAATATTATCGACTTGTATATAATCTGCAAAATGTGTTGAATTAATTTGAAAAGTTGTTGGATTTTCTATATCAGTAATTATTAAAACTTCAGAAACAAATTGATTAGAATTTGCATCAGTAATAATAACTTGAAATGTCGCTCCTATTTTATCAGCATTTATTGTGATTTCAAACCATGTTGATGTATACATATTAATAACTGGACTAAATGAACGAGTAATCATTCTATTTCCAGTTGAATCAACTAATCCATAACATGTACCATCAACAACAGAAAGAGTAACACCTTCTCCCGACCAAACATTATTTAAATCTTCATCAGTAAAATAATAAAAATTATCAAAAATAATATTTGCTGCTTGCATATTACAATAAGTTATCATTCTTATTTCATCACCAGCATTAAAATGAGAAAGTCTTTCGTTTTGTGCGCCATTCCGTTCTGGATTTGTAATAAACCAAGAAATTGCTGGCGCATCAGATTCTTCTGTATTTGCTCCCATACCATACGATTGAGGAACATATAAATAATTTAGATAACCAGTGCTATCAGATAATCGAAGTTTTGTTGATACTTTATAATTTCCACTTATAGGAACAATATAAACATTATTAAGAGCATCCCAATTACCTCCAACATCATTAAGTTCATAATGAGGTAAAATTGAAAATGGGATTCTTTTCCAATATGAAGATAAATACCAAATGTTTTGGTTTTCTTGACCATCACATTTTACTTCCAAAAAACAATCTAATTCTTTTGCTTCAGCAGGTTCGTTAACCCATGAAGCATCTCCGTCAACATTAGAATTTTTAACAAGAAGTTGACCTATTGTTCCACCAGGAGGTAATCCACCACCAGAACCATCGGCTCCTTTTGCTGCCATAATTGCCCAATTTACAGAAGGAGGTTCATCATTTAAATTCGCTGTTAAACAAACATAAGAATTTCCTTCAGATGTAACAACATCATAAGGAATATAGGAAGTGCTTGAATTCCAAGCACCAAGAAAATTAAATCCTTGACCATCGGTTCCTGGTAATCCTTGAGAACCAGTGTTACCTTTATCACCATGACTATCAATAGAAATGTCAAAGATAGAATCTTTTATTTCAATATTTAATTTATCGTTTGGAAGAGTTGGCATATTATGCAATCCTTATGCTTGGAAGAACGTTCAAACGGCCCCTCACAAATGTTTCACGATAACTTCCATCCACAAATTTCATATCGTACCAATATTCACCACTTGCAATATTTGTTTCTGAACTTGTTAAAGCAAGATAACCAATTCCATTTGTTGATTCAGAATTATTTGGAAATTGATAAGATTTTGTTATAAGTGCAGCAACATCAGCATCGTTAAAATCTGCTTTGACCGTAAAATAAACAAACCAACCATTTATAGGTTGGGCTGCACCATTTCGTGTTAAACGAAATTCGAAAGTCTTACTATCTTTCTTAACTAATTCAAGATTTATTTCTTTCATAATTAACTCTTTTTCTCGTCAATATTAGGAAGAATTCTTCCTTTATTTTCTAAACACCAATTCACATAATCAACAGAAGTTGCAAAATATTCAGCGTATTTTTCTTTAGAAAGAATTCCATTTTCTACATCATTCATTGCTTTTGCATTATACCAAAATCTTCCACTAAACATTGGATGGTCTAACTCTTCAAAATCTTTTATTCTTTTACGAAGAAGAACCATCTTAACATCATCTTTACCACAAGACAAACATTTAAAAGGAACTACCAAAGTACATTCGTTTCTATTTTCTTGAATCCAATTATGAAATCGTTTCTTTAAAAGTTGAAGAGCAGTAAATTCATCAACTTTTTCTTCCTTATCAATTCGTAATTTCGTTTTTAAAGAGAGAACTTGATTTTCTGCTTCATGTAAACTCTTAACTAATTTATCGTTAATATAGGTCTTTCCATCTTTTGTAGTACATTCGTTAATTGTACTTTGAATTCGACCCACAAGAATTTCATTAAATACCAACATGGATAACGTGCTTAAATCACTATAACTTTCAAAATCGTGAGCTTCTAAATATTTTTCAAAACATTGTTTAGCGGTCTTTTTTTCTTTTTCATCAATAAAATTACCACTATTAACTAATTCTGACAAAACAATATTTTTTTGAGCAAGTTTTTCAAGTTGCTCTTCAGAAGCATCTCGATATTGTTTAAGTTTACTTAATTTTCTAACTTCTGCATTGAGATTGGAATCCATTTTGTTCCACACATTTAATTGGTTAATCCCTACAAAATAAAAAAGGACTACCTCTTTGGAGATAATCCTATTAGAAACGACAAAATCCGCAAATAGGCGTAGCTTCGCCATAGCGGTTTAAATTGGTGTTTCGATAATTCGACGCAACCTTTTTATCCATTGGTGGTGAGCTGACTTAACAACTCACCTATATATCAGAGCCTTAACTGAAAGCTAGTATTTATTAGAACAGGATTTGCGCCTGTAAGCTTTTATAAGTCCAACGATTGTTGGAGCTGGTGCGAATGAGGTACTTTAGATAAATCTAAAGACAAGACGCTTGGCGACTTTCTCAAACGCTATATAATAAAAACAAATGCTCTTAATATAAGTATACCATATCTAGTATACCTTTGTCAAGTGTTATATAAAAATTTCCATAAATTATATAACCTATTGAAATTAAATAACTTATAAAAGAAATTATACATATAATGATAGTAAGAAATACAATAATTTTAATTGTCCAATCTGACATTTATCATAACTCCTTATTATTAAATAGGTTATATAAAAAAATTTTTTGGATTTATTTCTTTTTTAAAAGTAAAAATAATTGAACTATTTATTGTTCTTTCATTCCCAATAAAGGTTTCTGGCTTCTCATAATTCTGGCAGTATTAATCACCGTAAGTAGATTGGGCATTCCTTGTTTAGCAATAGCAATCTTCTTTTTCTTAGTCTTTCTATCAATAAATGCCACCCAAATAGAACCCCATCTTTTTTGTGTGACAGAAAGAATGGCATCTACTGGAACATGATATTTTCTATTAATATGAATGATAGGAGAACTCATAAAATATTTTTCCATTTAAGGATTAAAACATAAATAATAAAAAGTGTTAAATAAATATAAGACATTTCTTCCTCACTTGTTTAAACTTATCCATTGAAGATGTAAAACATTATTTGGATAAAGAATTAAGGCATAAGAAAAATTTTCGTATGTCCAACAATCAATAATAATTCTTGCGCCTTTGGTATTTTCCCAAATGTTGTTCTCTTTATTTTCCATTGTATTTTAATAAATAATTTGATGCTTGAATTAATAAATTATATTTGTCTTTAAAAAACGATAATCCTTTATTACAGTTAGTACATAACAAGCCACGAAGTTTTCCTGTTTGGTGGTCATGGTCTACAGATAATCTTTTAATTCCATATTGATTTTTTTCTATTTCAAAAGAACCGCAAATTGCACAAACACCATTTTGCGCTTCTATCATCTTATTATATTGCTCTAATGTGATACCAAACTTATGTTTTAAATGAATATTTAGTTGATAAGTAGGATGAGCTTTTCTAAATAATTTTTGTTCTTTTAAAATTTGTTTACGATTTTTAAGATAAATTATTCTATGTTTTTTCTTTATACTTTTTTTATTTTTTTGAACATAAATTTTTCGATATTTTTCTCGACATGTTTTGCAACATGCTTCTCGTATATTTTTAGATTTATTAAGAAAATAAAAATCTAATAAACTTTTTTCTAGTTTACAAATACTACAAAATTTAGCTTGCATAGTATGTCATATACTTTAGTTACAACTAAAGTAAACGCCTTTCTTATTGATTCGTTCGACCACACAAAGGGCAAACTTTTTCATACGGTTCGTACTGCGTTCCGCATGTATCACAAGTTATTAATTCGTCCATGTTCTTTCTCCTTCAATTTGATGTTTCCTTTTTTAATTTGTAAAAGTGGTTCATCTGTTTCTTCATCATAAATTATTTCGTCAAATTCATCATAAAGCCATTGAGCATATTCTCCTGTTTCATCGTTGGCCCATAAAACATGAGAAATAATTTTATTGGTATCTAAATCCCAAACAAAAAACATTGCTGCCTTCCAAGGATTATCTTTTGCATTAAGATACATTTATTTATCTCCATTCACCCAATACGTTTTGTATGCTTCGCGATACTCGGAATAAAATCTTCGAAACGCTTTCGGATAGAATTTTATCAACAGAACTAAAATAGTGTAATGGATTCTCATTAAATTTCCTCCACATCTTCAATAATCAATGATTGAAATTTTTTCTTTTTTAAAACATCTTCTAATATAGATAATGGAAAATTTATAAATTCAGAAAAAATTTTTGGAGCATTTATAATTTTTCCAGATTCATCAATTTCAACAGCACCAGAAAAGGCAACGACCTTTATAAGTTTAATCATTTAATTCTTTCTCATTAAGTTGATTTATTTTCGATTCAGCATTATCTCTTATTGATTTCACGTGTTCTCTAAACCATTTCAAAGCAAGTTTACCTTCTTTATCCAAATTTAATGTTCTATAAAAATTATTTTTTGGGTCACGCATTTATTTTCCTCTAATAAGTTTATAATATTCTGTTAAAAACGCTTCTCGAAGTGTAGGCATTTGAGAATAAATATCCTTAATTTTATCTTCCATTCCTTCAAGACCATAAACCTTTATACATTTTAAAAGTCTATCTCGAATCTCTTCTATAATAAAATCGTCCATTTCTATCTCCAATTCATACTTGATAAAGAAATAGTTATATCCCATTTATTACCTAATAAATCTATTTCTATAATTAACCAACCAAATTTCCAACGTCTTTGAAAGAGATTATTCATATTTATCTTTCTTAAAAAATAAAATGATTCGACAAATCCAATACCAAATTTTCCACAATAAATACCACATTATTTTTCCAATTCTTCTTGTTGAATTAAATCAATTGACCGACTATAAGTTCCAATACCACAAAAATGTCCATCAACATTATAAAACATTAAATCTTTTATCCCTACAACTTTTTGCATATCTTTTTCAATTATATTAACAGATGAATAAAAAGCGTCAAGTTCATCTTGAAGATACTTCCAATAGTTTTTCATTAAAATTAGTTGTTGTTTTGTTGGTTTAACAAAATGTTTTTTCATTTTAAACCTCGATTATGGTTATAGGGTTAGCAATTTGATACATTTCATCAAGAACACTTACATTATAATAATCTGTCTTTCCATCTGTGTACTGTCCAAAACTCTCATGGAGATGCCCCCCAATTTGAATTTTGGGTTTAACTCTTTTTATGGCATCTTTTAAAGAATAACTTCCTACACTTTGCATCCTTGGTAATACTTGGTCAAGAATTCCATGAGGCATTGTATGAGTTACAACAATATCTGTTCCTATCGGAATAGAATTCCATATCTCTTTTAAATCGCTATCAAACTTCATCCAGGCCCAATTATTAAAATAAGGAGAATAAGAAGAACCCCAAATTCTAAGACCCATAATATCTACAGCTTCATTATAAAGATAATTAATTTTCTTTCCAAAAAATTCTTTAAGTGACTTCGTTGTAAAATGGTCAGTAAAATCGTGATTACCAAAAATAGTTACTACATATTTATGTGGCTGCTCAAATAACCAATTTCTAATTTCAAGAAGGTCTTTATAATTTCTAATTTCAAAATCACCAGCAAAGATAAAAATATCTCCTTCTGGAATTTTAAGGTCGTTATGCTTACCATGTGTATCGCTACATGCAACGATTTTAGGCATTATTAGTATCGCTCCGTAGTTAAAATCTAATCGGAATTAACTTTTCTAAGCATTTAACTCAATCACAATTACAATGCTTGGAATCAAGTGAGTGACGGTTTTAGTCACGAACGTAGATATTACGTTAGTAATATCTTAATGGTTCTTAGTTTAAAGAATTCTTTATTATATGGGGTACATTTTTTGTTACTTGGGCCAAGGTACATTTTTTGTTACTTAGGCGTTTGCCTTGTATCTGAAACCATTTAAATGGAATACATCTGCACTTCGATTACCAGATGCAGTATAACAATCATGTTCAACACCTATATATTGTGCTTTTACAAGAGCTTTTTTAGCTTTTATCAATGTATTTCTGTGCATCCCTGTTTCTCTTGAGAGAGTATCTAAATCTCTGAAGAACTTATCTGACTGTAGACGATTTTTAAGTCTAGCTAAATGCACATAAAACATCTGCGCTGAAATAGGTAAAGAAAGAAACTTACTTTCTTCAAGAACATTGTGAGGTACAAAGAATTGGTTTTCAACTTTCTGGCTCATTTTAAATCTCCTAATATAAAGATATTAAAATTCATCTTATTTAAGTATATTACCCAAAATTGATAATGCCATCATTCCCCACATAGGCCATAAAGCAAATATAAAGAAAAAGAATAATCCTTTTCCTAACTCTCTAGGGCGGTTACTGTAATTATTCATACTATATGGATTGTTATATCTTCTCATTGAATTTCTCCCTTTGATATAATTATAACATATTCAACCTTCCTTTGTCAAGGGTCTGGTTCAACTATTTTAAAATAAACCTAGTCACCCTATGTTTAAGGATAACATATTAAACTACCCTTTGTCAAGTTCTACCCTATCAGGTATAGACACCTTTAATTTCCACAGGATTCCTAGGTATTTGGCATGATAATGTTAAACATATACCCAAGAGGGTATATTAATTAAATAAGAGAACGGAAATATATTGTAACCTATTTAAACATAAAATGTTATGAATTAAATTTTAACCCATATATACTGAAACTATAAAAATAACCTACTTTCTATACCCATTCTATTAAAAAAGACCATTATTTAATAAATCCCTAGATAGATATAATTAATAACCGTTAATTAATGCTTGAAATATTTAAGTGGTTGAAAACAAAGAGGTTATGAATTAATTAAATAAATAACTGGGTCGATGGCCAGAGTGAAACGGTGGTTACAAAAAATCCGTCGGTATCTGCCATGCTAAAATTTACCGTATGGCTTATTCTATCATAAGTCATTGATATATAACGGTATATATTGGGAAGTATTGATATAATACTTTTTCAAAAGTGCGAATATTGTGAAATCATTCACAAAAAAATTTACCGTCATATCTCTTTTTATTCTCAATTAATAAATTAATTCTAACATATTGCAATCTATACACTTATGAATTCTTTCCCATTATTCTATATTAATTTATCCCCTATTGAATTATGCTGAAAGATATTATCTTTTTATTTTTTATTGTATTGAGTAAAATCTTTTATTTATAAGATATTATAGGCCAATGAGTTACGATTTTATTCTTTATTATGAAAGATTTATTTTAATTAATTATAAGATGTTATAGTATAACAAGTTATGAATTAATTTATTTTCTTGCCTACCTTGTATTATCTCTAAAGGATGTTATTCTTATATTAGAGATTGGAGGGAGTAAAATGATAAACGATTATATACAGATAACGCAAGGCATGACAAGAGAA
>Ga0209777_10008832_pt1 | contig 10958 bp, 9 predicted proteins | sample FrelakmetHBP12HB_FD_187147 | JGI IMG/M metagenome (GOLD analysis project Ga0209777, IMG submission 187147) | Freshwater lake sediment microbial communities from the University of Notre Dame, USA, for methane emissions studies -HBP12 HB (SPAdes)... | ecosystem: Environmental > Aquatic >... | reverse complement strand
TGAAGTAAGAGAGATAAAATATGAAAGAAACAGTTGATGGAATAGTCGCAAATTTGGGCAATTGTGGTCATTATGATGTCATGAATGACAGGGGTTTTGAGATATTGAACCGAATTCTGAAAGAGTTCGATGGCAAAAAGGTAAGGATTACAATTGAAGAGCGATAGTGATGGAATACAATCGCAGTATGAAATGTGCACATCCACAGCATACGAAAAAAAATCAAGGCAAACCTGTCCCAATCCCTAAAAAGAAATTTGAGCGTAAATGTAGTGGCAAAAACAAAAAAGAGCCAAAGATGTGCAGATGGGTCCAATGGTCGGAAAAAAAGTTCAAATGACATTTTGACTTTTTTATTGTACAATCTGTGTAATTTACAAAATGTTTAAATAGTAGTATTGCATACAAATCTCTGCCATGACAAAGACAATCGTAGTCGACCAGAATGCATATGACATTTTGATGTGGGCTAAAGAGCAGAATGAAAAGCAGGGAATTGAAAACCCCGACCACTCTGAAGCAATACGCTGGTTGAAAAATCAATACGATTTGTTGTCTGAACAAAAAAAAGTTATCGAAATCAAGAAAGCAAAGAGGCAAAATCATGTCGGAAGAAATAAAAAAAGTTAAAGTGACAATGAAGGTAAAATTTGAAGTTCCAAAAGGCAAACAACCATACAAAGGACGAACCGATGGTAATGTTTTACCTTGGAAGACATATGCCGAACACGACATGATAAAACACCTAAAAAACATTGATGAGCTCCCTGATTACATATCTGAAAATATCGATATGGGTGGAGTCTCTTTTGAATGGAGTGAATGATATGAAATTTGAATACATCAAAAAAGAAGATATTGAACCATCAGGCTGGAATCCACGAAGCGAATATGATGAAGAATCGTTTAACACCCTTAAAAAATCGATAGAAGGCATAGGCATTGTTGAGCCAGTAATCGTGAGGGCACATCCTAAAAAGGAAGGTAAGTATAGCATTATCGCTGGAGAAGGTAGATGGGACGGAAGCAAGAAAGGCGACATGATACCATGTATTATTCGTGATGATAGCGAATTGGATGCAAAAATCATAGGTCTTGTGGAAAACTATGTCAGAAGAAATGTATCGGATATAGACCATGAGAAATTTATTGCAGACATTTATCAGGAAGGACTTGAGCAGAAAAAATGGAAAGATGTCAAAACAATGACGGAGATAACTGGAATTTCGCAACCCGTGTTGAGTAATTGCATAATTGCCCAAAAAGATAGATTTTCTGTATCTGTAAAGGACCCTTTACAGAAGGAACTTTCAACATCTGATATGATTGAAACCAGACCACTGCAAGACAAGCCAGGGCTGAGGAAAAAATTGCTTGAAAAGCGTGCAAAAGGTGAAATCAGCAGGTCAGGTCATGTTATGCGTGAAATGGCAACTACGTTGTCTAAAATCCCAGAATCTGTGGCAGATGCAGTCTTAGATGAAAAAATCGAATACGATGATGTCAAGACACGTGTTGATATGCTTGGCGGAAAGGATATGCCTATCGAAGTTGCAGAAGATTTAGTCAAGAAACTTGCAGATGAAAAGACACAGATTAAAATTGGGAAGAAACTTTCAGCAGAGTTGGACACGATTTCCATTAGTGAAGGAGAACCAGCAGACAAGCAATTGAAAGTTGTAAAAAATGTTGACAAGACACGACTTGAAATCTGGGAAAAGCGGTGGAGACAATTTGAGATGATGACCGTCCATGATGTCAATGTCATTACGACCCAGAAGTATCGTGATGATGCAATAAAGTATCTGAAACAGATACGTGACAAATGTTCAAAGTTATTAGTTCAACTTGGTGAGGAAAACGTATTGACCGTAAAGAAGAAATAAATGAGTACCAAGTATGGGCTGGACACGTGCATTAAAAAGAGTTAGGCGTTGGGAACACACCCAAAGTCTGAACATCAGGCAATGGGTTACAAAGTTCTTTCACGAACAGGATTCGAAGAAGAATGCAGTATTCCTGAAATTCAAAGCAGGAACTCTTTCGAAAAGTGAATTTACGGACTTGTTGGAAACTGACGATGCAAAGCGATTGATAGTCGATGAAGAGAGAGCAGAATGCATCAAGAACTTTGAAACTCTAACTGAAGAACAGATGGATGAGATATTGTCGAATGTTTTTCCCAAGCAATTTACACTGACAGGATGCATCGAAAGTTTGCATGGAAAACCTAAAGATGGTGGTTTTACTCCGACTGAGTGGTTTGTAGAATATAATACTGCTCTCCATTATTTCAGCAGAGAGCGAAGGGAAAACCTGTTGCTTCTTCTCACAGAATTTTGGAATGATGAAGTTTATCAGAGGTATATCGCTGAAGGGCATACAGATGATGAGATATTCAGCAAGTTCATAGACACATGCAGTGCCTATGGCGTTCATCCATTGTATTGTGATTTGAGCATGTATGGAGGAGATGGATTTTATAAATTACTGGACCTTTCTCATTATGTTCTTTTGTTGCGTCGGAGAACAGGTGCAATTGCAAGTGAATTGAAATCAAAGGCAGAAGAAGTCAGAGCTATCGAAGCAAAAGGAATAGACTTGCAGTTGCCTGCTGTAAATGGTGAATTCCGTGAACGGCTTGAAGGTGGAGATAACATCTATGAAACATTGAAATTCCCGTTGCCTCCGCATACAGAGCCAGAAGCACAAATCTGCCCATTTGATACATGTAGACGTAAATTCAAAAACAAAGAAATGCTTGAAAGACATTTAAAGCATAAGCATCAGGCAGTAGAGTAGATTATGAAACGTGTAAAAGATTTTGACAAACACCAGGAAGAAGTAATAAAAGAAATACGTGACAGACTTGAAATTTATAAGAAACGGAATAAGGTGAAAAAATGAAAGAAATGAAAGAATTAACCCCAGAAGAAGAAATGATGAAAAAGGGATATTTGACATCACCAGCCAATGCAGTGATACTAGAAAAAATAATTAAAAGGCATCATGTAAATAAACCTGACAGAGTGCGTTGATTTTTTCCCAAAACCTTTTATCTGCTTGCGATATATCGAATGTATCGTAAGTAGGTGGTGTTATTGGGAGACCCAATCGAATTGCTCAAGCAGAGCTTTGAATCGAAGAACCTGTCAGAGGTCACGCAAAAGCGTTGGATGTATGTTGCAACTGATTTTTTAGATTTTATAGGAAAGAAAGACGTAACGTTCGCAAGTGCTGACGGGCAGGCAGTAAAGGATTATCTTGGATATAAGAAACGCACAGTTTCTGGCAACGGAATGAAGACAATCCATTACATTCTAAAATCCATGTACATGTCATGGGGTAAGAAATGGGAGCTTGGGAAGGGCGATGTACCGCATGGTCGTGAGCCAGAACGTCCTTTTTTTACAGTGGAAGAAATAAGGAAGATAATAACTGCTGGCAAAGAAAGGGCAAAGGAACGTGGGGACTACATAGGAATGCGTGATTTAGTTATGTTACTCATATCAACAGAAACAGGGGTCAGGCGTATCCAAATCCATAATCTTGACCTTGAGCACTTCACCAAAGACAAACTGCTTAAAATCCCACCAGCAAAGGGCGGGCGTTGGACTGACCGAAAACTGCGTGATGATACAGTAAGATATTTGGAGCTCTATCTAATCGAACGCAGGAAGTTCCTTGGCGAAACGGCTAACGACCCTAAATCGCCTTTGTTCTTAGACAGGTCTAAAACAAGAGTTTCAACTGAAGCAATGGGTTGGGGATTTATAGATATAAAGAATAAAGCAGGCATCGACAAGCCTGGTGGGTCGTTTCACGGCATGAGGCGTAGCAAGACCACACGTCTGCATAAGGGCGGAATGTCCGAAACGGAAATAACTGAGGCGTTGGGTTGGAAAAAGGGTAGCAGAGAGCCTGGTATCTATATCCAACTTGACCAAAAGGAAGTTCAGGAAAAAGCAAATAAAGCTGATAAGTTTATGAGTGATGATGAGTTATAAAAACGGAGGAAATTTGATGGCTGGAACAAGAGAATATGTGATTTGTTTGATGTGTTTGCATAACCAATTGTTAGACAAACCAGGTAAGGGAGCTTTTACTATTGGCAATTGGAACGCAAAGACGGGAGATTTTATCCAGATACGTGATGCAACTGGCGGTAGAACAAAGGACGGCAAGTCGCACGGTTTCCCAAAAGTAGATGCATTGACATTGCATGATGCGGTCCTGGCTGGAAACAGCGAATACAACAAAGTGATTAAACAGATGAAGGAGCAGTTGCTGAAAGTCGTACAGGCATTCTATGATGAAGACATAATAACGAAAACTGAGCTAAATTCCATCAAATAAAAGCATTTATATATTATCTCTATTATTCTATTTTGATTGTTATGATTACATTCGAAGAAATAAAGAAAATATTTGAATATAAGCCAGACCTATACCAATTTCTAAACAGCCCTCTTTTCTTTTTGATTGTGGCAATTGTTCTTGTGATATTTCTGATAATTGCTTGGCGTGTATTGCGAAAACCTAAAAAAGAAAAAAAGAAGAAGATACACTTCAGAAAAAAAGAAGAAGAACCCGAAGAAACGATATCTGAAGATACTGCAAGGGCACAAACTGATTTCTATGAGAGACAAATTAGAGATAAAGAATCAGTTGAAGAATCATCAGATTACGAAGAACCAGTCGTACCAGATGCAAAGGTCGATGAGAAAGAAATGGTCATCTTGGGAGAAAAAGAAATTGCACTCCTCAGTAGGGATGAAATTTCTGCCACCGTACTTTTCAATAACAATGGTATCCCTGAAGTTAAAAGATTTAGTTTACTTGGCGATGAATACAAAAAACTGAAAGAACATGGAATAATATTGGAACGGAGAAAGCCAGTATATGTTCCATATTCTCCTGAATCGAAAGAACCACCATCGACAGAGCGTGCGACACCATTGGAAAAATCAAAGAGTGATGAAATATCAACAAAAGTTGTTAGATACTCCCCAGATGAGCTTGGTGATGTGGAGCGTGAGGTGGACGAACTTACTGCTGTTAAAAAAAAACCAAAGTTTTTGAGCAGGTTCGCAATACTGATGGAGGAGCTGGAAATGAGGAAGAAAAAGGAAGTAGAGACGGCAAAAGAACAGACAACTGAGACAAGTAGCACAATGCAACCAACTGAAAAGGAAGTTTTTGAAGACGATATTCCTGAAGATAAAGAACCTGAAATGCAAAAAGAAACAGTAAAAGAACCACGGAAAGAAGATACGCAACCAACACAACAGGAAGGCGAATCTAAGCGTCAGATTGTACTGAAACTTTTGGAACAGGGAAAAACAAAAGATGAGATATTAAAAACCACAGGATATGCTGAATTGACCATTATCAAATATGTTAATGATTGGACCGACAGCCAGTTGAATGTCGCAAGACAATTATTTGTAGATGGTCGATGGAATCTTGTAAAAAGGATAGTAGAAGTGCTTGATAGACAAGAAACATTTCTTGTCGAAGATGGTAAGCTCTATTATCCAGGTCGTGATAGATTAACATATGTTTTTTTAGTCACAACAATTATTTTAGCTTGCATTGCTGTTGCTGAATTATTTATTTTGTAAAACTGCATAAAGCAATCATTTTCTTTGGGTAGTTTCCCCTAAATGGGAATAGAACCCCAATAGTATTATTAATAAATAATTTGTTTTAGTCTTTTGTGGTAATAATGCGTAAAAAATTATTAGTTATAATATTAATGTTAGCCTTTTTGGTGTCATCCGTACTGTTAATTGCACCCATCCAAAAACCTATTGTAGCAGATGAATTATCTGTAATCTCTGGATATACGGCAACATCCGATTTTCAACCGACATTCAATTTGCCATTTCTGTTTGGATGGAAATATTCTGAACAGATAGCATTGGACCATACAAAAGTGGCTGGAGACCAATCGAATTTTCCTGTTTTAATCAAGACTATAATTAATCCAAGCCACGCACAGCCAAATGGCGATGATATTTTATTTACGATTGATAACAGCACCAAACTCAATCATGAGATAGAATCATACAACAGCACAACAGGGGAACTTATCGCTTGGGTAAACATCCCATTCCTTTCAAGCATTAATGACACAATTTTATACATGTATTACGGAAATCCAAGTTGCAGTAGCCAACAGAATAAGACTGGTGTGTGGTCTTCAGATTATGTGGGAGTTTACCATGTGGGTGAAGGCGGAACTGGAACACGTTACGATTCAACAAGCAATGGCTATGACGTAACGCCTCAGAACTATGACGGAGCTGAAGCAAGTACGGGTAAAATAGACGGATGTGATAACTTCAGTGGAAAATACACGACAACACCAGATTTCTTGATGGGCGGTACAGATTCACAATATTTGAATAGCGATGCAGGAACATATTCTGCTTGGATATATGTTCCAGCAGATGGATTTCCAGATACAGTATGTGTTGTATCGAAACAGGAGTATTCACGTGCAGGATGGATTTTGAACATCGATGGAATTGGTGCTGGTTATAATTATATTGAAAATCAGTATTGGGGAGAGCCGACTGATTATTGGGTGGGTTCTACAGGTTATCCAGATAATATGACATTGGGTGCATGGAACTATATAGTTGTGACTAGAGGTATGTCTGGAGATAACATTTATATGAATGGCAGGGAAGTAACATATCAAAGTCATTTTACAGGCACAGACCAATTTGTAGAGAACGGTAATGGCTATCTGAATATAGGTGATGAAGGCTCTGGGGCGTATGAAAGTAATGGATATTATTTAAATTACCCAGGGATGATTGACGAAGCAAGAGTCTCTCTTGAACAAAAATCACCTGATTGGATTCTAACAGAATACAATAACCAGAACGACCCATCTTCATTTGCAACTTTCGGAAGTGAGACTGAATTACCAATTGTAATGGCATTAAATCCGCCAATAGTCACGACACTTGGAGCTACTGGCATCTTGAGCAGAAATGCAACACTAAATGGCTATTTGAATGACAGTGGATATGATGGAATTTTAGATGACGGAATTTGTTATGTGGGTTTTCAATATGGACTTACTACTTTATATGGAAATGAAACTGCTGGTGAAATAAAAACAACAGGGGAATATTTCAGTGTTGATATACTTGGGTTGAGCCCATTAACGACTTACCATTTCAGGACAAAAGCATTGAATACAAATGGCACAAGTTATGGGGAAGATATGAATTTCAGTACAGTCTTCGGTCCTCCAACTGACTTTTCGGCTACAATTGTTTCTTCTAATCTCACCCATCTTTCATTCACTCAGCCGACTGGTAGCAGTACAACACCATTATTCACTTTGTGGCACGATGGTTTTGAAAATTGCACGTCATCGATAGGACCTGGGATTCCATCTAATTGGAGTAATTATGACTTGGTTGATGGTGATACTTGGCTTACTAATTACTATAATCCATCTCATTCACATACAGGCAATTATTCTGTTGAGAGGGTCAGTTTTGACTCTCCTGGCGATGCTTGGCTCATTACAAATCAACAGACTGTACCTGGGGATGGCGGTGTGGGCTTTTCTATCTATGATTGTGAATGGTGGAATACAGGAGGAATATTGGAGCTGTGGTTCTGTTCGGCGGGAAACACGCCAAGTGATTTCCTTGGTAGTGGAGTGAAACTTGGCACTGTATATTTATCTACATCTGTTGAATCAGGATATCCTTATCCTCAAGGATGGTCTTATGATAACGTATCAACAGTTGCTATTGAAAATCAGACTGGATATTTTGCCGTTCGTGATGTTAGTGACACCATATACGATTATGTCTTTGTTGATGATTTTACATTCCCCGATGGCTCAACACAACTATTTGAAGGAACACCAGGAATTGTGCCTAATTGGACAATAGAAACACTTTCTGGTTCACATGCATGGGATGCAATTAGCCATGGTCTTCATACTCCATATATTTTACCGTATAATGGTAGTTGCATGATATATTATCCTAGTTGGACTGCAAGTGCAGGCTCAGAATCAAGAATAAGTCAAAACGTGCCTTTTAATCTTACATCATATCCAGGTTATGAATTAGATTTCTATATGTATCATGAAACTTACCTCTCTTCATCTGACCGTGTGATAGTTCAAGCATCAACAGATGGAACAAATTGGAGTGACGTACAAACAATATATAGGTATGATGGTACTGATGGTTGGAAAGAACACACTGTCGACATTTCAGCATATAGTGGCGATTCAACAGTTTACATTGCATTTTTTGCCTATAGCGACTATGGAAACGATATGTATATCGATAACGTTTCATTAGTTCCAACGCTGGTAGAAACAGCAGGCACGCAGATACAAATGAGTACGACAAGCCAGCCTATGACACCGTATGACGGTATTACTGTTTTCAACAATTCAGTCGGTACTACATGCGATGTCAACACAACGCCAGACACCCATTATTATTTCAGTGCATTCGGATGGCTTCACGGCTCTTGGAATTGGAGTTTAGAACATGTAGCATTGGATGAGATAACGCCTCCATTACCTCCATCAAACCCTAATGCAACACAAACTTCCACGGGAATAAATGTATCTTGGGTAAAAGGTAGTGAGGATTATTACACATATGTAGCAAGAAACACAACAGACTTTAGTACAAGAGACGGAGGCACGATGGTCTATAATGGCACAGGTTCTTCATTCTCTGACAGCAATATTACATCTTTGACAAAATATTATTATGATTTTTGGAGCTATAATGCAACAACTGGCAAATATTCGCTTGAAAAAGTCCAAGCAAATTGCACAACTATAAATTCTCCTGACGTTATTACCAACGAACCGACAAACATCACTGGAACATCGGCAACATTGAACGGTTATTTAGATTCTACAGGAAAAGCAGGTGGCGGAAGTGGAGTATCTCTCTATTTTGATGATGGTGTTGGAGTGAATGGATATCAAACACTTACTTGGGCAATATATTTTTCGCCTACTGATTTAATAGGATATAACGGACGGAATATAGTTTCAGTATCAGTATATGATTACGTGGGTGCTGGAGGGTCGCTTACTATAGATGTTTATGCTGATGGTTCAACTTCAGACCCAGGTATTTTGACTGAGACACAGACAGTAACTCAACCCGCAGGTGGCGGTTGGACGGAATATACTCTTGGTACACCTGTTACAATTGATGAGACACATTATATCTGGATAGCAGTCACCCCAGATGGAAGCAGTTCTGTAGGATGGGATAGCGATGGTACAACTACACCATGGAAAACCGATTTGTTTAACTATGGTTCATGGGATTCCTTAGCAAATAATGGATATTATTACGACAATATGATACGTATGGGACTTGGTGGCATTTCGTCAAACTGCACAACCTACTTTGAATGGGGAACTACAATGGAATATGGTAATACAACAGACTACCAAACAACCGATGGAGGAACAACTTTCAATGCATCAATCGGCAATTTATCTATTGGTAATCTATATCATTACCGTGCGGTTGCAGATAATGGAATTTATACAAGTTATGGAAACGATACTGCATTTTTCACAAAACCAATAGAACCAAGTAATCTTACTGCTGTATTCGATGCTGAACCAAGTGAGAGTGTAATAAATCTTTCATGGACAAAAGGCACTGGGGAAGAACAATATCTTTTGACACATATAGAGCGAAACACGGTTTCATCTTGGGTCCTTGGGCAAGGAACATTTGTTGCCAATACAAATGCATCAGAATTTACTGATGATTCTAATCCAGATGCAAATACTCAGTATTTCTACCAAGCATGGGCATATCTTTCAAATGGAAGCACAGAACAATATTCAGATATCTACGCATCTGCAAATGTTACAACTGGAGTGAACTATCCGCAAGTAACAACACGTAACCAGACAGACGTTTATTCTACATCTGCCATATTGAATGGTTGCCTAACAAAAAGTGGCACATCAAAACATGAACTGGTCTGGTCAGATAATTTTGATTCATATTTGAATGGGCAATATCTAAATGGCGACCCTGAAGACGGTGGCTGGAAAGGTTGGGATAATAATCCTTCCGCAGGTGCTTATGTAACAGATGCACAACCAAGAAGTTCACCATACTCTATAGAAATAACAGGAGCATCAGATTTTGTACACGAATACTCTGGTTGCACTTCAAATCAATGGACTTATACGGCTTGGCAGTATGTACCAGATAGTTTTAGCGGGGAATCATATTTCATACTACTCAGCAAATATACGGATGGTGGTGACTATAATAATAGGTGGGCAGTTCAAGCTAGATTTGTTTCAAGTCTAAATGAAGTTGTATCTGACAATGATGGTGCTTATCTTCCATTAATAAAAGGAAGATGGGTTGAACTGAGAGCGGAAATAAATCTTGATACAGATTCACTTATATTTTATTATGATGGAACTCCACTTATTACAAGACCATGGACGGCAGGAACAAGCAATGCTGGTGACGGAATTTTAAATATCGGTGCAGTTGATTTATTCGCAAGTGGTTCAAGCCCCGTCTATTATGACGATATGTCTCTTGTTGGTTATGTTCCTAGCAATGCTACAGTCCATTTCGAATGGGGACGGACAACAAGCTATGGAAACATTACATCCAATCAATCAAAAACGGAAGGAGATTACTTCAGCGATAATTTATCGTTGGCACCAGGTACTTTCTATCACTATCGTACAGTAGCAAATAACAGTGATTACATAAACTATGGTGCAGACAAATCATTCTTTACAAAACCAGGCGAACCAACTGGATTCACAGCAACTGTAGAAAATGCAACGAAAATAAATCTTGCTTGGACTAAAGGAATTGGCGAAGAAGCATATCTGCATACATGGATTGAGCGTAGCAGTTACCCATATGGGTGGGCAATAGGAGAAGGAA
>Ga0209777_10008831_pt1 | contig 10959 bp, 6 predicted proteins | sample FrelakmetHBP12HB_FD_187147 | JGI IMG/M metagenome (GOLD analysis project Ga0209777, IMG submission 187147) | Freshwater lake sediment microbial communities from the University of Notre Dame, USA, for methane emissions studies -HBP12 HB (SPAdes)... | ecosystem: Environmental > Aquatic >... | reverse complement strand
GTGTGTATAATATCCACGGAGGATATACTCTTCAAGAACATCAGATTCCTGCAGCACAATGGACACAATTTCCTGCTGATATTAAAACAAAGATGTTTGTAAATAAAGAAGATGAAAATCTAAAGGCTGTAAATGTTACATCTGCTACCCTTGTCTCTGATGATAAAAGAATCAAACTTCCAATGATAGTAAGAACAACACAGATCATTGCAGAAACACCAGTATCCGAAGAGTTTGAAACTTGGTTAAGATCGACTGGAATAGGAATTGCAGTTGTCAGCACTATTACAGCACCTCGTGGAGCACTAAAATTTCCCGGAGTAAAATAAATGAAGTATCTTGTATTTGCAGACTTTCATTTTAGCGGTAGAGATTCTCAATTCATAGACGACGAATATTTCTATCCTGCTAAAACATATATCAAAACAAAGATATTTGAGGAAGCTCTCCAAAACTTTCCGAAACAAGATAAAAAGATTTGTATTATCTCTGGCGACATTTTCCATGAAAAAGATTATGTTCATGCATCGTCATTAAAATTATTTTGTCATGTAATATCAACCTTTACAGATTGGACTTTCTATCTTTTAGTTGGAAATCATGATGTTTCAGATAAAAGCAAATCTCCTATATCTCTTCTGAGTTTCTTGAAAGAACTTCCAGGATTAAATCATGTCCATATTCTAGAAAGTGGTGAATACGAGATTATAAATCAACGTATTCTTTTGCTTCCCTGGTGTAAAGATATAGAAGAAACTCTTTCGGAGATTGTAGAAAACAATCCTCAAGTAAATGTTTTGATTAGTCACTTGGGAGTTAATGAAGCTCAATTAAGTTCAGGAAAATGCGGAGTAGATAAAATAACATTTCAATCTCTCTCACAGCAATTCAAAACTATAGTTTTGGGTCACTATCATAAACCTCAAGAACTATCTAATGATAAAAGTCAACTTGTATATATTGGCAGTTGTATTCAAGAAAACTGGGGTGAGGCCGGCGAAGATAAAAGGTACGTAATTTATGATGATGAAACCAACGATATCAAATTTATAGAAAATAAGAACTACCCAAAATTTATGGTTCATATAGCAGAAACTGTAGATGAGGTAAAGAATGTTCTAAAAGGACATGATTCTTTTAATCATCTAAAAATCAAAACCAATACAGTAGAAGTTAAAGACTACTGTACAGCCAATGATATTCTATGTGTTTTAAATAGAGTTAAATCTGATGCTCAAGAATTGTTACGCACCATAGACAGCGACGGACAAAATATCTATAACGAATATTTAAAACTGCAAGACGTAAATGATCAAGAAACTGAAAAATACATGGAAGTACTTCGCAAAATCCAAACCTAAAATGGAGAATACTGATGTCAAAAAAGGATCCGAATGTGTATGATGGTTCCAGTATTCAAGTCTTAGATCAAATTGAACATATTCGATTAAGACCTGATAACTATATTGGAGATACTAGTTTAGCAACTCACCTTCTTATTGAAGGAATTGACAATAGTATGGACGAAATTATCAATGGATTTGGAACCAAAATGGGAGTATTCATTGATGATAAGAATCACAGCTATACGGTGATTGATAATGGAAGAGGAATACCAATTGACATGATCAATGGAATTGATGTTCCAGTTATTCTTTCAACAACCTTATTCTCTGGTGGCAAGTTCAATAAAGATAGTTATAAAGTAAGTGCAGGATTGAATGGAATTGGACTTGTTGCTGTAAATGCTTTAAGTACTAAAATGGAAATTGAGATAAATCGTGTTCAGGAAAATAGATTTGGAAAGAAGTTAATGAATGCTCTTTATGTATTTGAAAATACTAAACTGATCAAGCAGGAATATAAAGAATTGGATAACAAGGATGTTCCATTTAGTACAAGAATAACATTTACTCCAAACAAAGATATCTTTGAAAGTTGTTGTGTTGATATTGATTATGTCGTTCAAAGACTTTCAATTGGTTCTATCTTTACTGGAAAGGAAATGTTATTAAATCATAATGGTCAAGCTTATCTAATCAAACAAGATCTTAAAACATACTTCATAGATCAGTTTACAAAAGCTCCTCTTTTCGATCCTATCATTATTCATCACAAAGTGCAAAATCAGCAAATAGATATGATCTTTGCTTATGAGAGTTCAGATGATCCTTATAAGATTCATTCTTCAGTAAACCTATTACCTGTCCAAAGAGGAACCCACATTAACGCATTGATGAATACATTTCTTGATGTGTTTAGTCCATGGGTTAAAGAAGATATGTTTTTGAAGAATGACTGTTTAGTTGGATTAAGAGTCTATTTCAACGTATATCTTGAAAAAACAGCATTCAGTAGCCAAACTAAAAATGAACTAACGGTAAGAAAGAATGCTGTAGATCCAATCATAAATGATAATCTGAAAAATCTTATTCTTCAAGAAATACAAAAAAGAAATCTGCTGGATATGCTAATTGCAAAATTTGAAAACTACAGATTATCACTGAAAGCCAAAACTGTAAAGAAAGATCTCGATCACAAACAAGGTCTAAGAGGAAAACTTAATAAGGACAGTAAATTAAAAGACTGCAGAAATCCTTCTGTTGATGGAACTGAGTTAATCATAATTGAAGGTGATTCTGCAGGTGGAACTTGCATTCAAGCTCGAGATCCTGAGTTTCATGCGATCTTACCTCTTAAAGGCAAGATCATGAATGTTGCTACCAAAAAAGATATTGATATGATATTGAAAAACAAAGAAATACAAGACATTATCAGATGTCTAGGAATTGGATACAAATCCAAAACCACTAAAGTCGACATAAATAATATTAGATATGGCAAGATAATTCTTTGTCCTGATCCAGATGCTGACGGTAGTCATATCTGTTCGCTTCTGATGTTAATGTTTATGTTAATGGCTCCAGAAGTGATTGAATATGGACACTTGTATGTTGCAGATATGCCACTGTATGGATTCCAGAAGGGTAAAGAATTTTATCCTATTTGGTCGTTACAGGAATTGGACGAAATGCAAAAGAAGTATCCATCGGGTAAGGCTACCAGATTTAAGGGTCTTGGTGAAATGGAAGCAAGTCAATTAAGACCCTGTCTTCTGGATTCTAAAACTAGAAGACTCTATCAAGTAAAAAGCGTCGAACAAGTGGACAAAGATTATCTTGTGAGTTTGTTTATCGATGCAAGAGTAAAAAGAGAATTGATAGTTCTAAAGTGAGGAAACATGAAAGGTTACAAAGTTGTAAGTGTGGATCCAGAAACTAAGGAGTTATCATCCTCGGTGGTACTTACTCAATAATCTACAAAAGAAACAAATGGGCCTATCGACCGAAAAAATGTGGACCACTAGGTGTATTTACAAATAAAAGAGTTGCTAAACAATGGAATAGTGGTAATACAATAATATTCATTTGTGAATTCGATAAGTCCGAAGATGTTTGCTTTTGGTGGAAGTCTAAAAATAACCAGATACATGGTAATAAAGATACCAGATATGCTGATCGCGTAAAATTAATTAAATTATTAAAGTAACTAGGAGGAACGAATGTTTTCAAGACTGTACAATAACGATAGCTGCCTTTCTATGGATTTCTATTTTGATAAGTCTGTGGCCAGAATTTCTATTGCTCTTAAACTTCCTGATGGCCAGCAGAATCAGGGAAATCAGAAACAGTTCGATTATAAGAATCAAGCACAGATCAATCTCTATCCAACAGATCTTGTCAGATGCAAGAAACTGGTTATGGGTCTTATGGCTGGCAATGCCAATCTAGACTATAAGACACCTATTCTCAGAAAATGGAATGAAAATAATGTAGAGACACAAACCAGTCTTTATATTACGAGAAATAGCCAAGGTAATCCAATCATTGCCATTCAAAAGGTAGTTGCCGGGCAACAACCTCTGAGCTGGATCTATGCTCTTCAGATTGATGAACTTGAAGTTCTTGCTTTCTTCTTCCAGGAATCTATGACGACACTTCCTTCTCTTGGTTGCTATCATTACTGGGCTGATTACATGAAGAATAAGGCCGGTCAGAATGGTTACAGTAATTCCGGAAATGGAAATGGTGGTCAACCAGCGAATACTGGAAATCCTTATCAGGGACAGAGACCTGGACAACCAGGAATAGCTCCGAACAAGGTTCCGGCAGGAGTAGATACTTTTGATAACGTCCCTCCTGGTGGACCGAATCTTAATCAACCAGCACCATCAGCTCCTGCAACACCTCAATTTAATGCAGGTCCAGCTCCGAACTTTAATGGAGTTTCAGTAAATCCCGATACTCTCAGTCTATAAGGAGTAATTGATGTTAAGTGTCATTGACCGATATCGAGTGTACGGCGAGTATATTAATCAATTTAGAGCAATACCAAATGTTCTAGATGGGTTAAGACCTGTTGAAAGAAGAAATCTGGTAGCATCGGATGAAGTGGCAAAAAGAATGGTTAAAAGTGTTAAAATAGTTGCTTCTGCATTGATACTGCACCCCCACGGAGATTGTCTTGATGGACAAACTAAAGTCTTAACATTGGATGGAAGATATCGTACCATAAAAGAAATCCATGATTCCAAAGAAAAAGATTTATGGATTCTGGCCTTTGATAGAGTTAAACATGAATATGTTCCAGCAAAAGCTCACAGTTTTAGAATAGGTCAGTATAGTTCAACAATCTATCATATTCAACTAAGTAATAACAAAATAGTATCGGTCACTGGTAATCATCCATTACTAACAAGAAATAGAGGATGGATTTCAGCCGAGAACTTAGTTGAAGGAGATTTGATTGAAGGTGGAACCATTGAAAAACAAGAATATCTTACATTAAAACCAATACATGGAATTGCACAACCATTACACAAAGTCATTGAAAAATCTGTTTTAACTCATCATCAGAATGAGAATAGATGGGATAACCGTCCTGAAAATTTGATTCCTACTGATAGGGCGGAACATTGTTTAGTTCATTCAAAACCGGAATATAGAAACTATCTTGAATCTGGACAAAAAGAAATGTTTGGAGAAAATGGAAAATACAAAGATCAAGTTAAACTAAAGAATTCTTTGTTAATGAAAGAGTTTAATAAGAAACAATCGGAGTATAAAGCCATTTTAGTTATCAGACATCTTATGAAAAATAATCTGCCGGTAACTGAAGAAAACTATTCTGCAAACAGAAAGATCATTTATAATGCCCCACATATTAAAACACTGTTAAACAAAAACAAGATTTCTGAATTCTCTGATTTGATTGAAATGGAAAAAGATTTTAAATTAGATACAGAACACTGCAAAGGATTAACCAAAATAAAAAACATAGTTCAACATAAAGTCTACGACGAAACATACAAAGCTTATTATCTAGAAAGATTTGGAATGGTTATCGAAACTATGGTTAATCAAAATCATTCTGGACAGGTTAATCTAGTCGAGTATGAAGGTTTTAGAAAGATGATATGTAAAACTAATGGGTTGGGTTTAGGAAATATTCAAGGAAGAATGTTTCCTAAATTAGATACCGTACAAAGATTTACAAAAAATCCATTAGAAGATCTGCAATGTAATCAAGTGCTTTTTGTCAAGAAGATAGAAATAGAGAAATTCAATCTTCCGATTCCTATGTATGATTTTACAGTTGATAATCTTAAAAACATGTGTATTATCACTGGAGAATCTGATACAAATATTGATTACATTGTAGTTCACAACAGTTCTTCATATGGCAATCTTACAAGATTAGTTCAGTCAAATCTTCTGATCGGTCAAGGAAACTGGGGAATAACTGAAGGGTTGGAACCATTGGGACCAGCCGCAATGCGATATACTGAAGCTCAAATAAACCCGATAATAGATACCATGTTATTTGAGTTTATCAAATTCGTACCACACGAAAAGGTAGAGTGGGAAATCGAACCACTCTACCTTCCTACTCCTATTCCTATTTGTTTTCTTTTGGATTCAGTAAATGTAGGAATCGGGTTCAGTGTGAAATCGACAATCCCCAAATATAAAATCACAGATTTGATTGAATTGTTAACGGCTATTCTAAATAATCAAGATAAACATATTAAGCCGTACTGCAAAGGAAATGTAGTAGTTGATGAACTATCTCAATGTCAAGAATTGCTGGATACTGGTAGAGGATCTGTTGTGTTCCAGGCACAACATTCAATAGATCAAGCTAATAGATGTATCACTATCACAGGAACTCCGATAAATGGATTCGGATCTTTAGAACGAGCCATGGAACAGTTCTATGATCGAGGACAAATTTACATTAATGATTTAACATCTGAAAGAGCTGGTTGTAAAGTTATTGTTGGAATTATAAAAAGTAAAAAATGTGATTTCAATGAACTTTATAATGCAGTTCTTAAAAGTATTACTCAATCAGTTGCTTTTGATATCGTGATGATTGATGATAAAAATCAGATGGGAACTTATAGTGTAAAAGCTCTAATGACAAATTATTTTCAAAGATATACCAATATATTCCAGATCAGTCTTCAAGATGAAATAAACACTTGGCAAGAAAAAGTTAGAGAATTTGAACTGATTGCAAAAATGAGACCTATTGTTTCTAAGTTAATCAAGGATGATATTCGAGATATGGATGTCATAGTCAACACAATCTATGAAGAACTTGAACAGAAATATCCTAAAACAAAAATACAAGATACAATCAGAAAATACTCAATCGAAAAACTTTTTACAGTCAAATTGGAAATCGAAGAGTTTCAAAAGAAGATACAAGAGAATGAGAAGTTGATCAAGAACATATCTCAAGAAACATTTAAAAAGTACAAAGCATTCTATAATAAATTAGGTGGGACGTCATGATCAGTTTGAGTAGACTTATCGCTGAGAACTTTCTCGGTGTGACTTATCTTGATTTTGAATTCTCAAATAATGGTCTCTATCTGATCCTAGGAGAAAATGGGGCAGGAAAGAGTGTTAGATTTGAAGCGTTGTTATGGGTAATCTATGGGAAGGTATTCAGAGATAATCTTACAAATAAAGAAATCATACATGAGGAAAGCGAAACCGGGTGTTATGTTTCTTTAGATTTTGACTATAATGGAAAAACTTATTTTGTAAGAAGATCTCTGGAACATCCCGAGTATGGTAGTGATTTGATAGTTCTCGAAAACAATCAACCGATAACTAGAAAAGGAATAACTGAAACTGAAACATTTCTGGAATTGATTTTCGGAGAATACAATATCTTTATTTCTACCATCCTATTTCCACAGCAGTTCAAAGAAACATTTCTGGGATCAACTGATTCAAAACAAAAAAAATTATTTGAGCAAATACTTGATTTACAACATCTCAGAGACTTAGGAAAAAAGGCAGGAACTGTTTTTGAGGATTTTGCAAAGTCAATAGAAACTAAAAATGCAGACTTATCTTATCTGATTCAAAGTTTCATGACTACTTCCGGTATCTATGAAAGACAAATAAATGAACAGAAAGCAAAGATTCTAACAGTTGAACATACAATAGCTAATTTGAAACACGAGTTGGAACACTCAATATCTTTACAGGATATTGAAAAGGAGATAAGAAAAATCGAAGGTCAGTTTAATAACATAAATATTGATTTATCCGATTGGTCCAGAAAAGAGTCTGACTTAGTTAAAAAATTCAAAGACTTAGAAACTGAATGGAAGAGAAAAAAGGACCACATAGGTCAGAAGACTCAAAACAGAATATCTATGTTAACTCAAAGTTTTGAATCGAAAAGAAAAGGTTTGGAAGCTGATTTAACTACTAAGTTTTATAAATCCAAAGAAGTTATTGATAAAGACTTTGGCGTTGCCAACAAATCTATTGATGATAAAATAACGGATTTGAAGAATCAGATTGCCAATTTGGATTCTGATATGCAAAGAACTATTCTTGATTCAAACGAAAAAATAGGAAGTTTCAGATTAGAAAGAAAGCAATTTGATATGGATTTTCATTTAATTTCCTGTAACATAAAAGATAAAGAACAGGAAATAAGTGATATTGTAACCACCCTTTCTGAACTCCACGGAGAATGTCCACTGTGCAAAAGAGCTATGGATGATACTGCCAGAACTGCTCTTGTTTCTAAAAGACAAATTCTAGATTCATTAGTTGAAGAAGAAAGAAAAAAATATTCTAAGCTTGCAGATGAGTCAAATAATTTGTTAAGAAATATTGATGCTGAACAAGATAAAGTAGAAAAAGTTAAAATTAGATATAATGAAAATGTAACAAATACAAGAATTGAACTATCTGGTGAAAATCATAAACTGGAAAAACACAATGAATCTCACAAGAATAGTCTTACCGTTTTAAGCAGAATGCTTGAGGATGAATTTAAACAACTAATCGAAGATTCTCAAAAATCTCATTCCAAAGAAATTCTTCGTTTAAAGGCACGTATGGATAAAGTTAATCTAATATTTAACTCTAGAATTGATAATGCAAAAAAGGAACATTTGATATCCATACAGGAGATAAAAGATAAGATTCAGAATCTTGAATCTGATAAATTAAAAATACAAGGAAAACTTGCGGATTCTCAACATTCCAGAGACTATATTAAGTCTTTAAAAACAAGAATCGAAGAAAATCAAAATACCTTAGAAACAGAAAAACAGAAACTTGAAACTGATATTGAAACTAAGAAAAATAATGAAACTGATACCAATAGACAAATGGAAGAATTAAGAAAAGAAATTGATTTAATGACCCAGAATATAATCTACTATAAGTTCTGGGTGGAGGCTTTTGGAAATCAAGGAATTGAAAATTTCATTATTGGAAAGAGCATTCCTTATCTGAATCAACAGATCCAAAAGTATCTTTCAATTATCACAGATAAATTTACAGTTGAATTAACTAATACTTCCAAGACTCAAAAGGGAGAAGATCGTAATAAACTTACTGCCAAAGTTATGAGAAGTAATGGGAAAGCCACTAAATTCGGAAAGTTAAGTGGAGGAGAAAAGAGACTAATTGATTTAGCTGTTATGTTTGCATTGAGAGATTTAGCAGAAACTCAAAGAAACATAGTGTCAAATGTTCTCTTCTTCGATGAAGTGTTTGACTCATTATCTGATAACAACGGAGAAAGTGTAATTCTTCTTCTAAAGATTTTGAGTCAGAATAAGTCATGTTATCTTATTACTCATAACTCATGGTGGAAGAATCAAGACTTTGACGAGGTGATAGAACTGTGATTACTAAGATATTCGATTGTTCCAATGGTCCGGGCCGCCCTCCTCATCGCGGGATGGGTGGCCCTATTGAAAATGATATCATGAGATATCTAAAAAAGTATAGTAATCATTTCGATTGCCAATTTGTTGAAACATTAAAAGATGCAAATGTAGCAATAACAAATGATGTATTCACAAAAGAAGTGGCAAAATCAAACATACCAAAAATAAAAAGGATGGATGGTATCTATTGGCAGAAGAAATTTATTGAACGAAATGAACCTCTCAATTCAGCAGCTTTCATGGCAGATCATGTGATATTCATATCAAATTACAGCAAGAACCAATTCTACGATCTTTACGGATTTCCTTTAAAAGCACATAGTGTAGTTTTGAATGTTGCCGATCCAAGAGAATACTATCCTGGAAAACCAGCAAAGAAAGTAAAATCATATTTTGGAATTGCAGCAACAAATTGGACTAGAGAAGAAAAAAGATTTAGAACACTCAATTTGTTTAGTGATTTGATATTTTCTATGTTACCCACATCATGGATATTATGTTTGGGAAAAATGCCAATAAATCGAGAGTTTCCTCCAAATCTTAGTTTTCGAGGAATTTATAACAGTCCAGAAGAATTTAGAAATCTGCTATTTCTAGACGATCAAGATTGGAAGGCTCAGGGATTCTTAAACTTCTCATATCGAGATGCAGCACCAAAAGTTGTAGCTCAAGCTTTATCATGTGGTCTTCCTGTACTGTATGCCGATAATGGTGGAGTAAAAGAAATGGTTCGTGATTGTGGAATTGGATTTAATGAGTCTTCCCCCGATAAATTCTTTCAGGAGTGTTGTCCTCATACGACATGTAATATTAATATTTTATTCGAAGCCATACATAATTTTATAAACAGATTCGAGGAATTGAGTTTCAACATTTCCGTAAGAAAGTTCAATGAAGAATTCGACGATATGCTTCGAGGATACTTCGACATAATAAAAAAGTACGCATAATAAAAGAAGAAAAAGGCAGGTCTTTCGTTTGGGAGGTAAAATGTGAAATATGTGGACTCATGGTTACACATACCAAAGAATGAAGTTAGTGAACAAGATATGTCTGGTCTTAAAAAGATCTTTACAGTTAATGAAAAAGATTTCTATTCAGGAGAAGAACGAGAAAGTAAACATTATCAAGAAACAGAAAGTGAATACTTATTTCCAAGATATGCTTTGCAAACATTACAAGGAGTTGAAAATAGATGTCAAGAAGGGCAGGACATCAGTATCGAATCTGAAATAAAATATAGATTTCCGGAACAAAAGGAAGCTGTAAATTTCATTTTAAATAATGATTGTGGAACTATCAAATGTACAACAGGATTTGGAAAAACTGTTGTTGCGATAAAAGCAATCTCGGAAATCAAAAAGAAAACTTTGATCTTTGTAGATGTATACAATCTTGGAGATCAATGGAAGGAAAGATTCCGAGAACATTCAAATCTAAAAGAGGAAGATATTGGAAAATTAGATACAAAGCTAGATTTAGATCATCCAATTGTTATTACAACGATACAAAGTGTTTTAGCAAGATTAAGACTTGACAAGGAACATTTTACTAACGTTATGAAGGAAGCAAATTTCGGAATGGTCATCTTTGACGAGGTTCACTGTTTGATCGGACCTGAAAAGTTCACTGAAGCAGTATCCGTATGTTTCTGTAAAAAATTGATTGGATTAAGTGCAACC
>Ga0209777_10008830_pt1 | contig 10959 bp, 14 predicted proteins | sample FrelakmetHBP12HB_FD_187147 | JGI IMG/M metagenome (GOLD analysis project Ga0209777, IMG submission 187147) | Freshwater lake sediment microbial communities from the University of Notre Dame, USA, for methane emissions studies -HBP12 HB (SPAdes)... | ecosystem: Environmental > Aquatic >... | reverse complement strand
AGAGAGTACACGCTTATTCGAAAGGAGAGGCTGAGAAGATGATGGCAACGAAACTAGAATCACAAGTGTCATCAGGGGAGATCAATGGTTTTAAAATCATCTTGGTAGAAATAGAAAACTAGCCATTACGACATATTAAAAAATCGTAATCCAATCGCGCGTGCACGAAGGGTGACCTAAAGCCCCGATCTCCATTCACTTAGCCCTCTTGAACCTCTTCTGCTTCAAATCAGTCACGAAAGCATCCCCCCAGATGTGAAGCAGAGGCTTCGCAAGCTCCACATCGATGACGTCCCGAAACATCTCCCCACGAGCATCAGACTCGAGCACCTCCCCAACAACCCAAACACTCCTCTCACTCAAGGGGACGTGACTCCTCATCCTGCACTCAATCCAGCCATACGCCTCCGCGATTCGAGGGGGCTCAACCCTAGCCGCCTTAGCCTCGGTGAGACCACACATATCAATCTCGCTGACCTCATAGGGCCAGTCCCTCTCCATATCCTCCATAAGGGGTCCGAACTCCTCCCCAACCAAGTTGACAACGAACTCTCCATTCAGCTGGATGTTCCGCCACGTGTCATGCTCAACCGCGGAGCAGAAACCGTAGAGCGGTGTGGGCCCGGAAGCCATGGGAGAGGAGAAACTAAAGGGAGCCGCGTTGGATATGCCTCGCTGCGAGCAGGTTGTGATCACTACCGTGGGTCTCGGGATCAATCTGTAGAAATCCTTCATCCTTATTCACTTTCAAATGTAATTTGTTTCTAGCCTAAATTAGTACTTCTCCTCAACGAGACTTCTTGAGACCATGAGATTCTCTACACATGACCAAGGTTAACCCTCAGGAAAAGTCACTTACATCAACTCAACAGTGGAAATTCGACAACACACCCTAATCTCAGCCCAACTAGACTAAAGCCCCACTAAGAGCACAGCGATTATTCCACTGAGGAAAACACCATCGAAGGTGCCAGCGCCACCTATGCTCGCAATAGGAGAGCCAAGCTCAGGGATAACACCCAGATTCGTCAAATCAGCGCCAATCAACGTACCAAACACACCCGAGACGTAGGCGACCGTGAGAGGCGAGGACGAGGGCAGAATAATCGCCACCAAAGCAGCTGCGATTGGTGCCACCAGGGGTGGCATCGCTATCCCGACCCCCCTTACAGGCCTCGCAAAGATGTGACTCACAACCGACACAATACCGACCCCCACCAACCCATACAAAATAGTCGCCGCATCCGACCTACTCAGAAGATACAAGGAGACGATCGAGGGAATCACGGCACCACCGACATTAACCGCCAACACAGTTACAGCTCGACCATACACGACTTGAGGGACCCTGTAGGACAAGCCGAAGAAGCTGACATACTCATTTGTAATGATCGGAACCGTAGCCTCCAGGCGTGAAATTGGGATGTTGATGGCGCTACCGATGAGCGTAGCCGCAAGGATCAGCAGGACAGTGACGGGGCTGAAACCCACCCTCGAGAAAGCGGATTCTAAGGCAAAAAGAAAGATGAAGACAACAGTCGCGAGCAGGATAAGGAGAAGTAATGCGAGGAACCTAAAATTATGATGAGTATAGACCTGAACACCTTTCAAGCGATCTCAACCCTGTTACAAAACAACGTTGAATGATCTTCAAGCATAGAATATTAGGATAACCCTATGCCGGTCTTCAGTAAATACACGCACAGTAGCGAGCCAACGCATGCATTGGAGCTAGCCCTCTCACTCCTTTTATTATAGTTGAAATCGAATCAACTTGTATGGTCTCAATATAGCTAGTGATAGAAGTCGCCGTTACCGCCGTTGGTACATTCCTAATTGAAGAGGTCATCAGTTACGTAGTCAGGCGCACAGCAAAGATCGCCGGAACAAGCGCAACCGTGATTCATGACTTTGGAGCAGCGATGCGAGTCATCGCTGTTCTCGTGATTCTCTACGGAATCCTCTCATTGGCCGGCCTCTCATCTGAGTTCACATCTCTTACCATCTCTGGAATCGGGGCTCTCACTGTTTCGCTCGCGTTACAGAATACTCTCTCCAACGTAATCTCCGGCGTCCTCCTATTACAAGAGGGGGCGATTCACCTGAATGACACGGTGGAGTACGGAACCGTTAAAGGAAGAGTTGTCCGCCTGGCACTCAGAAACACCTGGATAAAGATGGAATCGGGCTCAATTGCTGTTGTCAGCAATTCCGGGCTTGCTTATGGTTCACTCGTCAATTATTTTGCTACCGAGCGATTATCCAAGAAGTATGCAATCGAGTAAACTGCACAGCCAGCAAGCTAGCAAGATAATAATAACCAAAGACTCACAGCGCATTTCAAGTGAGCGCGCTTAAGTAGCTAATTGCTCGTAAAACCTAGTAAAGACTCTGCACACAGCGAGCGTCACCCAGGTATCCAGGTCCGGTATACTCTTAGCCTTTAGAAGGCTCAGCCTCCAACCCCCGTCGACATTCTGCTTCTCGGTGAACCAACTCAATCCTGCACTGATCTCCTCGTCGTCGAGAGCGAAACCAATCTTTGATAGGGAGTCGAGCGCTGAAAGGAGGTCAGTGAACCAGAAGGGGTACGTGAACTTGGTCCAGTAATCAACGCTTGCCCTGTCGGGGTAGACGTCTCTCTGGAAGAGACTGTCCCTGAGCAGGGCCCCGGCATCCTTCGCAACGACGCTTCTCTTATGTTCTTCATGTGAGGCGAAGGCGCGCAGGACAACACCGGTGACCATGTGTGAGGACGGTTTGGTTCGGTCGCCAGCCACCGTCGAAGTTGACGCAATGGCCTTGAAGATATTGTGCCCCGAAGTCCTTATCGGGATCGCCCAGCCTCCATCGCTCTGCCTAGTTGAGGTCAGCCACCTGAACCCGGCCTCGACTCGTTCGTCGCCGCCGTAGCCCACCTTGATTAGGGTCTCCATTATGGCTGCGGTATAGTTTGGTGTGATCTGTGCAGCGTATATGCCTCTGAAGTCACCCTCGACTGTCTGCTTTGTGAAGAGATACTCAGAGGCCCGCTGGATCGAAGGGTGGTCTTTTGTGATCTCGTGCAGATCTACGAGTTGAGTTAGGTTCCTGTACGTTTCAAGCTGGTCGTAGTCCTGCCCATACTTTTTCCCGCTTCCTTTTCCGGGGTAGCGCCAAGAACCGTCTTCACGCTGTTTGTTTAGCAGCTTGGTGGTGTATTGCTGGTTCCAGAGATTCTTAGTTGGGCCTGGGTCCTCCTTCAGCAGATCGCGCTTTGTGAAGTGGATGATCGAGGGATTATTCGATCCGAGCAGCAAGGGGACCGGGTCATATTTTAGCAGTTTACCCGAGCCAAACATGGTGAACACGCAGGCGCGTTCATCTAGAGAGGGTTATTGTCCTTATCGGTTTTACCCTTCCAATCCTCCTTAGAAGTCGCGTTTCTAGGACTGTATTTTGCCTTAGATGAACGAGACCTATTATTCCTTATCCAAAAGAAGGCTACAATCACGATCAGTGCCAAAACAGCTGCTAACAGGGTATCGTTACCTATGGCTACCGCTACAACCTCTAGGGAGATGAGTAGCAGTAGGGCTAATTGAAAAGAAGGTCTCGGCGGATTAGGATTCATCTATCATCTATTAATAAACCAAAATAAATACATTTTAGGCGCACGAAAAAGTTTTCATTTTTCCCACGGTTCTCCTATAAGAACTTAAACCTCGATCGAAATGGGTTAAATATGAAGAAACCAACCGTCGTGTACCACGGCGACATCGCCTACTATGACTTCGGCGAAGGCCATCCCATCCGTGGAGATAGGTTTCCGCAGTACCTAAAGCTCCTAAAGTCCAAAGGACTCTTCAAAGATGGAACATTAAACCTCGTCGAGCCAGATGCCGCAACAGATGAGGATCTCCTGCTTGTCCACTCAACTGAATACGTCTCCAAAGTAAAGCAACTGGCAGACAAGAATGAACTATTAGCAGAGGATACACCGCTGTCTCCGAACATCCTGAGAGGAGTGATGCGAATCGTTGGCGCATCACTAAAGGCGGGAGAGTTAGTAGTGACCGGCGAAGCAAGCCTAGCTCAGGGTGTCGGCGGCGGCTTGCACCACGCCGGCAGGGACTTCGGCGAAGGATTCTGTGTCTTCAACGACGTCGCGGTATGCGCCAAAGCGCTTCTAGAGCGACACGGATTGGAGCGGGTGATGATCTTCGACTCAGACGCTCACACGGGGCACGGGACAATGCAGATCTTCTACGACGAACCCCGCGTCCTCTACGTCTCGAGCCACCAAGACCCAACCAACCTTTACCCCAACACCGGCTTCGTGGACCAGATCGGTGAGGGAGCTGGTAAAGGTTACACAGCAAACGTCCCGTTGCCAGTTGGAGCGGACGACGAATGCATGCGATTGGTTCTAAGTAGAGTTTTCAGCCCCCTCCTGAAGCAATTCAAACCAGAGGTTCTGATCAGGTGTGGTGGAGCAGACCCTCATTGGCGAGACGAGATAGGGAACCTTGGTCTAACATACGAGGGCCTCTGGTCGATCGGCAAAGCAGTAAGAGAGGCCTCAAAGGCACAGGGCTGCGGAGTGGTTGACCTACTTTGCAGCGGATACGCGCCCGGGAGAGAGGAAAAGGTACTATACTCCATCTTCGCCGGAGAACTAGGCTTCGAACCACCATACAAAGACAATAAACCAAAGAATAAAGACGCCACGAAGCTACTTGAACAAACTAGTAACGTTATAGATGCCCTCGCGACGAAATTAAGTGGCTACTGGGACTTAAATCGCGGATAATAATTCAAGAAAGTTGCAGCGTGCGCGAAATTGAAGCTTTGAATTATTCTTCAATCCGTGACTCGATAGTCTTCTTCCGCCTTTCTAACTCGCCTTCCATTTCTCTGCGGTATGCTTCGAACTTGTCTTTCTGTGGGGCCGTACCCTTTACCCCCATGGCCCGCCCATAGTCGGTGGCAGATATGTCGCTATGTCTCTTGTATGCTTCTTCAACCTCATCGAGTTGTTTTAGCTTACTGTGAATCACGTCCTCGGAAACATTCTTGAGCGCGGTTTCACTGAGAGGCTCAAAGAAAGTTTTTTCCTTGGGAGGAGAAGGGGTTGAGTCTCTCCAGGCCTTCTTTCGGGGATCGGGTATGTTTCTACCCATTCACATCGCCTATCCTTACTTAATCTTAGTATACGATAGTTAATTGGTTTGCTTCTTTTTTATCTTTTCTAATTTATAAACTTAAATGGATGCGCGTGGACGAAATTCAAAATAAGTGTTCATCACTAATAGATGGACTGCCACCAACCTCACTGACAATCACTTTGGGCAAACCCAAATCAGCAATTCTCCCAGCAACCTCCTTGACATGTATCGAGTCGGTGTTCACAAAAACAGATGGACCAGTATCCATAGAGTACCATGCAGCGACACAATCCTCCCGCATCCTAATCACCTCCTTCAGAACCCGAACAGTGTCCGACTCCCACAGCACGATATGAGACTTACCAGTCATCGTAATGGCGTGAAGATTAAGCGTGTCCTCCTCAGCAAGCCTGCCAATCGTCCCAACGTCTTTACACGCTATCGCGGTCCTCATCGAAGCCAGCATCCCATCAATATGATCTAACCTAGCCTTGAAGAGAGGCGAACTCAGAACCTCAATGTGGGCCTCATCCGTCTTCACATTGGAGGCTATCGGTACCACGACCTGCATGAAATCCATAGAATCCGGACCCGCCAACTGCTCCGCATAGGACCTGCCACCCCTATCCGCGTACCAAATCGAAAATCCTCCAGCCAGGCTCCTAGTAGCCGAGCCAGCCCCTAACCTAACGATCTCCGACAATGTAATATCATTGACATCGAGCTCAAGGGCTTCACGCGATGCGAAGCCCAGTGCCGCGAAACCTGAGGCAGAGAAGCCGAGACCTTTACCGATTGAAAGATTATTTTTAGAAACGATCTTGAAATGATCGCTGTTTTTAGCCATGCGAGTGAGGCTTCTAACAACTGCCATGATTCGTTCAAGATCTGCGCCTGAAACTCTCTCATCGTTGATTATGGCTAAGTCGTCTGAGAGGTTCTTGTCGAATTGGACTGTGGTGACGGTTTCTAATGCATCTACACATACTGAGATGCTGTCGTGAAAGGGAATCCTGAGAGTCGGGTTTTTTAGCCCATGGTACTTTACCAACCCCTGAATAGGGTGAGCTATGGCCGTTGCCTTCAATTAAGGTCCCCTTGTCTATAGGTTATTGCGATCAATCATTGAAGTTGTATTAAATGCCTATTTCCCAATACCTGTTTTCAAAAGCGCATGCTCGCGTCACCGCATGAGAGAGTACCTCACATCATCGTGCTAGGTATCGACTGCATTACGCCGAAGACATTTCCCTCGGTATCCATGCAGTAAGCGATCCACCCCTGCTTCGGAATCTCCCTCTTAGGAAAGACGATCCTTCCACCGGTCTTCTCAATCTTCTTCACAGCCTCATCAACGTTATCAACACTCACTGTGTTCCATACGCTGTTGGCCCCCATCCGGGGCATAATTGCGCCATCTATACCAGGGGTCTTGCTATCTCCAGTTGTGAGAATCATGTACTCCATGGGTCCCCTCCATTTGTTTGCCTTCCAACCGAAGGCTTTCTTGTAGAACTCGGTCGCCCTCTCGACATCATCCGCGTGTATCTCGAACCAGGTAACTCTCGCCATTTTAACTCACCCAAAAAATTGCGGGAAACTTTGTTAATAAACTGTGTACGCGTAGAGTTGTGTTTCAATGCGAAGAAGGCAGTGAAGGGATCAGCAGCCTCCTCGATTATGACTTCCTCACACTCCTCTTCAGCTACGACTTAATTCACACAAGGGTCAGTGAGCTCGTGGAAAACATTAAACAATAACCGCCGTTTTACACAAAGAGAAGCACTTGCCTATCATCGACGCTACTACGATCCTCGCGGAGCTACGAAAAAGGCACTCCAACATCGAGAGCAGGGACTACATATTTAGAAGGCTCTACTCGACTGAGCATATGATTTTTTTCGACTGCAACCGTGAGTCCGAGAAGTGCTTAACCGAAGTCCTCACCCGAGTCGACTATCCTCGCTTCGTGGCCTACGCAGTCGTCGAGGACACCACAGGTCAACGTTATATCATGAACGTAAGCTACGCAAACCTTGGGAAGGAGACTCTGGAGAAGTTCGTGAAGCGTTACCCTAGGCAGCTTAAACCCTCGAGTGAGATGGCCCTCCAGCTTAGCGACCGTAAGTATATCGAGTACATTGGGGCGAGCTACGAGGACTGACTCGCATACCCAAGCAAGCCAACCTCGGTCTTCGACAAGCTCAACTCCTCGACAACGAATGGGAAGAGTGGAGGGAGCGCGACTCGAACCATATAGACAGCCATGTAGCTTAGCCATGCTATTACAAGGACAACCCAACGGTACCTCGAATCCGAAACAACGCTCATACTGGAAGCATCCTAAGCCAAGGCCCAACTTCTGAATAGTGTCGCTCTCAGTTTTATGGCTCCCGGTAGATGCAATAGCTAAATCGGGTCATTCATGATGCGAAATCGTCATCAATGAGGCCTAACCAATTCTTACGAGGCGATTGCAGTCACGTCGACCTCGATATCAATCTTCTCAATGGGCGATGCCGCTTGAATGGTCACTCTGGCCGGCTCTTCACCTACACCGAAGTATTCCCTATAGACAGTGTCCATATCCCTGAATTTACTCAAGTCACGCATATAGATCACCACCTTTACCACATCTCTCATTGACGACCCCGATGCCTGCAGGAGAAATTTTGCGTTATCTAAAGCCATCCTCGTCTGATCCTCAATTGTCCCACCGATTATTCTGTTAGTCTTCAAATCACATGATAGTTGGCTGGTCAGAAAGAGGAAACCTCCAGCCTTAATCACGTGATTAAAGGGGCCTTCTGGTTTTGAGATCCCCTCTATCATGATTATCTCTTTCTTCAAATGACCCACTCAACGAAGAAAACGATTAAAACACTATTAAGTCTTAAAAGGAATTCATCCGATCCAAACGCGCACATACACATAGACTCGGCACTCATTATACTCACAGGAATGTCCATCTCAGAGCCCACGTTGCTCTAAGAAGCCAATCAGGTATCAGCTAAACAGGAAAAGAGATAACAGCCATCAGATTAACTTTGATACCATGCCAAAGAAAGGTAGCGTTACCAAATATGAAGAAGTTCCATGGAGAAGAAACGACGACCCAAGGGACTGGTTAAACTTCAAACGCCTAATCTGGCAGGAGACAGGTTCAACCGAATTAACAATAGGCATAGGAGAGCTGCCTCCAGGAAAGATACTTGATCTCCACCACCATGTAGGGGACGCAGAGTTCTACTATGTCCTAAGCGGCAGGGCAACCATAACTGTGGAGGATATGAAGATCGACGCAACACCAGGCACCGCAATATACATCCCACCCGATGCAAAGCACCGCATTGTAAACGACAGCAAAGACAAGTTCGTGATGATATATGGGCTCAACGCCCCAACGCGTCGATATGTATGGGATGTGGACCTATAAATTAGCCTCCTTGTTTATTAGCGCGTGTGAGTTGATACCCACATCTTGGCTAAAAGAAACGTAACTGAATAACTTCACATGTGTTTTCCACTAGACCTTCTTCTACCGTATGGACAGACGTGCATACAGAGGCCACAGTTAACATCGCCGTAGACCTTGATCCTTCCCTCGGTGTATTCATCACATAGGTTCGCCTTGAATCTGGCATCCCTCCCCTCGGAAGGGTCGAAAGCTCTCCCCGACAAGGCCTTAACAGGGCAAATATCTACACACCTACTACAGCTCCCACATCCATTCCTAATCGGTTTCCCAACCTCTAGCAGCGCATCGGTGAGAACGGTCGCGAGCCTCAACCTAGGCCCATGATCCGGCGTGATTAGTAGGCAGTTCTTCCCAATCCACCCTAACCCAGCGAGGTTAGCAGCCAGCTTGTGGGAGAAGGCACCTTCCAGCTTCCCATTATTAAGCACCGCTGACGCGGGGATTGGGTAGGCTTGGAAGTCCACCTCTTGGATTCTCTTAGCCACCATGAACGCGGCTCTGTCCAGACTCGCGTTCACTACGTTGTATAGGCCACGATATGTGGATATTGCAACCAGATCCTGGTGGTTAGAGAGCTCGTCTACCACATCATCTACAAGCCTTAAACCAAGAGAGACGGCTCTCGTATACCCTCCAATATGCTGTCCACCTTGCGTCAGAATAAAATAATTTACCTTCGATAGGTCGGCTACGCCAAAGAGTTCCACTCCAAGATCTCTCGCGTTCGATCTGAGCACTTCCTCTAAACTATTCAATCCAAGGCACCGAAGTAATCGTCTATGAAGCTGGCTTACCACCTTTTAAATTTCTTTACATTCAAATCGAAATTTAGCGAATGCGTAGTTTCTCATATATTATTAATAGGAATGGAGAAACCTAAGGCTAGGTGAAATTTTGAAGTCGTTAGGCGGAGTTGTTGCGCTTGTTCCCACTCCTCTCATGAAGAACGGCGGCGTGGATGTCGAGGATCTGAAGAAGGTCATAGACTACCAATTCGAGAACGGGTGCGATGGGGTAGGTGTCTTAGCCGGCATCGGCGAGGGATACCTCTTATCTGGTAAAAACTGGACGAAGGTCGTGCAGGCGACTGTAAAACACGTCAATGGGAGGGGTCCCCTCATCGTGGGGTGCGCGGCGATGGGAACGGAAACCGCCGTTGATCTCGTAAAGGAGGCTGCCAACCTCGGCGCGAATGCTGTCCTCGCATTCAATCCCATCGGCTACAGGAGTTACACAGTTGAGGAGACCTACAGGCACTTTAAGGCCCAGGTGGAGGCTTCCGAGGTTGCGATAGTCCCATACGCCCGCGATCTGGACCTTATTCCACCGGAGGTCATCAAGCGCCTAGTTGATGAAGGACTTGTCAAGCAGATGAAATACGGCTACCATAGCACCGAGATCCTAAGGCAGATAACCCAATCTACTGGAGACAGACTCCTCAGGTTCTGCGGTGCCGACACATGGACACTCCGCTACCTCCTCATAGGCTGTCAAGGGATAATGACGGCGACCGCCGCGATTCTTCCAAAGGAAAACGTAGAGCTGCTGAAGCGTGTGAAGGCAGGGAAGATCAAGGAGGCGCGAAATTACTACTATGAGAAATTCCTCCCCTGGAACGACGCAGGCTTCTACGAGAACTGGCAGTGGGCCCACAAGTACGCGTTTAAGCTAATGGGTCTCTTCAAATCGGACGCTGTAGTACCACCCCAAGCCCAAGGCACAGACAACCAAAAGGCTGAGATCCAAGCCCTCCTCGAACACCTGGGTAAAATATAAGCCCCAGAATCCACTTTTTTGGGGATTAAGCCCCCCTCTCTTGTTCAGTAACTGTTTTCAGCCACTCGCGCTGAGACCACAATGCACAGCCACCGGATGTCTCAGGCAGCTGCGGATGCTTCTCACGGATCTTCCTAAGGAGGTCAGATCCAAGAGCCCCCCTCAAGGACGTCTTCGTCAAGTTCGTGTCCGAATATGGGATGAATGGACACGGTTCAACATTACCCGGCGAGTTCACGTGTACGAATCCCCTCCCCGCAGCTAGACAGCCCCCCACATCCTCCTCGTCTCCGGGGAGGTTCAGGAACACCGCCTTGTACTGGGTTCGAAGGTTCTCCTTGATCCTCCTCATCTCCTCCCTCTGCTGTGACGTGACAACCCATGATTCGGTTCCCGGCGCTACGGGAGTGTATTCGTCGAAGATGAAGAGTTTGCAGCCCTGCCCGTATAGTTCACCCACGAAGCTGGTGTCTGTAACAACCTGGAAGTTGTTACATGTGACGGTGATGGAGGTTCCCCAGAAAATGTGCTGTTTCCTCATCGCCCCAAATGTACCAC
>Ga0209777_10008829_pt1 | contig 10960 bp, 8 predicted proteins | sample FrelakmetHBP12HB_FD_187147 | JGI IMG/M metagenome (GOLD analysis project Ga0209777, IMG submission 187147) | Freshwater lake sediment microbial communities from the University of Notre Dame, USA, for methane emissions studies -HBP12 HB (SPAdes)... | ecosystem: Environmental > Aquatic >... | reverse complement strand
CAGGCGGATATCCCCATCCCGATACGACCCCAGCCTGATCCCCGCCAGCACGATCTCGCGGTACCCAAACTCCCCCAGTACCCTGAGCTCGTCCAGCACGCCGTCCAGCGGCCTCGATTTCTTGCCCGACCGCGCGTAAGGAACCACGCAATACGCGCAGAACTGGTCGCAGCCGTCCTGGACTTTGACGACCGCGCGAGTCCTCAGCCGGGGGCGGACGGGCAGTGGAGAGTGGAAAGTGGAAAGTGGAGAGTCGGGAAGGGAGGGCGATGCTCCTGCCGAGGCGGCTGCGGTTGCTTCGGTTGCATGCAGCCGAAGCCGCGACCGCAGGTCGCGAGACCCCCTCTCCTGGGGGAGAGGGTTGGGGTGAGGGCGCTCCGTATATGCGGAGAACCTGGCTATTAGCCTTTCGGCGAGGGCGTCTTTCTCTTCATGCGGCACGACCAGATCGACGCCTTCCATGGCCGTCACACGGTCCGGTTCGAGTTCGGCATAACACCCCGCGACGACTATGTATGCCTCGGGGTTCAGGCGAATTGCCCGGCGAATTGCCGCGCGGGACTTGCTATCGGCCACATGGGTAACCGAGCAGGTGTTGATGATATACACGTCCGCGCTGTGAGAGAAACGCACGGTCTCGAACCCAGCCCCCTCCAGAGCCTCTCGCGTCTTCTCGGTCTCGTATTGATTGACCTTGCATCCAAGGGTATGATAAGCGATCTTGAGCATTTCACACCCATGGTACCAGGGTGGGGTTGGGGGGTCAAATTGGGAGGATTACGGGAAACGATGTCGAATTGTACACAGGGCTCATCGCCCGGGAGTGAAATCGTCCATGGACAATCGACCTGATTTGCCCCCACTGGAGTCAGTTGAGGCGGGATCGCGGCAGATCCTGCCGGTGCTGATTATTATGCCCATGACCCTGACTCCAGTTGCGGTGGTAATGATACTGGGTTTCCTGTTCTACCGGCCTTATTTGGGCACAGAGGCCTGGGTTCTAAGCGGCATCCTAGTCCTGCTCGCCCTCTGGGTCGCGGGGCGCATGCTCTCGGGATTCTTCTCTTACAAGACGGACCCGACGGGCCTCGCGCTTGGAGGCCCGCTGCGCAGGGCGTTCATCCCCTGGGGCGAGGTCAACGAGGCTTACACGAAAGAGGCCGCGAGCGAGAAGGTCATCATCCTGCAAGCCACCTCCGGCAGGTTCACCATTGCCCCACACGGCACCGCCGGACGTCAGGGTGATCTGGTGATCGCTTCCATTCGGCAGCACCTCGGGAAAATCGGCAAAGCCGACAGGATAACGCTTCCAGCCGCAGCCCTGAGCCTGTGGGATATCATACCAGAGGAGCTGCCGCGTGAGATGGATTGGACTGGCCCGTCGCGCTTGGGAGAGAATATCGCGGCGGCATTCGTCTTCCTGATGTTCGGGGCGGGCCTGGTATTTATGTGGTCGGACGTCCGCGAGAAGCCAATGTCTCTCACTTTGGCCCTGCCGTATACTCTGGCGGTGGCCTTTATCTTTCGGACCTTGCTGCCGCCCAGCTTTCTCCGCAAAGCCGTCTCCGTCGTGCTTCGGGAGGACTACCTGGAAGCGAGGTTTGTGGTGGGCAAGGCCAGCATGATGTGGTCCGAAGTAACGTCCGCATACTGGAACAATGAAGGCCTTGTTATTGCCGGCGGGAGGCCCCGCAGGGAGATCCGAATCCCGTGGGCTATGAAGAGCGACGACTCGTCGATGCTCATTCTCGCCATCATCCGCCGCTTGAGGACTGCGGGTGTCCCGCAGGCCGTCACCATACCGGACGTGCTGCGCTGCTTTGAAAGAACGACAGGCCCACAGGACGGGGCGGAACTGAGGCTGAGCAAGGCCGAAGTGCGGCTCATCCGGTGGGGAATCGCGTCGGTTGGAATCCTGATTGCGGTAGCCCCAATGCTCAGGCCGCCGTCTGAACCGATGGTAACCATCATCGCTACCGCCCTCAGCTTGCTCTGGCTGCTGGTCTCTGGCCCGCTGGTCAACTCGTACTACATTCGAGTGGACTCGGAGGGTTTTACCAGGGCCTTCCTGGGCAGGAAACGGTTCATAAGCTGGCAGGAAGTGGCACAATCGGCTTGGTCCCCGCTCGGCAGGTCGATCCGCCTCAAGAACGCCAATGGCAAGACCCTCACCGAGATCACCATGTGCTTTGGCACTGAGGAAGACCGTGTAAGAATGCAGGCGGCGCTCAGGGGCAGAACAGACACGCTTATCCCGCCCAAACCGTGGCTTGCGCGCCTTTGGGGATCGGGCGAGTAAACTCTTGCTACCTCGAAGCCATCCTCGACCCACGCACGCCCACCACAGACATCACCGCGCGGGCGATGCCGTCCGCGTTCAGCCCCAGTTTTTCCATCAGGGCCTCGATAGTATCGTGCTCGATGAATGAATCGGGCACGCCGATGCGGCGGACTTTGTCGAGGGCAAACCCGTGGGCCGACGCCAGCTCTATGACCGCCGAGCCGAACCCGCCGATGATCGTGTTGTCCTCGACTATCACCACCGGCATCTTTCGCTTGAACACACTCAGAATAAGCTGCTCATCGAGAGGCTTCGCGAACCTGGCGTTGATGACTTCCACGCTCACGCCCTGGCCGGCCAGTATCCCAGCGGCTTCGACCGATGGGCCAACCATCGAGCCGATGGAGATGATCGCGGCGTCATCGCCGGTGGTAAGGCGCTCACCCTGGCCCGTGGAGAAGATTGTCGGCTCGCATGGCTCAAATGGGAGAGGGCTGCCTCCGCGCGGGTATCTGATTGCCATGGGGCCATCGTGCCGCAGCGCGGTCGCAAGCAGGTTGGGCAGTTCGCCGGCATCCTTGGGCGCGGCGACCACAAGGCCGGGGATGTGCCGCAGGTAGCTCAGATCGAACACGCCGTGATGGGTCGGGCCGTCCTCGCCGACAATCCCGGCGCGGTCGATAGCGAATACCACCGGCAGGTTCTGCAGGCAGACGTCGTGGACGATCTGATCGTAAGCCCGCTGCAGGAAAGTGGAATAGAGAGCGACAACCGGCCGCAGTCCGCCTGCCGCAAGCCCCGCCGCGAATGTCACGGCGTGCTCTTCGGCTATGCCCACATCGAAAAAGCGATCCGGGTAGGTCTCCGCGAACTTCGCAAGGCCGGCGCCGTCGGGCATGCCTGCCGTGATGGCGACCACGCGCTCGTCGGCTGCGGCAAGCTCCACCAGCGCTTCGGAAAACGCCTTGGTGTAAGTCATGTGGCCCGCCGCGCGCTCGATCTGGCCGTCCGCGATGTCAAAACCGGAGATACCGTGGAAGCCGCGGGCGTTGTTTTCGGCGAATTCGTAGCCCTTGCCCTTCTTTGTGATCACGTGGACCAGCAGCGGCCCACCGATCTTCTTCGCGTTTTCAAGCAACTCGATCAGGAGTTCCGTGTTGTGCCCGTCGATGGGGCCGAGATAGGTGAAACCCAATTCTTCAAAAAGTACACCGGTCTTGGAGCCCAGCAGTCGGGTGACGCCGTGGCTGAGACCTTCGGCGGTCCACGACAGCGTTTTGCCGGCGCGACTCTTCTGCAGGGCGTTCTTCGCGCGGGTCTCCATTCGTTTGTAGAACGGGGCCATGCGCAGCTTGCTGAGGTAAAGCGACATCGCGCCGACGTTCTCGGAAATCGACATGGTGTTGTCGTTGAGGATCACCATGACGTCGGTCTTAAGATGCTCGGCGTTGTTGAGACCCTCGAGCGCGAGCCCACCCGTCAACGCGCCATCGCCAATCACCGCGATGACATGTTCATTGCCTCCACGCAGGTCCCTGGCCTTGGCGAGGCCGAGCGCGGCGGATATCGATGTGGACGCATGGCCGGCCCCAATGGGGTCGTGCTCGCTTTCCTCGCGCTTGGTAAAACCCGATATCCCGCCGCCCTGGCGAAGTGTGCCAAACTGCTCGTGCCGGCCGGTGAGCAACTTGTGAGCGTAGCACTGATGGCCGACATCCCAGACGAGCTTGTCCGTGGGTGAGTCGAAAACGGTGTGGAGCGCGATGGACAGCTCCACCACGCCCAGGTTCGAGGCCAGGTGACCGCCGGTACGGGAGACCGTGTCGATGATCACCGCCCTCATATCATCCGCCAACTGCTTGCGGTCCGTGTCCGAAAGACCTTTCAGATCGGCGGGCGAGTTGATTCCGTGCAATACGCTGTGTTTGTTCATGCCAGTGCCCACAATTCTTCGCTCAGGCGAGAATCCGGCGGACGGCCTCAAGGTCGGAAAGCTTGTCGACGTCCTCGCCTATCTCGGGATATTCGCTGACTACCGCCGCTACCCTTGCCCCGAGCATACGCTCGACCGCCTGCTCCAGCATCGATACCCGTAGGACCGACGGGATAACCCTGGCCAGTATAACCCGGGCGAGCACTCCCATCCCTATCATACGAGCAAGCTTGACAACTTGTTTCCGCGCGGCATAAGCTTGGGCAACGGCGTTCCAGTTATTTTCAATGAAATCCGGGCTCATGAGCGTGATGTTGCCGAGAGTGAACACGCCGTCGGCGGTAGTCAGATACGTCCGGGCCATGCCGGGGTAGCGTTGTTCGCAGCACTGCTTGGTTATGATCGGGACGGCCAGGTCCACCTGCTTTTCGCGCGCGCGATTCACAAAATCATCCACGGATTCGGGAGTAATCAGCGGAATATCCGCGCAGACAATCAGCACGTTGGAATCAGTCTTCAGGGCGTCCGTGCCCAGTTTGATATTGGTGACCATGTCCGGACCCGGCCCGACAATCAGATCCAGTCCATCGGCCTCGACTTTGCCCACCGCGGCTATCCTGCCGATGGATTGGGACCCGCGCAGGGCGTCAACCACTCTCTGGAGCATGGTCTTGCCCGCAATGTCCACCATCGCCCGACTGATCTCTCCATCCTCGGGATTGAGCTCCGGTCCGGCCGTGGCTCCGGCGAGGATTACAGCGTCTGTTTTGTTTGAGTCGTAAGTCATAAGTCACACGTCGGGCGCCATCTGCTCCCTCTCCTGGGGGAGAGGGCTGGGGTGAGGGGGCAGCGTGACTCCGAAGAGACAGGGCGCCCTCACCTTAATCCTCTCCCCCAGGAGAGGAAACCGGTTGTCTCCTAGGCAGCGTGCGAGTCACTAATACGTTGCCAAACTCACGCCGAATGCTGTCGGCGACAGATTCGGCTGCCTCTTTGGTCGCGAATACGCCAAACACGGCCGAGCCGGAACCTGCAAGCAGGGCCGCTTGGGCGCCGTGGTCCAGTAGAGACCTTTTGGCCGAGGCGATCTCATCGAATGCCGCTGCGACCATAGGGTCGAAATCATTCCACATGCTCGCGATCAGGCCCGCGCGGTCCCCAGCCCGAACCGCCCTTTCGGCGGCGTCACTTGCGCCTCTTTGTGACCGGCCGGGCGACCTGTCCAGTTCGCGATAAGCCCAAGCGGTCGAAACACCTACCTCGGGCTTCACCACAACCAGGTGCATCTCCGGCGCGTCCGGGAGCGCCTCCACACGTTCACCTCGCCCGCGCATGCGCACGGTTCCACCATATACAAACAGCCCCACATCCGATCCAACGCGGCCCGCGATCTCGGCGAGCCTGTCGACCGGCAGGCCGCATTCATACAGATCGTTAAGCGCGGCGATCGCGGCGGCGGCGTTCCCACTTCCCCCGCCAAGTCCCGCCCGAGCGGGGATTCGCTTGACGAGATTGCACCTCGCTCCGGCCCTGATGCCGGTTGCCACGAAAAACGCGCGGCAGGCTTTGTGAACCAGGTTGTCCGGCCCCGATGGCACACCCTGGGTATCCGAACCGATCTCGATGACGCCTTCGTCCGCTTTCGCGATGCTAAGCTCATCAGTCAAGTCAATGATCCGCGCGACACTGTCCAGGTCGTGGTATCCGTCCGCGCGCCTGCCCAAAACCTCCAGAGTCAGGTTCACTTTGGCGCGCGAAATAATAGTTATCGAATACATGACGCTCGTTTCCAATAGTGCAAGCAGGGCGGAGCGATCAGCCCGCAAAAGCAGGGACAGTCCACCCCGCTGACGCTCTGGGACAGTCCCTGTTTTCGCGGACGCCCTCTAGTAGTCCAGCGTTTATTAAGGCTATGTCAAATACCAAGTCGCAATTAATCCTCGTCGTCCGGCCCGAGGGTGTCCATATCCGTGGAATAGCTGAACGAGCTGATCTCTTCCGCGCGGAACACCGTCACCAGCAAATCCTCGCGCTCGAAGCTCGGCAGATACGAGGACACGATATCCTCGTCGATCGCCTCCAGCAGGTCCTCTTCCTCGGCCACAGTGAGGTCTATTTCCAGCAGCAAGGCCGCGTGGATGGTATCATGAGCGTAATGCAGGTGGACCTGTCCGACCCGCGTGTCCCGCTCCCATATTACGTAAATCTCCGAAGCCGCCGTGCGCACCAGCCGCGACAGCTTGAACTGGGTCTTGCCGCTGTTTTCCAAATCTAACCTCCCGATGGGCCGCGCGGGGTCAGGAGACCCTCGCGCAGCAAGGTCTTGCCGCTGTTTTCCAAATCTAACCTCCCGATGGGCCGCGCGGGGTCAGGAGACCCGCGCGCAGCAGGGGAGACCCGCGCGCAGCATGCGACATGCGAGTGCTGGGACAAGTATGCCACTTTTAGGCGCCTGTGGTCAAGTGGGGCGGAGGAACCGTGTCAGTTCAGTCTTGCGGCAATCATTACTCCGCTAGCGCTGAGTAGGCCGGGTTTGTCGGCCGTATCGAAGCGCGGTGGGTTGACCGTCCTTCGATACGCCGCTGCGCCGGCTACTCAGGACTAGCGCGGTTCTAGATTCCCGGGAAACTGAACTCTTACGAGCGACCCTAAAGTTTTCCACCCAAAAAAACGTCTGTAATCAAGGAACATGGCCCCATAAAGTAGAAGTAGTAATAGGTGTGCTCGTGCCGGCGGCGGAGTTTCCGCGCGTATGGTGAGCTTGAGACCAAAACATAAGCTGGAGGTTATGACCAAGGACTGATGACTGTTAAAGTAGACAAAGATAAGTGCGCCGGCTGCGGGCCGTGTGTTGAGGCCTGCCCGGTTGAAGCGATTAAGATCGAAGACAATCTGGCTATCGTCGATGCCGATACCTGCATCGATTGCGGCGCGTGTGTAGACGCATGCCCGACCGAGGCCATCTCGCAGGACTAAGCGCGAACCGGCTTCGGCCGGTGTCCGGCTTTAAGATGTCGAGTGGCCTCTCTATTGCGAGAGAGGCCACTTTTTAGCTGTTATATTCGAGTCCAGACAGAACGAGACAGTTCAGTTTTGCGGGAATTGCAACTGCACCAGCGAAAACAGGGACTGTCCCAGAGCGTCAGCGGGGTGGACTGTCCCTGCTTTCGCGGCCGCACGAAGAACTGTTCCCGCAAGACTGAACTGACACGACAGAACTGCCGAGCTTGACAGGCCGCCCGTAAGGAGGTATAATGTCTCAGTGGGGCCAAGTCGTGTGCGGCTGTATGATTTGCAGACAGCGTACTAACGATTTTTCACCTAGTTCGGCAAAGGGGCCGTCCCGGCCACGGACCGGGGCTTTGCAGTCCAACCGTTAACCCAAGAACCGTCTACCCTGGCATTGGATGCCGTTGGTGGCCCAGACAATGGCTCATGGTCCGCCGTGACAACATCAGGGATTGTGAAAGGGGACTGTTTTGCACATGGAAATTGGTGATAGAGTCATCCACCCGAGATACGGCGTCGGCACCATCGGCGCGATCGAGGAGCGAATTCAGGACGGAGCCTGCCGCTCTTATTATGTTATTCCAAAACCCTCCATCTGTTCCACCATCTTTGTGCCTGTCGACTCCGCCGACGAACTTGGGCTTAGGCCCGTTGCCTCCCCGGAGAAGCTCAAACAGGCGCTACAGATACTCTCCGGCGAAGATGAAACCCTGCCGGATCAGAACGGTATCAGAAACCTGACCTGGACCGACCCGCTGGCGCTGGCCGGAGCAATCAGGCGCGGCGCGAGCGAACCCAAATCCAGATACCCGAAAGTCAGCGAACTCCACCAGCTCAAGAGAGCCAGAAAATTGCTGGCCGAGGAGATAGCAGTCGTGCTGGGCCTTTCGGAGGAAAGCATAACCGCGATAATCGACGGATCGATGAGCGGCCAGGCCCTGATGGCTCAGACCGCATAGGGATGCTCATCGGCGTCTATTGGCATTTGCAGAAGGAACCGCGGCGGTTCCTTCTGCAAGTGCTTCGTCCTTACAGCTCCACGACATTCAGGCCCACAACCACGCCATCGGGTTTTCATGTAACAGCTCACTTTTGCTGAGTATAACTCCCGGGCTACCCGTCACCCTGAACTTGTTTCAGGGTCCATCCCTTCGCAGCCTGGATGCTGAAACAAGTCCAGCATGACGCGGTACTCACGAACCGTGAGCTGTTACCGCGCTCGCTATTGGCTAAGAATGGAAGCGGGAAGGACTAGGCTGATGGACATGCTCGAAACACGTGACCTGACACGGCGGTTTGGCGATCTGATCGCGGTCGATGCGCTGTCTATCTCGGTGGCGCGGGGAGAAGTCTTCGGCCTGCTCGGCCCCAACGGCGCCGGCAAGACTACCACCATCAAGATGCTGACCACGCTCCTGCCGCCGACATCGGGGTCGGCGCGCATAGGCGGCTACGATATCGTTCGAGACCAAGGCGCGGTGCGCCGGGTGATCGGTTACGTGCCTCAGGTGCTCTCGGCGGATGGAACGTTGACTGGTTACGAAAATTTGCTGATCTTTGCCAAGCTATACGATCTGCCGAGGCGGGAGCGTGAAGCTCGGATCCGGGAATCCCTGGAGTTCATGGGGTTGAGCGATGCGGCGGACAAACTGGTCCGGCTTTACTCGGGCGGCATGATCCGGCGGCTGGAGATCGCCCAGTCGATGCTGCACAGGCCCCAAGTGCTCTTTCTCGACGAACCGACCCTCGGCCTCGATCCCCTCGCGCGCAAGGCGGTTTGGCGGCTGTTGAACCGGCTGCGGACGGATTTCGGTACCACGATTATCGTGACCACGCACTTCATGGAAGAGGCGGACCGGCTTTGTAAGCGGGTGGCGATCATGCACCACGGCAAAGTAGTCGTTGCGGGTTCGCCCGCCGAGCTCAAGGAATCGCTCGGGCGCGAGAACGCCACACTCGACGACGTCTTCATCCACTACACCGGCGGCAAGCTGGAGACGGGAGGTGGCTACCGTGAGGCCTCAAGAACAAGGCGCACAGCCAGACGTCTTGGTTGAGACAATACCGCTGCCCGGCAAGAGCGTGATGGGAGTGATTATCAGTTTCGTGGGCAAGACGCTGGTGATGGCGGAGTTCGAACTGAGAAAGCTCCGGCACGACGCCAGCGAGTTGATAACCCGCGCGGTACAGCCGGCTCTGTGGCTGCTGGTGTTCGGGCAGGTGTTCACCCGAATGCGGGCCATCCCTTCGGGCCACCTCAGATACATCGATTTCATGGCACCCGGTATCCTTGCCCAGAGCGTCCTGTTCATCGCCATATTCTACGGGATCGCGATTATATGGGAGCGAGACCTGGGGATCATACACAAGTTCCTGGTCACCCCGACTCCCCGGACCGCGCTGGTCCTGGGCAAGGCCCTGTCGGCGGGGCTGCGGGCGCTGACTCAAGCCGTGATCGTCTATGCGCTCTCGATGCTGGTGGGCGTGAAAGTGAACTGGAACCCCCTGGCTCTGCTCGGAGTGGTCGCGGTTGTGATCCTGGGGGCGGCGTTCTTCGCGACGTTTTCTCTGATCATCGCCTGCATCGTGAAGACGCGCGAGCGGTTCATGGGAATCGGCCAGGTGCTCACCATGCCTCTGTTTTTCGCGAGCAACGCCATATATCCGATAGCGATCATGCCGGCGTGGCTGCAGGTGGTGTCCCGCATGAACCCGCTGACCTACGAAGTGGACGCCCTGCGCGCGTTGATGCCCGTGGGCGGATCTAGCGGCTTCGGCCTTGGTCTGGATTTTGCCATCCTCGCCGTGGCGACGCTGATACTCGTGGTTGTGGGAGGAAAGCTCTACCCGAACGTGGTGACATAGCAGCAATGCATCATGCCCGCTCGTGGAGCTCCGCCAGTGCTGAGTAACCCGAAGGGTATATCGAAGCACGGTCGCACGTGCACCGCCCTTCGATATGCGTGCCGCTACTCAGGGCTGACGGGGTACTATGTGCGACACAGATTGGTGCGGGCGGGCCGGTCTATTTCCATCTCGCGATCTTACGGATCACAGCCTCGGCTTCTTCACGTGTCTTGACGCCCGAAAGTCCGATCCAGAGGCCTTCGGGGCGCAGGTTCTCGATGAATAGGTCCACCTCGTCCGGCTGCATCCAAATCTCCAGCCCCTTGCCGGCGGCCTGACATTTCTTGTAGACGCGCATCCAATCGGACGCGCGGCCGTTGCCCTCTCCGTAGACCCACTGGATCGCGTCAAGCTCTGGGATTTCGAGGATGCTGTCCAGGTGATGTAGCGCGGCGGGGCCGTCGAGATGATAGATGGATGCCTCGAGAAACCGGCACTCCTCGGCGATTCCCGGCAGGAAGAACTCGTCGAACATCTTTTTCGAGATCATGCACGAGAAGTCGTTGGACGGCACATACCATTTCTTCGTGGAGACCATGGCCGTCCAGCAGCTAATTGCCTGGCCGTGGGAGACCAGCTTGGCGTGATAGTGGTCGTATACGTCGAAGTAGATCCGGGTGACGCGCCCGAGCATGGCTTTCACTTGTTGAGGTGATTCTATGAGATCGATGTTGAGGTTCACGGGGTCGCGAAACGCGGCGATGGCGTCCCCGCCCGGGTGAATATCTGTGATACCCGTGTAGAACTTGCCCCTGCCGGCCTCCAGCAGGGCATCGGTCATCTCCTCTAGCTTCTTCCAGTAGAAGTTGTCCCGGCAGAACCGAATGTTA
>Ga0209777_10008828_pt1 | contig 10961 bp, 11 predicted proteins | sample FrelakmetHBP12HB_FD_187147 | JGI IMG/M metagenome (GOLD analysis project Ga0209777, IMG submission 187147) | Freshwater lake sediment microbial communities from the University of Notre Dame, USA, for methane emissions studies -HBP12 HB (SPAdes)... | ecosystem: Environmental > Aquatic >... | reverse complement strand
TGAACTGGATCTTTAGAGCCAAAAGGTCTATGAAGGCCAAATTGATCTAAAAAAGCAGCAGGAACTTCAGGAGAAATATCGGCAGCCATGCCTTTTTCATGCAAGCTAGTGCCAGGCTTTGCTACTAGATTAGGATTTGATCCTCTTTGTCCCCAAAGTTTTAATCCTTCTTCTGTAGTTCTTGCGCCACTTGTAATAGGCAAATCTCTACTAGTTTTGGCTTTCCATGCATCATTAGCAGCCTGTAATCGGCTAGACATATCTTCATTAAGACCGCCAAACTTATTTACTGGTTCTGCTTCCCATAAATCTGCAAAATTTGCCATGATTAAATCAATCCAAGTTGACGAGCCAGTTTAATTTTTTCACCCATTTCTCTTTGTTGAGCTGGTGACATTGATCGTTTAAGTTTAGCAACTTCTTCAGGAGTTGTTTCTTGGAAAATATGGAAATCGTTAACTTTGTTAAATTGCGCCAATCTTTCTTGGTAAGCTTGCGGATTGTTAGCTACAGGAGCTAAGAATTTGTATTTAGCTTGATTAAGCTTTTCCATGCCAATCATTTGATCAGAGATCTGATTAATAGCCTCTTTGGTCATTTTCTTATTAGGATTAGCAGCTTCAGCCATCATACGAGCCATATCGGTATTACCGCCAGCCAACGAAAGCATTGCAGAAGTTTTAGCCAATTCATCAGTTGACATTTTTTCAGTCTGAAATACATCCAAACCAACTGCTTGTGCAATACCAGAAGCCAATTCCTTACGAGCACCGCCAACACCAGTAAAGGCTTCAGGAGCTAATTTCTTAATGTTTTGGAACAATGCAATTCTAGGCTCTGCGCCAGAAGCAGCTTGCTGAGTAGCTGTAAAGTCTGTTGATAAGTTAGTTGCAGCAACATTACCCATTCCAGCTTGAGCTTGTGTAGGATTGGCAGAAGTTCTTTGAGTAAATTGATTTGTAAGTTGTCCTGTTGCTCCTGGTGCTGGTTGACCACCGCCACCTGGCAACTGACCACCACCAGCTTCACCAACAACTTCAGCTTCATTGGTAATAGGGTTAACCCTAATAAGCTGACCAGCAGCATTAGTTGTAACTTGAGGAGCCATGCCTACAGTTGCAGTTCTAGCACCAGCATCCAAACCAGTAATATGACGTTCTTTTAAATAAGTACGCAATGCAGCAGGATTGTTTAAAGCCAAATCTACATAAGGCTGAGTAAGTTTTTCTGATGTAGCTTTATCAACTCCAGCTTCTTCTCCTTGCTGAACTCCCCATTTTTTAAGAGATTCAGCCAATTTAACTTTATCAACAGCATTAGGATTTTGTTCGGCAGCAACAATCAAAGGATTGTTAATCATAGAAACATAACGACTAGCAATGGCATTTTGTTTCTTTTGAGCAAGTTCCATTTCTGCGCCACCAGCTTGAGCTTCAGCAGTACGAGCAGCAGCTTTTCCAGCAGCAATTTGTGATGGAAATAATTCTTGTTGTTTTTGATACGTTTGAAGGCTGCTAGCCATTCCCAACATATCGCTTAATGACATTGGTTTTGGAGTTTCTAATTTTCCAATAATGCTTGGATCTAATCCTGCCATGATCTATTCCTTAAATTTAAGCTGGTGTAATTATTGGGCCAACAAATGATGATGAGCTTGGATTAGTTGATGGATTGCTCATAAAATTGCTATATGCATTAGATCCATAACCACCAGCAGATAGAGCTGATTGAGCTGCGTTTTGTGCTCCATATTGGCTTAATCCATACATAGTTGCAGCATTTCCTATTGATCCAATACCACTAGATATAGCGTTTGCAGTACCAATTTGACCAGCAGCTTGAGCATTACCAATGCCTTGAGTAATGTTTGAAATATTGGTTCCAATTCCTAATTGAGCATTTGCAGTTCCTTGAACGGCATTTTGCCCAATACCAGCAATACCAGATAAAGTGTTGTAAATATTAGTTTTTTGAGCTTGGGTTTGATTAAAACCTTGAGCTTGCTGCGCCATGTAATTATTTAAAGCATTTTGATAGGCATTAGAAGCATAATCTTCAGCAAACTTGGTTCTAGCCATATTTGCATTAGAACCACCACCGCCTACGTTGATATTTTGGCTAGTAGCTCCCAAACCTTGTTGCTTCATAAACTCATAGTTAGCTGGCAACTGAGCCATTATCTGAGCTGTAGTTACAGGCTGATAAGTTTGTGCTTGAGTATTAAAATAAGGAATGTTGCCTTCAAGAGCAGTTAAACCAGCCTGTCCTGTAGTCTGATAAGGTTGATACAGTCCAGAAACTTGTTTGCCAATGTCTAACAACTGACTTTGAGCTGCTGCTCCTGCTTGCGCTTGTGTATTAGCTGCATTTTGAGCAGCATTTCCACTAACCATAGAGCCTACTACAGGCCCTAAAACTGCACCACCTACAATAGCTGCTGCGACCCAAGACATATTATTCTCCCTTTAAAGCCATTTTTTGAGCTTCAATGACAAATTGCTTCAATTTATTACTAGAATCAAACAAAGCTGTTTCATCAGGCTCAATTAATTCCGCTTCAATTTCATCTAAATCTGTTTTATCAGTCTTATGAACTGTAATTCCAATAGCATCAGAAATGGCATAAGTAACCCTTTTTGTCCCAGGTTGTGACTCTATAATGTCACCAGGTTTTAAGGTTTTCATTCCGCTTTCTGTCCACGCTATTATTTCACCTTTTGCACATAAAAAAAAGTGTGGTTTCTTATGAACTTTGCCAACAATTAAGGTTCCTGCTGGCCTAGTCAATTTACGGCAATACATACCTTCAGAAAAATAATGCTCTGTTTGAAGCTCCGCTTGTGGCATTTTCACCATTTCAGCTTGAAGCTTTTCAATTTGTTCCTTTGTAGGAATAATCTTTTCTAATAATTCGGTACTCAAAACTGACCTCCTCCGATTCCCAATAAGGCAGTTAAATTAGTAAATACGCCTGTAGATGGAGTTATATCTCCAATAGGAGTGTTATTAATATCCCCACCACTAATTATGATGTAATTTACTGTTTGACTGACTACATTGGGGTTTTGAAGCCAAATAAGCCATTCTCTAGCTGGTCTTTTAGTTAAAGGATCTAAAAATTCGCTTTGAGGATAACGAATATTGGTATTGATTGGCCCAGTAGCCATTAGTTTTCCCCACCTTCAGCCTTCAAATTAGCGGAAACAATAACAGCCTTAATTGGATCGGAAACCACTACTTCATAAATGCGATCCCTTGACCAGCCCAATCTACGCCAAATAGCACGATTGTTATATTTTCCAACTCTACCAATAGTTACCCAATGTTCATTAGACCATGTAGAACCGCCATCAGATGACCAACGTAACATAGACTGAGGATCATCACCTTGACCAGTTTGCAATCCTACACCAGGCTGAAATTGGATCTGCATTTCTGCAAAATATTGACGTTGAAGATCTGAAACCAAATGAGGGCATCTACGCAATCTACGAATTGTATTGCCATTATCTGTATAAACTTCATTGTTTAATTGATAAATCTTGCCGTTTTCGTAATCGCCTACCAAATAGACGTTTCCAAAAAAAGCACCGCAATTTGAACGATGACGATGATAACCAGTTGCATTATCCCAAGAAAGCCATTTATGCCAAGCTTTAGTAGTTAAATCATAAACCCAAGTCAAATCAATAGAAGGGAAAGTTACTACATAGAACTCATGGCCTTCTAAGCGATAAGTATAAGCAACAGCATCACTTAACTTCACATTCATCAAAGTCTGTTCTACAGCATGATTTGACAGCCTTACAAAGGTATAACCTTGCACCGCACCAATAATGCCTTGACCACGAGCATCTTGAGAAACAAACATAATTTGTTCTTCAAATTGCCAAATACTGTTAAATGCAGCGCAACCATGCTGCATCATGGTTCCTGAAATACGGCTAAATGGAAAAGTTGTTAATCCTGCAATTTGGCTTCCTACATCCACCCAAACTTCAGTTGTTTGATCTCCAAGCAAATAAACTTGTCTGTGATCGGCAATAATCGCTACGATTGGATCAGGCTCACCATCTTTTGTGCCGTAATAAGCAGCAGTTGAATAAGGTGAAGAAATATCTGTGGCAGCCCAGTTATTAGTGCCAGGTTCATTGTAAATATTGTAATTATCAATTACGTCAACACAAGTTGCCCCCTGCCAAGGGCCATCTGTATAGGCAAGTTTTGTAAAAACATTGGTTAAAGGTACATAAAAATAACGATTAGAGCCATCTACAATATAAGCAAAAATGCCATCAGAAGGGCTTCTATTGTATGAAATCTGACAAGGGCCACTTGTAGTAGTTAAAGTTCCTACTTGTGTTGCAACATAAGCTTCATCTATTTTATAAACTCTATCAGCGCAAATAGCCAACATAATAAAAGGAACAGTTCCATGCAAAGGAAACAATGCTCTTACTTCCCCTGGAAACAGTTGTGCTACCTCAACAAGACCTGGTGTTGGATATAAAGCTACTGCGCCTCTAGCACCTTGACCTTTATTAGGATCAATTTCCAAGTAAAAGTTAATACATTCCTGATCATCTTGATAGATGGAAGGAGCTTCGTAAGATGGGCCAACAAAGCCAAAATCAGCCATTATCGGAAGAACCCACCAGAAAGAATCCAGCCAGCATCTTTAGCTCTACCAACAAGCATAGAATCTGGATAACCAGCAGCAGCAATAGGCCTCATATTGTTACGTTTAATAGTCGATTTAGATTGAGCTGCATAAGCATTAATCATGCCAATTTGCGTTGTAGAAGCTTTTCCATACATAGGCATCAATCGTTCAGCCAAATTCCATCTAAGAGCCATTGAATAGCCTTGTGGAAGAACAATATCGTCATACAAGGTTTCATAATTACTAAAAATGGTAGATGAGAACATATGCATCTCACCTTGGCTTGGATTAGGCCATACAAAAACGTTACCAGTATCCGCATTAGGATTGTAGTAAAGAGCTTTAGGCCAAGGGCCATTCAAGGTTTTTAAACCAATTTGATTGTAATTATCTAAAGATAAAACAGCTACTTGGTAATCTAAACCGCCATTAGGAACAGCTTGTCCATTAGATTGAGTATTTACCCTTACATAAGCTTGATCAATAAACAATGGTTTTTGATAGTAAGCAGTAATAAGTTGAGAAGCTACTGGAGTTGGATAAGTAATGTTTAGCTTATAAGTACCAACTTCATTGACTTGACCACCAGCACCAGTAATAAATTCAACAATCTTAGTTCCAGCAATAATTCCTGTGCCTTTTAAGGTTTGACCTTGAGCTACTGCGCCAGTTGTAAGACCAGTAACAGTCAAAATATTGCCTGTAATTGATCCTGTAAAAGATGCGCCAATGTAATTTGCTGTAGATGGATTAGGTCCAATAGTGTATTGAACTTGACCAGAAATCAAAGGAAATATGATTTCTGTGGTGTTAAACACCATCATATCTTCATTTGACCATTGATCAATCAGGTCATTAAGCATATCAAAAGCATCTTGAGCTGCATCAGCCGTTGGAACTTCACCAGCTTCTAATGCGCCAATGTCTTTTAAAGCTCTGCTAATAATATCAAGTGGCTTTGTCATTTTTATCTCTTAAACGCTAGTAATGGTTTGCCAACCAGTTGCTGTATAAACGCATAATTTTTGAAGGGTTGTATCAAATAAAATTTGCCCTATGTTTGGGCTTGTTATTGCATTTTTTTGCGCTGTAGTAGCATTTGGAGCTATAAAAGGAATTGTGTTTACTGGAGTTGCTGTAGAAAAATCTACTATATCTCCAACATTTAAACCGCTTGCAAAAGTAATTACAGTTTTACTTGTTTCTGCATAGTTTTGGGTAACAATTTGTTTTGATCCATTTACATAAACAATTAAATTATTGGTTCCTGGCTGATATTGCATAGAACTCAAAGTAAATACAGTTTGACTTTGAGTTGCAGTTTGAGTTTCTTCTTGTCCAGTAAAATTTACAAAATTTGAATTAATTCCTACCAAATTGTCATAAGATCCAATCAAAACAACTGAAGAATTTTTAACAACAAACTTATAAGATACTCCATCAGTTATCCAAATTTCGCCCCCTGGAACACGACCAGAAGAATCTAAAACTATAGGATTTGAATGTTGAATTAATCCTGTATTGCTTGTATAAACTGCTGCTGGAGTTGAAGTTCCTGACAAATAAGTGTATATAAGTCCACCAGAAAGGGGAATACCATCATTATTAAATAGCTGTGCGCCAGCTCCGTAAATTGGTGAAAGATTGACTGCCATTTATAGCTCCTAATTGTTTGGCGTAAATACTTGTGGCAACCAAGGCGCAACAACAGTTTTACTGTTTTTAATAGAATTTAACTGTTCTTCTAACCTAGATTTTATTAAATTTATTCCATCTTTCATAGTTTCTTGTTCAATCCAAGAGGCTACCATTTCTTCAGTAACTTCTGCAAAAGGAGTTTTAATTGTTGGATTGTTAAACCACCAATTACCTTCACTTTCTACAATGGCAGAATTATCATCTTGAGCTTGAACTCTATATTTTGCATGAATAATTAAATCATTTTCAGCAGAAATTTCTAAGATTTCCCAAGTAAAATTCATTTTGGCATCCAAGGAAGATTTGGAGTAATTATTGTTGGATTTGCTAAAGCAGCTATTTGAGAATTTAAATTTGATTGAATAGAAGCAACTTCTGTAGCTCCCATTGCATTTTGTACCCAACTAATTACAGTTTCCAATGTAAGATTATCATAAGCTATAAAAGGGCTTCCTGCTGTATATGTTAATGGTTGAACGCCATAAACTGTTGCGTTATGACCATTACCATCTGTTCCATTTACTCGCCAATGAACATTAGTTACAACATTAGTTTCTCCATCAACAGATGGAAAACACTCCAAACCATTTACGTCAACAAGCCAAATATATGTATTAGACATCATAAATCCTTATGTTAAATTAGCCATTTTTACCCATGTTCCAGGGGAACCAGCAACACTACATTGCCATCCGCTAGGAACACCAGCAGCAGGGCCAATATTAAAAATAGTATCCCCTAATGCCCAAGCTCCTGAAGTTGGAACTCTATCTCCAAACATAACTGTATTAGATTTAATAGAGCATGGATATTTCCAAGCACCTTCATTATTAATAAAATATTGACGAAAACCAAAATTAGTAATGTTATTTAAATTTACTGGATTTGTTACTGTGCAATCAGCAAAATTTTCAAAATAGCAAAGAAGATTAGTAGGAGTTGTAGATACAGTTGAATCTATACCATTTGATCCACTATACATTTTGTTGCTTTTGAATAATATTGGTATATTGTTGTAATCTCCAGGCTGAATCAAATAATGTCTTTGAGAAGCATAAGAAGTGTTATCAAATATTTGCAATCCATTTGAAGTATTGCCTGGCTGAATATAAACAGCACCTAAAGAACCAGTTTCATTAATGTAGTTTCCTGAAACAATACCGCCAGTTGCAGAAACATAAATTAATGGAGAGCTTGTTTGACCAGTTACGTTGTTATACAACTTATTATTTGTAATAAGAACATTGTTGTAATAAGGGCCACAAACAATAAATGCTGTCGGATTAGTTGATGCGCTTCCACCGCCATTAATAATATTGCTATCAATAATTCCACCTTCTACTGCAAAAAATGGAGCATTGTAGTTATTTGCACCAATTCCATATCCAGAATTAATGCCAAAAATAGTGTTTCCTTGAATAACCCATTGGCTTGCTTCTTCTTCTGCGCCAATATGACCAGCACAAGGATTTAAAGAAGAATTGTTAATAGTATTGCCCATGATGATACCTTTTGTGCAATTTGAACCATTGACAACAAAAGAAACATCCCAAGGATTTAAAACAAAATTATTAATGGCAATACAAGAATGAGCTTTAAAAAATACTGCTCCAGGACATTGCTCAAAATAGCATCCATCTGCTCTTGAATATTGAGTATTTTCTGTGGCGCAGCAAAAAGCGCAATTAATACTTGATGCTCCACGAGCCAAAGAATAAAAATTACATTTTGTAATTACAGTTCTGTTTCCTTCTGTCCAAATAAAAGCATTGTTTCCTGTTGCTGTTGTTGCAGCACTTCCATCAAAAGATAAACCATCAAAAACAATATTATTTCCAGTTACATAAAAAGCAAACATATTACCGCTTGATTTATCAAAACTTGAAAGTAATTTTATTGTTCCAACACCATATAAATGAATATTGCTGACAGTTACATTAATTTTTGATGCTATTGCATAAGTTCCCTCAGGAAAATAAATTGATTTTCCAGTATTGATTGCTGCTTGAATAGCTGCTGTGTCATTAGTTGTTCCATCTCCAACAGCTCCAAAATCTTTAACAGAAATAATATCTTGTGCTTTTGCATTAATAGTACGATTAATAGCACCAGTAGGTGTTGTACTACCATTCATTAGATCAATTTTTGGAATCAATGTAGTCATTTTTAATCCTGTTTTTTAATTTTTGCAGATTCTACTGATGTTTTTAATGGTTCAACAATAACTTTTCCATCATCATCTGTCCAATCAGTATCCATCATATGTTTATCTTTACGTTCGCCAATCACCATCCAGCTAATATCTGATTTAGCCGTAGAATCTTCAGATTCAACTGTAAGAATATTTCCTTTTACTGAACCACGAACAGCAGTCCAATCGGATTCATTTGTTGTAAAACATTGAATATCACGACATAATGCTTCAAAAGTTCCTTCGGTCATTGTTGAAGCTTCATCAATATTTACAGAAGCTTTACCATTTACAAGAGTTACACGACCTCTGTAAATTAAATCAGCTTGTGGGCCTTCAATAAATGAATGAACTAATTGATGAGTTTCTTCAAATTCTGGTAATGGATGATCAATCCTAAAAGAACCTGAACCTTTAGATAATGCACCATATACAGTTACACTTCCTGCTGAATTTACATACAATCTAGCAGTTGGCGAACCTCCATTTGATGTATAAACTGTAAAATCATAAAAATTATCGTAAGCACCAGTAATATTGCTTTGCCAAATAGTTCCAGCATAAGTAGCAGCAGCAAATTGACAAACAGCAGCCGTTCTTGCTCCAGTATTTTGAGCAGTATTTGAAAAGGTTAATGTTTGACCGCTAGTGCTACCGCCAATATCTAATTTAGATTGAGGTGCTGTAACTCCAATTCCAACGCTACCAGTAGTACCAATAAATATCTGAGTAACGCCAGACGTACCAATACGCATTTGGCTTGTTGTGCTGCTTGATGTTTGTCCATCAATAAAACAACCATAAGACGTATTATCGTTAGTATAAAGACGTAATTGAACGTGCTGGCTTCCTGCTGAAGCATTAAATAAATCTAATGGATAGCCTGTTCCACTTCCAGCATCAGCAGCAGCTATAATGCTGCCATTTGTTCCAGGAGCAGTTCCAACGCCTATTTTTCCGTTTACTCTTAAATTTGCTGCACCTGGATCTGTAGTGCTGCCAACGGAAAAACCGCCAGAAACAAACAAGCGCATTTTTTCTGCGCCATTGTTCCAAAAAGTTAATGGTAAATAAGTTCCTGTTCCGTTGATGCCTGACACTAATTGAACATCGGTAGATCCATTAGTAGCAATAAGAATTTTGCTTGCATTTGTAGGATCTGCTGCATTAGAAACTTGCCATGAAGCTGCTGTGTTTGTTCCATTGGGAAGGGCATAAATACCAGTAGAACCATTGACTGTGCTAGTTTGCAAAGCCAATCTGTTTGTAACTGTAGCATTGCTAAAGTCAGCAAGAATACGGCTGCCAGCTCCAGTAAATGTTAAGTTTCCTGAATCCGTAATAGATGAAATGCTTAATGAACTACTCCATTGGGGAGCTGATCCGCTTGAAGTCATTACAGTATTTGCAGATCCGATAGCTAATTTGCTTAATGTAGTTCCAGAAGCATAATAAAGAGTATCTCCAGCCGTATAGCTAGTAAGACCAGTACCGCCAGCAGTTGTTGGTGTAGTTTTCCAAGCAATTACTTGAACTGCATTTCCAGAGTCTTTATAAAAAAGCTTGCCATCAGCAATATTGATAGCTAATTCAGAGCCTGTGGCGTTATTTAATAGATTTCCAGCAGTAGGGGCATTGCCTCCTGTAGAGCTTGAATATATTAATAAGGGGGTAAATCCTGTTTGCGCCATCTAGAAAGCTCCTCCACCCATACCGCCAGTAGAAGTTAGAACTCCTGTCGATGGGTTAAATTGAAGTTTAGTGGAAGAAGTTTTAACAGGCAAATTTCCTGTAGAACTACTTACGATTGTTGGATAAAAAGTTGCTGCTGTAGAAGTATCATCAGTAATGGCTACGTTTGTAGCATTTGTGGCAGTTGTAGCTGTTGTTGCGCTTGCAGCAGAACCGCTAATATTGACCGCTAAAGAAGTAATTGATCCGCTTGCAGCGTTCAAAACTACGGCAGTAGTACCAATATATAGCGTTGAATTGCCTAAAACAGCACTAGGAATAGTGCCTGTAAGATTTCCAGCAGTAAGGCTGGTTAAACTTGCTCCTGAACCGCTAAATCCTGTAGCTGTTAAAACACCGCTAAAAGGGTTGTATTGGTATTTAGTAGAGCTTGTGTAAGAAGTAGATAAATTGCCTGTTGTTTGGTTAGCAAATAATGGATAACGAGTTGCATTAGTTGTAGTGTCATCCGTTACAGTTGCATAAGCTGTTGGGGTAGTCCAAGTAGGAGTGCTAGTTCCATTAGAGGTTAAAACCTGACCAGTTGTGCCTAAAGCAGTAAATCCAGTTACACCAACAGCAGATTGCCAAGGAATAGAACCAGCTACTCCACCAGCTAAATAAGTCGCATTAGTAGAATTTGTGGCAGATCCAACAGAAAGGGTGGATTGAGCTACA
>Ga0209777_10008827_pt1 | contig 10962 bp, 8 predicted proteins | sample FrelakmetHBP12HB_FD_187147 | JGI IMG/M metagenome (GOLD analysis project Ga0209777, IMG submission 187147) | Freshwater lake sediment microbial communities from the University of Notre Dame, USA, for methane emissions studies -HBP12 HB (SPAdes)... | ecosystem: Environmental > Aquatic >... | reverse complement strand
GCCCCAAAAATAAAGGTAAATGCTGCCCCAATATTAAATTCTTTCAGTAGTGGTCCAATGGTATGCGCTCTTTTGATATATTCTTTAGGATTATCCGTTCTTTGATAATAGCTCAACACATTTGGAACAATATTTTCAAGACCAACGGTCAGCCAATTTACCTTTGCTTTGAATAACAAGTCAAGCATATTCTTATCCAAAATATCAACTCTGGCAGAAGTTGACAGCTGACAATCAAACATCTCATGAGCCAATGTGCCAAACAACTTTTTTGCTCTGATTTTATCGCCAAAAACATTATCATCTGCTAATGAAACAGTTTCTACATTATATAGGTCAATGAGATGTTTTACCTGTTTTGCAACATGTTTAGGAGAATTGCATCTATATTCTTGATATAAGTTTCCAGATGCACAATAATGACAGTTATAGGGGCAACCTCTCGAGGTAATGATATCTAGACAATCATGTTTTCCTGTATAAACAAAATTACTAAAATCAATAATTGGCAGCGTATCCAAATCTCGAATTAGTGGCCGATCAGGATTATTGAACGTTTTTCTATTTTTTATTCTATAGGAAATCCCAGCAATCGTATCAACTTTCTCTTCTGCTGAAATCGTTTTAATCAGTTCTAGTAATGTTTTCTCGCCTTCACCTCTGACAATATAATCTATTTCAGGTATAAAATCGAATATCTCTTGTGGCAGAAAAGTTGCCAATGGACCTCCAAGAATGATTATAATTTTTGAGTTTCTTTCTTTAATAATTTGAGCAAATTCTTTTACAAAAGAAATGCCCTCTGTCCAGCATCCTAAAGCTAATATATCTGGGCTTGTTTTTTCTGTTTCTTCAATTAGTTTATGCATTATAGTAGCCTTATTTTTTGAGTTAATATTTACATATCCCCACTTATCATATACAAAAAGATTACAGTCTATACACTTATTTTCAAAACCATACTCCTCTAAATACTTAGATAAATATGCGATAGATAGATTAGGTCTTATTTTCTGCTTAGATGGATAAGGTGTATATAATGACCAGAGCAGTGTAATATTTAGTTTCTTTTTTAATGAAATTATATCAGAATGATTTTTAACAGGTTTTTCATGTGTAATTGGAGTGAACTCATTGCTCCCCCGTTTTTCAGGATACTCTTTCCAAACACCTTCGCAGATAGAATCATAGGTGCACATGGCACATTGCGGAAATTTAGACTTTATTTTCTTTCTGACAATATTCCAGTCTTGTTTTCCAGAATCAAGTTGTTTAAGTTCTCGTTCGGTATTGTCAAGGAAATTGAGCTCTGAAACATATTTTTCATATCCATTCATCAGACAAAATGGGATTGCCTCAAAATTTATACCTTTGCGGGTTTTATTTTTTGCATTGTAAGTTTGTACACGATGTATAGTTTCATATATATATGGCATAATAGATGTATATGTAGGCACAACAGCATCAAAATATTTCCAGGCATTGCCATTTGCATGTGGAAATGCAAAATTCATGCCTTTTACACCAAACTCAAGAAATGTATCGGCAATTTGTGGCAAAAATCTATAATTAAAAGATGAAATAACTGTTTTACCCACTACGTTCGTTGAACCCAATTCTATCAGATTTTTAATCCCAGTGACTGTCTGATTAAAGCTTCCCCTTACTCGAGTTATGGATTCATGAATTTCTGGGGTATGCCCATGCAACGCAATAGCATAAGAAATATTGAAAGGAACAAATTTTCTGGCATATTCCTTATAAGAAAATGCTCTACCATTTGTTTGCATAGATATTTCAAAACCCAGTTTTTTTGCATAAGCTAATAGAAAAAGAATATCTTTTCGTATGGTCGGCTCTCCCCCAGTGAAAACTATGAAATCAAAACCCCTGGATCGGCTATCCATCATTTCTGAAATATATTCCTGGGTTGATCTGTTATCAGGTCTTCTGAGTTTTTTGCAATATTCTCTCTGGTCTGCTATGACACAATGCACACAGTTATTGTTACAATTATAACCTATTTTGATATCAGTGTATTTCATTTTCAAATATTACGCTCGTATCCATGCAAAAAATATCTCTCGTGCCTGCTTGTCAAACAGAAGTTTTTCAAACATATAATCAAACATAAATTTAAAGTATTTGCATCGAGAGTTTTGGTAAAGCTTGGAAATAAGATTACCATCTTCTGCATAGCTCATCACAGGACAGATACCGCAATAGGGTTTATATACACAATTACCACAAAGGTAGTTTTCATTAATAGAGCAATTAATTAATTCAAGCGAGTCACTGCTTGTTGTCACCTCTTTATAAGTATCTTTAGTTACATTTCCTAATTTAAATAGTTCAAAATTCCTTGCCTCATCACAGCTATAAATATCTCCATTATAATTGTAGGCTAACTGACCAATGACCATGCCACAGGGATTCCTAAAATCCAGAAAATTCGGATCGTGAGTTGTTAAAACTTTTTGTAAAATGAGACGTGCATACCTTTCCCAGATAAGAGTACCTTTTTTATTCAACTCAATCATGTAATCCATTGATTTTTTCCAGAATTCAAGAAATTCATCTATTGAATAGCCTATCTCTTCCCATAAAGGTGTCGCAAACCCTAACTTGCTGATATACTTCAGTTGTATCTCACGTTGGCCATACTTAATATATTCATTAATTATCTCTTTATAATACGGAAGGCTGTATTTGGTAGTAACCATTAAAAGTCCGGGGGTTGAACCAGTTATTTTCCTAATTTTCTTGATCCAGTAAATAACATCCTTATGTGTTGGTTTTCCGGTTTCATACCTTCTGTGCTTGTTATGCAAAAATGCCGGGCCATCTAAAGATGAACAGATGCGTATATCACCCTCATGAAGTATCCAATCTAAAATATCATTATTAAGCAAGGTGAGGTTTGTTACGAGTGCAAAATTAATCTTTTTTTTATGTAGAGTATTCATCTCTTTTGCAGTTTTCACAATATATTGAAAGATGGGAAGATTAAGCAAAGCGTCTCCACCCTGAAATTCGATGGTAATCTGGTCCGCGGGTGTTTGAAGAATAAAATCGAGCGTTTGATTAGCAATTTTTCTAGTCATATCATATTTAAAATTATTAGATGAGGTTGCTGAACTATGACAATATATGCATTTTTGGTTACAGCGCAATGTCGGAATAATAATATGCAACGATGTCCCATGGTCTAAGAAACCATATCTTTGCTTATAATAAGCTTTTATTAAATCCTTATTATTATAGGTATAAATAATGCCTTTGTCTTCAAGAATTTTAAAAATTGGGCCTTTAAGTTTATTGCTCTGCAAAGCATCTAGTTCATGCTTATCTAAAAGTACCCAAGCCCCATGATCAGACGTTATAAGATATTTATTCTTAATTTTTTTCCAGCGCAGAGGTGCTTGTATATACTCCTTGTTAAATGTTTGTGTTTCATTAAAATATGTAGTAACCATTTTTATTTATGCATGGAAAGTACATAATTAGAAAATTCGTATCCAAGTTCTTTCAAGTCAATCGTTTTCTGCATTGGGATTAAGCTTACTTGAATAAAATCCCTTTTATCTGTAATAGATATGCTGCAGATATTTTCATAGATAGGTATTGCTGCATTAATGAGTTCTCGCTTATAGAAATGCTTGCTAAACATAATGCGAATTCGGTTATTTTCTATGATTAACATTTTTTTGACTTTTTTCTTGGTTTTTCTTCTAGATTTTCATTTTTAATCTTGTTTTCTGACTCTTCCCATAATTTAAGGATTTCCTCGGGATCATCAATATTTTCTTCTACAATACTTTGGTCAATTTTTGGCGGTGCCTCTGAGTTATATACTGCTTGTGGATCATTTGTCAGAATAATTTTTTTAAGAATTGTCTCTCGTATATCTCTGTTTTTTTCTGATTGTTTATCATATACTGCATAATTAATCAATTCACTACTAAAATCATAGGTAAGTTTCTTTAGACTTTCACCAATTTTTTCCTTTTTTCTTATTTCTACCAAAATTTCTACTGTTGGGTCTCCGTCCAAAAAAATATATGCCCTATCTAACAGAATATAGCATGCAGAATAAACAACAGCTAAAGAATAAATTTTCGGATTAACTGAAAAAAGCGCATATCCATCTTCTTCACTCATTTTCAGATTCCCAATCGCATTTAATTGTTTCATGAGTAGACCTCCCCCATAAATCGTAAATGTAATGCATATATAAAAATTATCATTTAGTATATTATAAGAGGTTTTATTGTTACATCCTGTTCCATGTTAAATCTTTCAACATAATCCTTAAGAAAGCCATCACAGTGATCATTATATGTGCATTCAGAGCATATTTTTAGCTTTTGCTTAAGTCTATACGTTGGAATGCCATGCATCTCTGTTTTATGTATGCCAGGAACTGAGTAGTTAGAAGCCATGGTTGGAACACTGCCGTTTACAATATGATGATCATAGAATCCAAACACACAAGAAGGAATATCAGAAAACACAAAAATATCTTGAAAATTTTTTTTACAGAAGGCAAATGCTTGTCTAACAACTGGTATCATGGAAGTATACGGTACAGCGCTTTTTTGGCTAAAACTATTAATTGAAATAAACGCAGGTCTAACTAAAATTTGAGAGGGTTTAAGTTTCAAAAAAAGGTGTAATATGTTTTCAACATCACAAATATTCTCTTTCATAATTAAAGTATGCAATCTTAATTGTATATGCGGGGCCAATTTCTTAAGGTTTTTAATGCCTTGGAGCGTTTCTTTAAAACTACCTACAGAATTGGTAACTGAATCATGAATTCTTTCCTGAGAGCCATATAATGGAATCATTAAAGTGAGGTTAGCTATCCTGCTCAATCTTTTAACAAACTTCAGATTATAGAGCGTCCTCCCGTGTGTTAATAACAGTATCTGCTCAAAACCAATATGTCTAAGCCAAGTCATAAATGTGATTATATGTTTAAACTGGATTGGATCATGACCGGATATCTCAACATCAATAAAACCTTTTTTACTGAGGTCAATCGCTTGTTTATAAATGTCTATAATAATTGCCGAATTATTTTTTTCATCAGAATCTGTAAATCCATTTGGATTACAGAATAGGCACGCATTCTTACAATTTTCGATATTAATTTGAATTGCACAACTGCTCATAATATGCTCGATGATATAGATTATACATTAAGTTTTAATACTAAGATATCTTATTTGCACAGGAATAAAACATGAATGCGGAATTTGTGAAATATCAAGAGTATAAAAAACTTTTTGATGTTAAGGAAAGCAAAGCACTAGCACTCTATGAAGAACTCTTGAAGAATTCTGTGGATTACAACATTGAATGCTCTCATAAGATACTTTTCAATAATATATATTCTCAAAGAGTAAATGTCTGGTACCATACAGATTTTAGAGATAGTTTAAATCTAATTTTTACTTTCTTTAGAACAATCAATAGATTAGAAAGTGTTCGTTTAGATTTTTCGATATTAGAAAGGCTCATAGCAAGATTTGATATGTATAAAGTTCAGCATGTAATATGCGGTATAGATTATAGAGAAAAAATTTGGGAATCAAGGGTTAAACTTTGGTTTAATATTGTTAACTATCCTGAAAAAATTAAAGAAGTTTTAGCATTATATGGGAACAGCAAAGAAGTAAAGCAATGGATTCATAATCATAATTTACTTTTCGGAATTGATATGTATTTTAATGGAAATGCAAAATTAAAGATTTATCCAGCATATTATGAATCTGAGTTTCATATATTAGAAAGAAAGTTTAGCAAAAAAATAGATTTGCTAATAAAAAAGTGTTCATTAATCCATCTTTCGTTTAGTGAGAACTCGGATAAAATAATTCATTTTCACCCTAAAAACCCTGAAGAAATTATAAATAGTATAAATAACGCGGAGGTATATCTGATAAACCAGAAATATAAGAAAAAAAAGTATTCATTACAAGTTATTTCTATATCCGAACAAGATATTTTAAGTGATAATATACGTGAAATAAATATGTATTACTAGAAGATGTTTGTTAGTTTTAAAAAGATTTTTTTATACCTGTAAAATGTTTTCTTCTATCCAAAAATTTACTAATTAATACCAAATTTAATACTCCGTATATTTTGTTTTAAATACATATGTATCTAAACGTTTGTATAATTGATTTCTAATAAAATAATATTAAAATGTACATATTATCCTAGTAATAACATTGAATAATTCTTAACAATTCCTATGGATTCTATACAGAATTGCCTGATTGACGATTCTTAGGTATTATAATTTGCAAGGTCGACCGATTAATTCGTTAGTAGTATTATTTAAGGTTATGAATGTTATTTTACCATTAATTCTTTTTATATTGTTTTTGAATGTTTTTGTAAGTAATCGGTATTTTGTTTCAAATTCATTTTTATCGCATTTTGGTCTAATTAAGTTCGCTTTTGTATTCGAGTTATCACAATACTTCAGAAAAAGAACTTCATCAAAATATTTTGCAATAGACATGCTTTTCTGAAAGTCAGAAATTGATTCTTTCGGAAAATTAATGATTATATGCGTGAAGAGATGTGTTTTTGGATTCAGATATTTAATTTTCAAGAGACATTTTATTAATAAGTTAAGGTCATAATCTCGATTCATCAACTTTAATATTTTTTTTGATCCTGATTGCACTGGAATGCATATGTATGTTATTTTTCCTTTTTTTATTAAATCAAGAATAATATCTTTATGCTTTAAGAATAACGAAGGAAATATGGTATATATTTTTAATTTTATGTTTGGAAAACCTTTATCTATTTTATCTAATAGTTTTGAAAAGTTTTGATTTATATCCATTCCGTATGAACCGCAGTCATCTCCAAGCAATGTAACTTCAGATACAGAATTTAAGTTTAGAATAGAAATATCTTTTTTTATATCTTTGATGGTTCTGCTTTTTACAAATCCTTTTGTTATTTTTATATTGCAATAACTGCAGTTATTAATGCATCCCTGCGATATCAAAATAAAATTGTCAGAATTACTTATTCTGCTTTGATGCTCTTTGTAATTATAAAGCTTATAGGAGCTAATGTTTTTGGTATTTGTTTCTCCCTTAAAAACATCTTTTAGAGATATATCTTTAATTGATTTGATTATTCTTATATTTTGGTTCTGCTTAAATTTTTGCTTGAATCCACTTATGCAGCCAAACAGTACTATTTTTTTTGATGGATATATATCTGAAAGATTTTTAATCAAAAATTCACAGGAATCTATTAATTTATCCGACACTACGCAGGTATTTACAACGATTAAATCACAATAAGATATATTATTAACGAATATGTATTTGTTTGATTCGAGATATTTTATTAAAGTTGAGAAATTATATGCGCTGTTCTCGCAAGTAGAGTTCATTTGATGAAGATATATCTTAATCATAAGGTTTAAATAACTATAGATTATATAAAATTATTGTTAACTCTCGAATGTAATATCGTAAAATTAAAGGTCGTTTTCATGAAAATATTGGGTGATAAATATTCGTGTTTATGAGTTTTTTGAATTTTATGAGAATAATTTTGAAAAAGTGGTAGAACGTTTTCATGAGCTTATGAAAGTCCTGTTAAGGCAAGGAATTTCTGTTAAAATATTAAGGGAATTTCCACCTTGCGTTATGAGAGACTTAAAAGATATAGACCAAACAGGTAGTATAGTCAAACTATCAAAAACTGACTTTTTGATAAATAATAATATGTATTTCGGGAAAGATTATATGATTATTAATGCAAAATTTACTGATTCACCATTTATATGTGTTAAATGCAAAAAGTGCAATTATTTCAAGAAGCATTTGTGCAGGGGGATTTTTAATAATCGCTTTTTGAAAATGAAAGAGAGAATAAGCCGTATCAGAGGTGAAAAACAATATTCTGCTATGAGATTTGAATATTTCAAAGGAAATTTTGGCTTGTCATCAAGATGTAACTGTGATTGTATCTTTTGTGGGGCTAAAGATGAGAAATACTTGGAGTTTGTAGACAAGGAAGTTTCAAAAGAGGAGTTATTGCATTTTTCACATTATGTTGACAGAACAGGGGTTATACGCAATCTGTTCTTTTATAAAGTTGTTTCAGGTGAGCCTTTGTTTCATAAGAATATAGAAGATATGTTGATGATAACAAGGCTTTTTACAACGGGCTCCATTTTTAGCGTGAATACTAATGGCCTTAATCTGAATGAGAATATAATAAAGATACTCTCTAAATTCAGGAGGCCTTTTATCCATATATCGGTAAATGTGTCAGATCCGGAATTAAGAAAAAAAAGAATGAATTATGACTGTGATTTTGATCTTATCAGCATATTCAATAATTTAAAGAAGTATCACATTGAATTTATCGTTACCCTTCTTGTATTAAAAGATGATATTGAAACAGATAACTTGGAAAAAACAATTCTTTTTCTAAAAAACCACATATCTTCTTCTAATATGATTATAATTCTTGAAGTCATGTATAATAAGTTTTCTCTTTGCAGGAAAAAAGATTTAATAGATTATGAGCATGAATGCGTGGAGAAATATCTTGTTGATAAAGGCATAAAAGACTATGTCAGTTTGGAATGGGAGACTAATAGCCTTCTCTTTCCAAAATTGGATTATATTTCTGCTTTTATTAAAGACAATCTGGCTTCTAAAAAAGTACTTGTTTTGTCACCAGACATATCATTTGAATACTTATCAAGAAAGATGCCACAGAATGTAACAATTAGGTCTGTTTCAAATTCCATAGGCATAAAAAAGTCAATTTCTGAAAGTATTGGAGTAAATGAATATCTAGCAGTATATAAAACTGAAAATCCTACTCTTTTTGATGTGGTGATTTTGCCACTTAGATCCTTTGATGAATTCATGAATGATATAAATAATATTAATGTCAATCAGTTATTTGATAATATGAACAAAAAAATAGTTTACCTTCTTTAAGCAGATTTGTTTTGATACTCAGAAATAACCATAAAATCCGCTCTTTTTTATTTCAAAATCCCCTTTTTTTATTTTATAGTCAATTCCAATGTCAAATAAAAGGTACTCATATTTATCAATATTTTCATTCACATTTCTTATTAATTCTGCGGGGTATTCTAAATTTTTTAGGAATAACCGAAATTGATTGAATTTCACTCTTGAATAATATATGCAATCTGAGTCTTTCTTATAGGCAATGCATATTCTGTAACAGTCAGAATATTCTGGCAATAGGATACTATTTATAAGATCGTCTGATATCCTGAAGTTATTTGATTTCTTTATTTGCTCTATGATTTTATTTTTTTCTTTTGGGTTAAAGAAATGATAGTAGTTCTCACGCTCAACCCGACCGTCTTTTACTAAGTAGGACGGTCCTCCAGGAATAGAGGTCGTGCTTGGCATATAGATATGCAGTTCATTTATAATTAGATCGTATTTCTCAAGATCAATTGAGAACATAAGATAGTTAATATCCTTATTGAATTCGACCTTAATCTTGAAAAAGTTTTTTAAAATATCTAGGATATTTTTTATGTTTGTGTCTGCGTACATTTCATATTTATAAAAATACAATTCCCAAAACAGCTGGTCTTTTTCTTTTTTTATTCCGTATATTGTTTTGTTCTTACCAAAAATTTCTTTTATACTTCGAATAATATCAATAAGATATTCACACTTTGTGTGTCTGAAGCTTTCATAGAGCAGATTCTCTGATTTTAGCTTTCCCACTGGATTTTTCGCTGGATTATATTCATATCGACAGTAGTCTAGGAAAATGTCATCTTTTTGAACCAATTCTTGATATGATTCTATTGTGTTTGGTTCGGTATATGTATTCATTATAACAGTGTCTGATATTGGGTTAATAAATCTTTTTTCTACTCCAAATTTTGATATGTATGCTGAAGTAAGCTTAAGGCAACTTTTTGCTGAGCATTCTTTTCTATACGGACAGAAGAATTTGTTTTTCTTCTCTGCAATGAGATACTTTTCATCTAGTTTAAGTTCTAGTTTGGTGTGGTCAATAAGATTAAGGTTTTCACGGAACAGGCAGCTGGGGAATAGCTTAAACTTTATGTTCGTCTTTTCTTTATTTATGAATTCGACTACCTTGTTCAATTCTGGTTTGATATTTTCATAAGATACAATAAGGTCATATATATCCAATTCGTTCATCGGAACATAATTCCAGAATTGTATTTCATCTATCTTTAATTTTGAAAGCTTCTTTGCTATCTCAAGAATATCAAAATAATTCTTTTTGGTAACAACCGTATTTGTTATTACTTTTCTATCGAGCATTTTTACAGTCGTAATACCTTTGATTGTCTCGTCAAATGAACCTTTTGCTTTGGTCATTGACTCGTGTATGCGCCTTTTCGAACCATATACTGAAATGAAGAATTCATTGACGCCATTATCTATTAACTTCTTGCAATATTTGTAATTCGCCAGTTTTCTGCCATTCGTTTGAATACGTATGTTCTTGAAATAATTAAGATTTTTAGCAAATAATACGAACTTCTCAAGTTCATCACTTGTGGTTACTTCAGAACCAGAAAAGATAATTGAGTTTACTCTCTTTGACTTGGCAACATCAGTAACATGATTCTTGAATTCTTCAAATGAAATAGGAGTTAGAACTTCCTTTAAATCTCTAAGCAGACAATTTATACAGTTATTGTTGCATTTGAATTCAATTCCATAGAGAATATATTTGTCTTCCCAGTTTTCCATATTCTAAAAAATTCGAATAGTTATATTCTTTTATATATTTAGTCTTTTTTCAGCAAAAATTTGAAATTTCTATATGAATGTCTTACTTTTTCTTTCCACATATTAACATAAAATTATTTTCAGGAATTATTTTTAAAAGGCTTATGTTAAAGCCATTTTTTGTCAGGAAATAAGT
>Ga0209777_10008826_pt1 | contig 10963 bp, 13 predicted proteins | sample FrelakmetHBP12HB_FD_187147 | JGI IMG/M metagenome (GOLD analysis project Ga0209777, IMG submission 187147) | Freshwater lake sediment microbial communities from the University of Notre Dame, USA, for methane emissions studies -HBP12 HB (SPAdes)... | ecosystem: Environmental > Aquatic >... | reverse complement strand
AGCCGGGTCCATCTTTAAATTATATTAATGGACTGAGCAGATAGTCAGCGATATAAAAGATCTCATGCGCACGTATTATTTTTGATTTTTGCGGCACTACTGATGCTCGCGTCTGCTGCTTTCTGTCATGCCAGTGATGCCTATCACAATGGCGTTAATAGGCAGAGGAGTTCATCCCTGCAAGCGTGATCCTGATGAAGTCTTCAGTAATTCGGCTATCATGATCCTGGATTTGAACATCGAACGTATCACCATTTACAACGTGAGTCGCTCTACCTGTAGCTTCATTAGGGGCTGCGGCTATGGAGATCAGGAGCAGCACAAATATGGCGATAATAAGTTTCATGGTTTCATTTCCAGACTGCCACGAGTCTTTCTTTTTGTCTCTTCCTCGGATGGTGGTGAGCTCCAGACCCGCTGCTTTCCTTACCGATGATTTAATTAGGTGACGATATCATTTTTTCTGTAATCTGAGATACTCGACGCAAGGGCATTTCTTAGCTTCCTTAACACGATCTTGAAGTTACGCGACTTAACACAAGCAAAAAGACGCGATAAACTTTATATTATCGCGACATTAACACTACTAAAAGCAGTCCTAAGCAAAACGATATCAGAAAGCATAGAAATGCGGGGTACGCGATTCGAACCCGCGAACTCCTGCGAGACAGAATCTTAAGTTCTGCGCCTTTGGCCAGCTTGGCAAACCCGCTGCTCAGAGATCTTACGATATCTTCGCAGCATATCGATTCTTATCTGATTTCTTCGCTGCTTCTAATTTATAACATGGCAAAGTAGTACTAAAAATTTCCCGATGCCTTTACCGGAATCCTGTCACCTAAATCATATCTTGAGTTTTTTCATAAATGACTCTTAGATCGTGAGCTAAGCTCCACGATGGAGCAATGAGTCAAATAAAGCATTTTAAAAAATGAACAGGCAAATTATATCCACCAACGGGCCGATACATGGCCAAAAAGCCCTATCTATAAAGAAGAATAAGTCCAGCAAATAACTTCTTTCAAGACCCAAATCTATTTTAGTCAAGAAGCTATTGCATATGCGAGGTTTCGACTTTGAGATCGCTAATTGGCATAATGCTCTTATTATTGATTGTTGGTATAGCGGCATCTGTACAGCCTGGCAATTCTACAGGCAAGAGCATAATACCAGGCGGTATAGCCAAGAATGTTACAAATCAAATGAATAATTCAATAAATCAAACAAATATCACGAATCAAATTAATAGCTCGAATCGAACAAATATCTCTATCATCAGAAGATCGGTTCTGGGCAGCAATGGCATAAATAGGACAGCTATGGCAACACCATCAAAGGCTGCCTTTGAGTCTGAACCAGTGAGTTTTCGTGCCAATGCAACAGTTCCGTCGGGAAAGGATTCAACTATGGAGACTCCCGCCCAAGCATCTTTTGATTCATATGTAGTTTGAGTCCTATTTCTCCAACAATTTATTTTCCTACTTTTCGTTGCAAAAAATTTGCAATAAATTATATTTTACTGTGGATGCCATTTCAATAGAAATAAGTAAGAACGGATCATAAAAAATCTTAAGCTATCAATCTAGATCTTGCCGATTTTCATTCTGCAATCTCAGGTAAGCAGAGCTTGAAAAAATAAGATCAGCCTATAAATCGCTGGTTTCAATCATAGTGGAAATATGAGATAAAGGATAAATATTATACTGTAGACTTCGACATTCTAAGGCGAAGTTGTAGTTAAAGATCAAGTATATCCATGAGGGACTCCCTGTATGATGTACCACATACCTCCCACATCTTTTACTGACTTGACGGAGGTGCTTAACGCAAAGGCAGTTTTGTTGGTTCCCACAGCATTGCCGATGACAAAAGCGGTCTTGTTGGAAGGCCCAGGTAGGGTAGTACTGAATTCGGCAGAGTCATTCAACTTGAGATTATTCATCGTTTCGGATTTAGCAGCTTTAGTTGAATTAAAAGCAGTAATATTCGTTGCAGACAGATTTTGACTCCTGTTGCCCAAAGCAGCATTATCTAAAATTGTACCACTCGGAATTGTACTATTCAGAATTGTGTTGTTCTTTATCGGACTGTTATTCCCCTGGGCATTGATTATCATCAAAGCTATGAACGTCACGACTATTAGACCTAAGGAATATGAGAGTACTTTGCGCATATAATTCCTCTGATGTTTTTGTTGGAAAGTGAGTTTATGAGACTAGATCTAAATGTAATAACTTTGCGCTCAGATTTGAGGTGCGTATGAACACACTCATGATCGTCATGTTCTGACAGTGCGTAAATGATCTACTCAAGACTCACTAGTTAGGCACGCCCCTCCTGAATCCTGCTATATAGCACCGGATCATATCGCTTCTTTCACTTTCACTTCGTCAGAACACTCGATAGCTTCTAGGTGCCTATCCATATTGCCAAGCGCAAGCCCTTTATTGTTCCAGCATCAGTATCCATCAGAAAATATTTCCAAAGTTAATCAAAACATTGATGGATTCATTGAAGAACCCTCGGTACAAAAACTAGAATGCTTGAATGCGAATTATTCTGCATGTCGATCTGGATGCTTTCTTTCCATCAGTAGAGGTTCGAGAGCATCTAGAATTGAAGAACAAGCCTGAAGTTGTTGGTGCTGATCAGTAGAAGTAAAAGCAGTGATGTCTTCAGTCAGCACTTCTCATGAAGCCTGTAATGGTGGGTGTAACATACGGAGGCTGTGGATCGTTATAGAGTCAGATCTTATGAAGATCTCCAGCGTTACAGCTTGGAGCAGCACCAGGGAATCGCCGATGAGAGAATTAGCCATGTGGATTATCAGATCCTAGTAGTTTCAGATCCCGTGCCGAGGTCAAGATAACGACATTTCAGCTTTACGTTTGAAGGCTCTCGATCGCTTCTCCCTGGCTGGGATAGATAGAGAAAAATCGGTTGGCTCCGGTCATAAAGAAGACCTCTTTTACAAAAGGCTGTAAGGCGGCAAGCTTCAGATCTCTATCTCTGTGTTTGAGCTTGTTCAGGGATGCCATGAGTACTCGCAGACCAGAGCTGCTGAGGAACTCCACCTTTTCCATGTTAAATATCAAAAAATTCTTATTATGATCTATCAATCCAATCAAAGCCGCTTCAAGGTCCTTGGAAGTCACAGCATCAATCTTGCCAGATATGGAGAGAACTGGAATATCACCGATAAGACTTTGGATGATCTCCATTTTGCTCATAACAGGAGTTTGACCTTCAAACATAAATTCCTTATGCAGAACATCACTCCCAGCCAGGAAAATTCCCTAAGGCTTGAAAGCGAAATATGCGCGCCGGTGCAAAGATAATGATGAGCGTCAGATGAGGCAGCTTATAGCATAAACGATTCTGCCTCGGCCCTCATGATCGCTTAATACTCGGACTTCACTGTTGGAAGATCTACTTCAAACGTAGGGGAGATCAAATAAGCGAGACGTTCGTCTATCCGATTAATCTCGTCTGCCGCTTTACTAATCTGTTCCAAGAGATATCGACGTCGCCTATAGAGAGCTTCTGCTTCAGCCATTATTGGCTGTATATAACATCACTAACAGTTTATAAATTTTTCTATTAATAAAGTATCCTCGGGCAAAAAGAGGAGTCTATCTAGTGGTTCCTAGGAAGGCAGGGATGAAGCGATAGATATCTGCGACCATATAGACAAAAAGGAGCTAAGGGAGAGCTACCTGGCGAAAATTCCGCAGCTGGGGATCTAAGGCCCAAAGCCCTGATCGGTAGAAATAAATGCCGAGGGAGGACCACGCTGGTCAAAAAGTCGATGGCTCAGTGGGAAGGCTAATCTCAAAATTTTTAAGGGCTCGGTTCTGGCAGATTGCTGCGCCATTCCTGAACGAATCTGTGGGCTCAATGATAGCCTCGCATCTTTCATCAATCTCTTTATCGCTCATCGCCTCAAATGCTTACCCTTGCAAGCAAGATTAAAAAATACGTATATATAAGCAAGGTCGTAGAAAGATCATTAGGAACAGAAGCTTGCCAGAGGTACCTGCATATGGATGAAGATAGAAAAAGTTAAGCTTGCGTCATGGATCAAGCGCATTTATGTTATATCGAATGACAAGAGTTACATCCGGGATCTAAGGGGAGATGTGAGAAAGGCGGACATTGACATCTATGACCACATGGATAAAAAGGAGCTGAGAGTGAGCTACTTTGCGCGCGTATCGCAATTGGGAGCCTAGCCATATTATGGATAAATCTCGGGCCTAATCTTATCTTATTATTTTAATACATTGAAATGCCATATATGCCAAGAAAGAAGCCGGCCCGCCCTAGAAAATTCAAACAAAACTTATTTGTGGATGATATACGCGAAGGTCTTTCCCGCGAGCAAGCATGCGGAAAACAAGGGGTCTCGAACCATCCACATGCCTAAATTTATTTAGAGATGCAAGGATATAAGCATACCGGTAGAAAATCTGAATAACTGCGACTATCATGAATCCGATGTAGTCCTTCGAAAGTATAGAAAACTTTGAAATAGCCAAAGCTATATGTTTTTATTACTTTTTATTCGAGACGTCTGATGTTATAAGCTTTAATGCTGCGATTGGGTCTTCCGACGAAGTTACTGATCTACCTATAATCAAATAGTCAGCACCTGCTTCCAAGGTATTCCTAGCAGATCCACCCTGGACTCCCACTCCTGGAGATATAATTGTCTTACTGCCTACGATGGACCTTATCAGCCGGATTCTCTCAGGCCGTGTCGCCGGAGCCACCACTCCATCTGCTCCGGCATCCACAGCCAACCTTGCAAGCTTTTCCGCCACGGGAACCATAAACTCCTTTGCACCTAGGTGGCTCATCTCCGTGACGGCAAAGACATCTGCATCATAGTCAGCGGCGCAAATAACGCATGCTTTCAGCGAATCGCGCCCTGGAAATGCGTGGGCTATAAGCCCTCTTGCTCCTGCTTTCAGCGCGGCTTCACAGATCATCCTATTTGTATTTGGTATGTCGGCGATCTTAAGGTCTGCGATGACAGGAGCAAATGCCGAGATCTCTCTTACAATTTCCAGACCCGTTGACAGGATTAGAGGATATCCGACCTTTATGGCGTCAAAATGGCTTCCCAGCGATCTGACCAAAGATAGAGCCCTCTCCCGGGAGGTGACATCGAGAGCCAGAATAAGGCGAGTATCCTTCTTCATGAAAAGAGCAATAGCTCGATTATATTTATTCCTTTCATAAAAGGAGCGAAAGGTTCAACCAGAGGACTCAGGCAAAGCTGTAGATCTGCTCAACGGCCTCTCGGAGGTCACCCACTACCTCTCGGCCGGTCCTCTTCCCTTTTCGGTCCAGGAAAAGGGCGTCCAGACCCGCCTCTAGAGGAGACTCGTAATCGTAGCTGTAGTGATCCCCAACGTGCATGACCTCCATTGGCTTTGCCTTTAGCTGTCTGCAGACAGCACCGTAGACCAGTGGCGACTTTTTGACCTCTCGAAAGTCGCTGGTGGCTGAGAAGGTCTCTGTGAAGTAGTCGGAAAGGCCGTCCAGCTCCATTTCGATGAACTCACTTGCTGCGTTGGAGGTGACCACCAGCTCGTAGTTCTCAGACAGGCGGTCCAGGGATTCTGTGACCTCTGGATAGGGCTCGATCTGGTCTTCGAACCGCTCGAGAAGGCTCTGTGGGCTGGCCTTCAGCTCGAACTTGTCCAACCAGTACTGCAGGTTATACCACTCCAGCCTGTCGCTGCCCATCTTAATGTACTCGCCAACGACAAGCTTCTTCGCAGCCTCGAAGTCTAGGCCATGCTTCTCCGCGTACAGCTCGGGCATCCCCTGCATCCACACGAGGTCTACGAACCTGGAGTTGACCAGGGTTCCATCCATGTCCAGGGATATGAAACGAATCATCATATTCTCCGCTAGAATGGATCTAAGTCAGCCTATGAGGTTATTATTCTTTTTGGGACGAAAAAGGCTTGTATTCCCTATCCAATCCTCATCCCATGCGCACATTCATCATAGTAGGCCATAAAGCCACCACCACTCCCGATTTCTCCCTGGAGGACATCCCCGGCACCTCCGGCCGGTTGGACATCCTCTGCCGGTGCATCAATGCGGCCTTCGTTCTATCTCATGGAATCAGGCATGATGTTCGTGTCCTTTTGGTTTTATGCGGCGGCGAGCCACATAAGACTGTATGCCTTAGAGGTGAAGATCTGCGCCACCTTAACCCGGACGAAAGGACTACAGCAGCTCTGCTGAAGAAGGCGTTGAAAATCGTAGCAGAGCCGGAGTGGTCTAAGTCCACTTCAGGAATCTTTGTACGTACAGGCGGGCTGGCGGAGGTACTATCTGATCTAAAGCTTAAGGGTATTAAGCCAGTGTACCTGAGGGAAGATGGAAGGGATGGTCGCAAAGGAATTGGTGATCTTTCGGCCGACGCGACCTTCATCCTAGGAGACCACCTGGGAATGACCCCAGAAGAAGAGAACATGATTCAAGAGGCAGGAGCGGAGGTCATGTCCGTTGGTCCAATCAGCTTGCATGCCGACCACTGCATAATCCTGACAAACTGGATGCTGGATGAGGGGATTCGACTCCAAAATTCAACCGATCAAAGCGGGTAAACAAGTTCGGAAAGACTGGTCAAATCATAGCTACAATTCATTGGTTTTTTCAGAACTATTCTTCGAAATGTTTGACTGCCTTTGGTAGACAGCCCACCGTGCTCCTGATGCTGATAACGCAAGAGTCATTAGAATTGCATCGACTTTGGCTCTTGGCTCTCTTGCCGCTTCAGGGCAAGAACAACTCCTGGAACTTCCGGATCTCCTGGCCAACATCTTCTTTGGTCACAACGGCCGATATGGCGCACAGCCCATCTGCTCCTGCCCTGATGACCTCGGGAGCATTGGCGAGGTTTATGCCACCTATGGCAATCAACGGAATATCCACAAGAGCTCGAATCTTCTCGATCATGACAATGCCCGCTGGTTTTCCTGCGTCGGATTTCGTCGCAGTCGGAAAGATAGGCGATACTCCTAGATAGTCCGCTCCGAGTCTTTGCGCCTCCAGAGCTTCTGAAAGATTGTGAACGGTGATGCCGATTATCTTATCAGGCCCTAGAATCCTTCGTGCTGCAGTGCAGGGCATGTCCGACTGTCCCAGGTGAACACCGTCTGCATCTGCAGCCAGGACGACATCGATCCGGTCGTTGATCAGAAAGAGCGCTTTGCTGCATATCTCCCTAAGTCTGACGGCTTCCTCACACATCTCCTTTGTATTTGCGTCCTTATTCCTATACTGGACAATTCGGACACCACAGGACTCTGCCTTCCTCACGTCCAATACGTTCCCGGAACGGCTCAGACCTGAGTCGGTAATAAAGTAGTATCCCTTCAATCTTCCATCCTTTGCATGCTGTTTACAGTTCGGGCATCGAGGTTGTAAACGGCATCGAACATCTTTTCCTTGAAGGTGCCAGGCCCTTTGGCTTCTTTAGCCGCCACCTCGGCTGCGATCTCGTAGCATACAAGACCTGCCACGGAGGCGTTGACCAAATCTTTCTCGACAGCGGCAAACGTCCCTATCACAGATGCGGCCATACACCCAGTTCCGACGATTTTGGCCATTATCGGATGGCCGTTCTTTACCAACACCACCCTTTCTTCATCAGCCACGATGTCCTCAACGCCAGTGATGACCACCACACATTTCCTTCTCTTCGCCAGCCTCATTGCCACTTCCTGTAAGTTCTTCTCAACCTCAGTGGCATCGACTCCCCTACTGTGCACGTCTTCTCCAGCAATACGTGATATCTCCGAGGCATTTCCTTTAATAATGTCGATCCTCACCTCGTCCAGGATCCTAAAACAAGCATCGTCGCGCAGTTTCGTTGCGCCTGCGCCGCAGACGTCGAGAACCACCGGAATGCCCTTGCTATTGGCACTCTTGGCAGCGAGCAGCATGGCCTCGACAAAATCGAGTGTCAGCGTGCCGATGTTAAGAACCAGAGCAGAGGCTATGCCTGCCATATCGGCTACCTCTTCCTTCGCATGCGCCATCACCGGAGAAGCTCCAAATACTTTGACGATGTTAGCACAATCGTAAATGGTTACCCAGTTAGTTAGGTGATGTACAATGGGCTTTTGCGTTCTGACTTTTTCCAGGATTTCCGAAGTATCAATCATTGCCTTGCTGACCGCCTATTCTGAAGTATTGTATTGGATACAACCGATAGCGATTAATTGATAGATAAAACTTGCTACGGCGATAAAACCTTCATGATCAAAGTATTTTTTGAAATTGTCTGGCCATTGTCCAGTCCAATAGGATAAAATAAACAGTACGACATTTTTCATCTTCTCAAGACGTTTCTTTGAAGACATCCACTGCTTCCTTTTCTCTTGATAACTATCATTCAACAACCCGTCGATAGTTATATAGATACCGTTTGCAGGCTAGAGAAACACGATTTCAATGTCTTTTCATGTTGATCTTGATGGTTGGGTTGAGTTGGGAGGAAAGCGACTCTCTATGAACGAGTTGGAGGCCATCTTGTGCGAAAATGCCAAGGTAGTCTCAAAATTTGGCGGCGAGTTCTATCTAAAACGGGACTGCTGTAGAGCACGCGACTACTTTGGGATTATGCCTGGAGATTGCCCACCAGGAACAGTGGTCTGCGATAACCAGAATGTAGGATTGGTGGATCCAGCATATCCTATCATGGATCTTGGCGAAGCAATCGAGATAGCTGTCAGACTAAGGTCCGATGGAGGCATTGTTGCACTCTCTGGCGGCGTGGACTCAGCCCTTGTAGCTGTGCTAGCCAAGAAAGAATGTATCGCAGTGGGGATTGCTGGCTCTCACGATCTTTTAAGGTCGCAGCAGGTTGCAGGAGAGCTGGGCCTTACTCTGAATACGGTGATTATAGATCCCAAATCAATAGAAACTGCCTTGGCCCAGGTTCTGCGAGTCATCCCGAGGATCGATCCAGTGAATGCATCAATAGCCACAACGCTGTACTTTGTCGCCCAGTGGGCAGGAAGCCACGGCTACAATCGCATCCTTGCGGGTCAGGGGGCAGACGAGCTTTTTGGAGGATATGCACGTTATCTAAAGACAGACACCCTCGGTCAAGATCTAGAAAGAGATTTTCAAGGTCTTGGTGTCCAACTCGTCCGTGACCAGGCTGTTGCAGCACTTCATATTACATGCTTCTCGCTGCCATACATGGATGTAAGAGTGGTGAAGGCGGCTCGTGCTATACCTCCTGAGAAGAAGGTATATGACGGAATTCGCAAGAGGCCGCTGAGAGATGTCGCACGAAGATATCTACCAGTCTCGATTGCCTGCTATGAGAAGAAAGCCATGCAGTATGGTAGCGGCGTGATGAAGGAGATCCAAAGGCTAGCAAGCCAGAAGGGCTATAAGAGATCTGCGGAGGAGTACCTGGCACAAGTTGCAAAGAAAGAAGGACGGACTGATTCATAATCTCACTAATTGAAAAGTCGTCTGTTATTTGGATGCCACTATTCATGATGCCATTATTCATTAATATCGTTATAGGTGTATTGCCTAATAAATTATTTATGTTGAGAACAGAATTTCGTGCAGATGAGCTCCGGGATGGACTTCGATACAGAAACCATGTTTGAAGATATTAAACCGATGTACGAAGGTTCCGACCCGGCTCACGACTTCTCCCATATAATGAGAGTTTTTAAGAATGCCCAATACCTTGGGAAGGCGGAAGGTGCTGATATGCAGATACTTCTTATGGCTGCCCTCCTTCACGATATCGGTTCTGAATCGAAGCTGTCCAAAAAGTCATCAGAATCGGAGGCTCAGCGCCAAAAGATTGTCGAGAATTTCCTGAAGAAGAAAGGTCTTGATGATAACGCAATAAAGTCGGTCCTTTATGCGATAGAGGTCCACAGCTTCTCCAAGGGATTGGTCCCTTCAACGCTCGAGGCTAAGATCCTTCAGGATGCCGACAGATTGTGCCATGGGGGCTATAGGAATTGCGAGGGTTTTCATGACCGGAGGTGCCATGGGAAGGAAGCTATACAACACCAATGACACTTTCTGTGAGTCCAGGGAGCCAGACGACAAAATGTGGAATCTGGACCACTTCTTCAGAAAGCTCTTGAGCCTTGAGTATGGTATGCATACTGAGACAGGCAAGAGGGTTGCCAAGAGAAGGGCCGCTGTGCTGAAACGATATCTTTCAGACCTCCAGAGAGAGTTAGGCGAAGCAATCGAGGAAGATATTGGGGAAGATATTGAGGAACCGTAAAAGATTGAGAAAAATAGAGAATAATAGAGAATAAATGGAGTCCAAAATGGAAAGAAAGGGCTAAGGTGGAAAAGGATGGAATATGTCCTACACCCTAGGTCAGAGATCGACACCAGGATAAAGAAGTTTCAGGGACAGATGGAAGATTTGACCGGGGCAATTTTGTTTGAATCCGTAGACATGGGCTATTTCTCGGGCACCTCCCAGGATGGGCTGGTCTACATTCCCAAGTATGATGAGCCTGTGGTGATGGTTCGAAAGAGCCTGCAACGAGCGGTCCATGAGTCGCCGCTGGATGTCCGTTCCTTAAAGAGCCTCAAAAACCTCAAAGCTGATCTGGGAATAACTTTAGGCGCAGTGATCGGCCTTGAGCTCGACATACTTCCCTATAATAATTATTCGCGCGTGGCCAATGCCTTGGGCAACGTTAAGCTCGTCGACGTCTCGGAAAGGATTAAGCATATACGCTCTGTGAAGTCCGAGTTCGAGATCGGCCTGATCAAGAGAGCTGCCGAAATAGTGGACGCTGGTATCTCATCCATCCCGGATCACATCAAGGAAGGAATGAGCGAGATAGAGCTGGCTGCCAAAATGGAGGCGGCGATGAGATCTATGGGACATCAGGGAATCGTGCGTTTTCGCAGGTTCAATCAGGCGCTCCCA
>Ga0209777_10008825_pt1 | contig 10964 bp, 16 predicted proteins | sample FrelakmetHBP12HB_FD_187147 | JGI IMG/M metagenome (GOLD analysis project Ga0209777, IMG submission 187147) | Freshwater lake sediment microbial communities from the University of Notre Dame, USA, for methane emissions studies -HBP12 HB (SPAdes)... | ecosystem: Environmental > Aquatic >... | reverse complement strand
CTCAGGAGCGAGGAAACGCAAATGCCAATCGTTGGTGATGAGGAACCTCATTGGATGTATGACTGCTCCACCTGACCAATCATCGTAACATTCAACACACCGTAAGACTTAGTTTCTGCTTCGGAGGTGATAACGTAAACGCCGTCTGAGCAGTAGAAGTACCAATAGCGAGTGTCACCACTGACGAGAGAAGCATCGGGAGCACCCACGAGTTTCTCGAACCACTCGTATCTATCGCAATCTTTGTCTGACTCAGTTATTGTAGTCAATGCTTCACTTGCTCGGTGACTCACTGTAGCCATCGATTCTGCTCTCGGTTGCACGGACACAACGTGACCAAGAACCAAAGCCTTCCTCGAACTGCAGCCAAGTAACAACACCACTAGAAGTGCTACTGTAATTTGAGTTTTCATTTTCTAATCCTCATCGCAGCGAAGTACATTCCGTTGACTTCAATTCCGCTAATCCTTCTTGGCTCTACAAGTTGATCGAAATCATCGTACCACGCGCCTGTTTCGGTTTGAAAGCGGATGACCAGTGGCTTCTTTACCCGCTCTTGCTCTCGTTTCTCGCAACCTTCAACGTATTCCTTCTTCAGCATTTTTTGCTGTATGAAGATAACCGCTTCGCCAACGGTCTCGAGTTCGGCCAAACTATCATTCGGTAAGTCAAGCCCAAACTGCTGCTCAACTGCAAGTTCAACTTCAACCAGATCCAACGAATCAAAGCCCAGATCGTTTTTGAAGTTAGTAGTTCGGGCAAGATGCAAATCGTCATTCTGCATCTGCTCACGGATTATCTCGTAGACGGTAGATTCAACGTTCATAATCACTCCCATTCAATAATTACGATCTCGCGGAGTTTGTCTGCTTGCCACTGAGCGGCGGCAGCGTGGGGAGCGGCGGCGGCGGCGGCGGCGTAGGCGGCGTCGGAGGCGTCGTAGGCGGCGTAGGCGGCGGAGACGAAGTAGGCGGCGTCGGAGGCAGCGTAGGCGGCGTCGGAGGCGGCGTAGGCGGCGGCGTAGGCGTCGGAGGAGGCGTCGCGCGCTACAAGTAACTCGTCTAACGTCGCTCCCCCATCTAGAAACTTTTCAAGCACAATTACAACGTTTCTGCTACGCTCATCTGTCAACAGGTCAAAAAAGACTTTCCCTTCTTGGATCGGTTGAGTCTTCAACATTACTACCAGAAACCGTGAAACGCTCGCATCGTATATGCCTAATTGCTTCAACACCCACAGCATCCACCCACCTTTTTCACACTTCTCCCACACATCTCGCATTGTAGAACAATTACTGCGTGCCCATTCTTTTCCGCTTGAACACGCTCCTTGACCAGCACCGGTTAGAAACTCTTCAACTGACGTGTTTTTGATTTTCACTGACATCTCCTGGTTGGGTTTTTGTACCTACCACACCATTATAGTAAAAATTTGGTTTGATGTCAAGCAAGGTTTTCGACAACGTTCAAACAATGCTGTTCATCCAAACTCGATTCACATAACGGACAAATACCATTTTGCGTTAACAGCAAGACGACTCTTTTCTTCTCATCTGTTGCACAGGTCACTGCAGTTTGTGCTGTTTCAACGAGATGCTCTGCTGTTGAGAACTGAGAGAGGAAAGATTGAATGTCCCGTTTACTCTGCTCAACACCTTCCCGACTCTCTACATCACCTTCAAGTTGTGTGAGTATCGAAGTACGTGAACGTTGTACTTCTTGAGTGGCTGTAAACGTAGCAACGCGTGACACGAGCTGTTCGTATTCTCGAGTAACGAGATTTATTCGCATGCGTTTCAACGACAATTCTTCTCTCTGAGTAACAAAGCCCTTGGCTTTCTCGAAGAACACTATTAGAAGACTGGCACGATCGGCTTTGACCATAGCGTCAGCCAAGCACACCTGGGTCTCACCTATGCTGCTGGCTACTGACTGTAGCCGGGTCGACCGTTGTATCTTTGTAATCCGGTCTGAAGCTAGTTGAGATAGTTCTTTCTCATACTTAGCAAGGAGATCAACACGCGAACGTCGAGTCTGCGTATCCGAATTCGCTGCAGCCCATCGTGCTTCGGTTTGCTCGCAACTACTTACACAAGCAGCGAGACGAGCTTTGTATTCAAACAAGTGCTTGCGGTCTTCAACTTCCCGCGTGTACTCGGTGACGAGTTTTTCGTAAGCGTCGATCCAAGCTAGTGCTTTCACGGCTTGGCTGTACTGCTCAACTTCTTTTGCTACGGTCTCTCGTTTCGCTTGAGTCGATCGAATGTCTGACGCGATCGTAGTAACAACTTTTTCACCTTCTTCGAGGGCAGTGTAACGATTGAATACACGAGCTACTTCTCCTGGCGACTCGAGGACGAGGTAGGGTAAGTCAAGCTGCTTCTGAATGTTGATGTCCTGCAGGTTCAACACTTCGAGGATCTCTGCTGGGACGTCGCGGCCCACAACATCATACAATTGTGTGTCCAAGAAGTATTGATTGCAGGACCCGCGATCTCTGACACGCTTGATCGTGTGCAGCTTGCCCTTGTACTCAACAGTCAACTCGATCGTAAATGATTTCTCACCTGTTCGGATCTTTGACGCTGTGCAGCCGCGGTTGGTAGCAACGCAATAAATTGCTCGAAGGATCGCAGTTTTCCCACTACTGCTCGTGCCGACGATGCAATTGAAGCCCTTGTTGAACACTACAGTCGTGTCGGCGTGCGATTGAAAGTTGATGAGATGGATGGAGTGGATCATTAGTCACCGAAAATTAAACCGAGCAACTCATTTGCCACGTGTTCTCTAACAGCCTCATCATCGAAATTCAGACGACCACCGTTCTGGCCAAGTGGGCTGAGCTGCAGGTCTCGGAGCTTCATTGCGATGTTCGCGATGTAGGTCCTGCGGTAATCAGGCTGATGCTCAAAGCCGCAACGTATTGTTTGTCGGGCGTGACGAAAGCGATTAGGATACGGTTCCGAATCTCTGATCAAGCACGTCAGCTTACGCCCGAGACCAACACGCTTCAAGACCTCGCAGATGAATGCAGCTTGCCGATTGGTGAACCCACGAGATCTGCAGAAATTGATAAACTCTTGTTGGCTCATCTTGCGACCAATGGTGATTCGTGTTTCGATTTCTCGATAGACGATCGACCACATCTCTTCACCATTGTAATCTTCATCCCACACTGAAGCAATGTCAGCACCGACAGCTTGCCAGAACGTGAGAAACTTGCGCATCCTACAACGACGAATTATATCATGCCACCATCTCATTTTCATCTCATTGTATAACAGCAAAGTATTCGAACCGAATCAATCAACGTTTCACTAGTGCTCGACGTATCATCAAACATGAGACAAGCTGGAATCTACGGATGGAAGAACAGTGTAAACGGGAAGTGGTATATTGGGCAGAGTATCGATCCCGAAGACAGAAGAAAAGAGCACCTCCAATCACTGCGAGCGGGACGACACTATAACAAACGATGGCAAGAAGATTTCCGCTTTTTGGGTGAAACTGCATTTGAACATCACCTAATTGAAGAATGCAGTCCCGAAACGCTAGATACACGCGAAAGAGTGTGGGTTGCATATTACAAAAGCGACCAACCGGAATTTGGTTATAATCAAACACACGGTGGTAATAGTGTGGGAATGCACACCAAAGAAACGAAAGCTAAAATATCTGCTACGCTAAAGGGAAGAAGGAACACGGCAGAACAAATAGCAAGATTTTCTGCTGTAAGGAAAGGTCATTTAACCTCTTTAGAGACTAGGGCAAAAATGTCTGCTGCTCGTAAAGGGAAAAAAATAATCGGAAGAAAGCCTCCCACCCCGGAAACATGTATGAAAATATCAGCAACGCTTAAAGGGAGAAAGCGCCCGCTAGAAATTTGTGCTAAAATAGCTGCGACTAAGAAAAACAACCCTTATATTGCTTCAGAAGAAACAAGAGCAAAAATCTCCGCTGGGCTCAAAGGGCGTCTTGTATCTCCCGAAACCAAAGCTAAAATATCTTTTGCTATTAAGAAACTCAATCTTTCGAAGAAAGCGACCGTAGAAGCAACTCAGCATAATTTACTTTCTTCACTGTTGCCTCATTCCTAACTTCTTCTACTGTTTGTCGCTGCCTTGTTCCAAATCGTGTGAGTAAATCTATAACAACACAACTATGTGTTTGACCGCTACGATGTATGCGGCCTACTGCTTGATCGCGCGTAATTGGGCTCGTCTGCACACTGCTGAAAAATACTGCAACGGATGCACATTGAAGGTTGAGCCCTTCTCCTCCACTCGAAGGATGTAAAACCATCACTCTACAATCCGATTCCGTTCTAAACTTAGCAAGTTGTTCGTCTGGGTGTTTAATGCCGCCCCGAAGAGAAGCAAACCTAACTTTCTCCTTACCTAACCGTTTTTCAATAAGTTCGGCTTCGTAAATCCAAGAATGAAAAATCACAATCTTCTCATTGGTTTCGTCCAATAAGTCTATAAGTTCATCTAATTTTGGATTTCGACCTGGTATCACTTCTCCTTGCCCCTCTGCTACATACACAAAACCACTACATACTTGAGCAAGTTTTTGTGCTTTGCTCTCGATGTTTGACAAGGTAATTTGACCGTTTCTAAACTCAAGGTCTATACCATCAAGTATTCGGTCATAATACTCTAACTGTTCATTTGTTAGTTCAACCCTTCGTTGCTCATAAACAATAGATTGCAGATCCACACACTCGCGAGTCTCGTAACGCAGAACTTTAGGAGCAATTTTGTCGAGGATGATTTGATCGTGCCCTTTCTTCAATGACCACTGAGGAATTTTGAAACCTCGAACTATAATTTCAAATCTGTTGAAATGTGTATACATAAATTCTGCATACGACGTGCCTAATGTTGCTCCTCTGTCGAGTACCATGAACATCGACCAAAAATCTCCTTCATTCCGCCCATAGGGCGATCCTGTAAGCAGTGTACAACATTGAGAAAAGGCTGAGAGACGGTATGCGATCCTAGCTTGGAGAACGTTCTCCGCGAGACCCCTTAAATGGTGCGCCTCGTCAAAGATTACATTGTCGAACGAAGATCGCATCAATGCTTCGTCGTCCAGCACGAACTTGTTGACCTTCTCACCTTTATTGTTGACCTTTGCAACTTTCTTTCCAAACAACAACTTCAAGCCCGGGTATGAAGTAACGTAGATGTCAGCTTCAACTGTTGCGAGAAGCTGCTTTCTCTCTTCGGTTGTCCCTTGCAATATGCAGTAACTGAAGTATGTATGCTTGGGAATCTCTTCAGCCCAAGTTGACTTCACACTATTAGGGCATACAACCAGTGTTCGTTTACAACCCCTGAGCCGGGTGATGATCAACGATGTGTACGTTTTCCCTGTGCCAATGCCAAGGAGAGGAAACACACGACGATCATCACCACAAGCCCAGAGAGCAGTAGCAAGCTGATGAGCAAAAGGAGTGGTCTTGAACCACGCAAGTCGCTCCTTGCCGAAGATCGAGAGGAGGTCCTCTTTACTCAGCAACTTGAAGTCCGCACTGGAAAGCGTGTCAAACATCAGACGTGACGCTATGACGGACACCCCAGGTCGCTTTTGCGTTGGTTAGCAGAGCGTGATCGGGATCCTGAAAAAGATTCACAGTCAACCCCACTGGGAATCTGAATTTCAGGGGATCAGCGTCCTCTTTCGTTTTCAACGCCTCGGCCAGTGCCTCTTCGTACGCTTTCACCCACTGGTCGAATGAGATATCAACCAACTCAGCTAACCGTGCTTTGACTTTCGCTCTGGCTTCCTCGATTTTGATCATCATATCCATCTCCTTTTCGCTGCGTTTCGTTCTACTTCTCGTTTAACACCTTCACTATCTAAGATCATATTGTTCAAACCCATCAAATCGTTGCGACCAGTTTCTACTGTTACTCGCTCTGCGAACTTGAAGTTGCGTGGGTCAGTGAATTGAGTGACAGTAGTCCAACCCGTGATGTGTGCATGATCGATGGTCATACCACCTAACAAACGACCACTGTCGTCAACGAGAAAAACAGTGCCATACGACGCAATGTCTCTCGTGTCTGGCTCAACCCATTTCATTCGTTTTCTTCACTCTCGGGTACATCTGCTAACTGGATTCCAAGTTTGTAAGGGAACGATTCACTGTACATTTGCCCCATATCGAGATTTGTAACAACCCCCGTCACAATATCCTCGACACCGATACGAGCTGCTACTACACGAACAATTCCTATGCTCTGCTCTTTCATGGGCTCGGTTTGTGCCGTTGACCACATAATATCGCAATTCGCTACTTTTCGTATGTCTTCTGCTGCTGCAGTTTTATTTACTACTTTCGAATAAATAGTCTGTCTAGTAGATTGCGACGCAGTCGCTGAAATAATAGCCCGCTCATCAGCAATTCTTTTGTGATGAATATATGTTTCGTTTATCTGGTCTCTTGTGGGTTTGAACGCGTCAATGGGCTTCATAATATCGCCGTAATCGGTGATCAACAAATCAGGGACGAACTTCTGAAACCGCTCGAGTTCGTTGAGGTGTGCTTCGACGTCAAGAATCGTCTTCGATCCCATCGGAAACTTCTTTAGGAATAAACGACCACCAAACCGCTCGAGTACTTTACGTGCATTTTTTCGTGCTGTTGTATCCGTAATACATGGTCGGTCAATCATTTCTGACTTCACCAGGCCGGATGCAGGATCGAAGAAGTACCGAGGAATTTGTTTGTACCGCTTATCCAACCCTTTCAACGATCCTATAGCGCGGTCAAATCGAACAGCCAGCTCCTTCTCGCTGCACTCAAAAGAGTAGTAAGCAACGTTAAGTCCACGCATCAATCCAACTGTACCTAAGTGAACTAGTGACCACGTCTTTTTGCCCTTGGGGCCCGCGAGCCAAACCGCAAATTCGCCGCGACTCAACCCTTTACGCCACTTGTCAATTCCCTCAATACCAATTGGCATGATGCTGTCGTCGAGATCAGCATAAAGTGTCGTCTTGTCTGTAAAATACTCAACGCCCGTCTCTACAGATTTCAAGCCCGCATGCAACGCATTGGACATCAACAACCGGGCTCCCTCGATCTCTCCTTGATCAATCATCTTCACGAACTCTACTGCGGCTATCTCGAAAGTTCGTGAACGAATAAATTCAGACAACCGATGAAACACATAATCCACATTTGGCGGCTTCATCATCGTTATGCGGTCCAAGAAATTGTAACACAATTCTATCGTTTCTGGGCGTGAAGCTTTGAGAGTATAGTCCAACGCATCGCAGATGTGATCCTTCGGCGCATCCCTTGTTGTATCAAAGTAATCGAAACATGCAGTGACAACCTTATACGTCACTTCACTGGGAAGGAGCTTGGGGTCTAAATAGGGACGCACTAAACCAAGAAAGTCCTTTGACGTTATTGCCAAAAATGCAACGCAGTCCTGAATATGAGGAGTCACTTCGGACATATCACACGAACCCACCCTCTTTTAGAAATTGCGGTAAAATCGCGACCCACATGTTCGAACTGTACAATGTGCCTAGCTTAACAGCTTCTCCTGATTTCTCTGCTTGCTGCTGCAAGCAAAGGAGCAGCCAGCGGACTACCTCTCGCTGCGACACAGGCCTGTTTCGTTGCTTGCTGTTTTGTACGAATACTTCTACTCGATCTGCAGTCAAACGAAACGCTTTCCAGTCCTCACTGGTCATTGCGTTGCTACTTTGCCCGCCAAAGTTCTTCGCAAACGAATCTGCGATCAATCGCATCAACTGAGTAGGCTCAGAAGTCTCACCGGGAATCTCGGCATGACGTGACCACCAGCTACAGCCCTTCGTTTTTGCTAGTTCAATAAGCTTGAGTAGCATACCACCCAGATGTGAATACCCGTGATTCATCTTATCCCAAATATGTTCGCCTCTCTCACACGCGGCGAAGTAAAGATTGATTTGCCTGTTGATTTCTTCTGGGCCCACTTCCCGAATTGCTCGGCTGAGAAGAGGAAGGTTTTCTGCAATTGCTGCTATTGACCACGGTCGGTTTCTCGTCTCATACGCTGGTTTTGCTGACATATACGGATGGTAGTTCCACGCCCTGATAATTTGCCGTTGGACCAGTGTTGATCTAACGATTCGATGTTCAATGGGTCTCTTCACTTGATCGGCGACTGCAGCCAAGCGAACGTTCTCGACTAGCTTGACTGGCCCTTCGTAAGTACCAGTAGCTTGAAGAGTGTCAAGTGCAGCAGGATCGAGAGATACAGTAAACCATCGTTTATCTATTCGAAGTGACAGCATATCAACCTATCGAAAAAGCAATCATCTTCGTTGTTGTCGATCAACTTCGACGAACTCACCCTCAAAGACTTGAAGCCAATTTATCGCCGCCACAGATACTAACAACGAATCTGCAGGGCTAAGCACGCTGGTCTTATTTATCTGCTCTTGAATCTGAGTTGCCGTCATCACGTTGTCAACAAACTGAACACGCTCAACCGGGCGTGTCTCTGTTTTCCCGTCGGCAAAGTGAATTCGAATCAGTCTCATGGTTAATCTCGATGAACTCGGAGAAAAGTTGATCCTTCAACCAGTTATACTTGCCCACCGGCAGTTTCAAAGTTACCTTCTTCAATCCTCGAGTCATATACCACGATGTGAGGAACTGCAGTAGAGAAAACACGTCTTGCTTGTCTGCTTCTGCATCCTTTACAACCACGAGGATCTCTTCAGGGATACCGTGCTTCTTACGAATCTGGTCGATGAGGTATACTACACCAATGTCGAGACCCTCCGCTCCTGGAACGTCAAGGTCAACGACGATCTTCTTGTTTTCTGAATATATACGTTTGACCTTCATCTGACTCCTAGCGACAGAAGTAGACTCTCTGCCTGCCCTCTATTCGCATGTCAACTAAGCCCTCATCCCGCAACGCCGTGAGGTAATAGTAAACATTGACTGTTTTACCAAACCGCTGAAACACAAGTGGCTCGAGTTGCTTGAAACTAGCTGAACCGAGCCGGTGTATGATTTGATACACTGCGATGCTCTTTGCATCTGATTTCTTCTTCGCTTTCCTTGATGCACTACACTCAATCGCTTTGCAACAGAGTTGGCACTCTTTTGCGAACTGAGAATAGAGTCTTCCAAAACAGTGCTTTTTCATCTCACTTGGAGGTAGTGTGTGAGTTGCTGCAATTCGTCTCGCAAATAAACGATGTCCCGATCACTAACGCCGAGCACTGGGGCTAGCCGAGTGGTCAACTTTGTAGCTGTACCATCTATAACGAGGTTGAGGAGTTTTACTGCGAGTGGGCTTGCTAGCTCTCGTAACTGTTCAATTAACTCTGAATGCTCGCACTCTGCGATTGGGTCAGACGTGTTGTCTTCAAAGTCTCTATCTGCACCTTCATCGTCTACAGCACTTTGAATCGACTCGAGCTTGGATAACTTACCGTACTCGCGAGAGAGGATGCTGATGTATTGCTGCTTCAAACTCATGTAAAGCCACGTCGTCAGTTTGGACTTCGTTGCATCATAGTAGCACGGAGCCCACGTATAATACAACTTCCAGCCCTCTTGCACTAGATCATCAAAACTTGCGTAGTCAAACCGCTTGCAGAAATCAATTGCTAACGACTTGATTATGCCCTCAAGGGGCTTGAGATCAACTGAGTTGACATCAAAAATCACTGGTCGGGCTGGTTTAGGTGACTCCATAACGGACTTTCGAGTTGCGAATCAAATCATGCATTACTTCGGTTCCAAGTGAATCAGGGTCCTCACCTTCGGGCAAGGGCACGTAGAACAAGTTTGGGAAGAATGTTGACAACCTGGAAAGTACAGCTCGACTCTTAAAAAACGCGTCCCCGCCCGCCTGCCCGATGTCCCAGCAGAGTATCAACTCACTAGGCTTCGAATTCAACAGCAGCAGAATCTGCTTCTCACTCAACGACGTGCTGAACGTACAAGTGAAGTTACCGCCTATCCGCCACCCAGAGAGAATGCCTTCGGTAACTGCGAGTGGAACGTCGGGCTTCAAATTGTCGAAGTTGTACAGGTAGTTCGACACGTCACCTTCAGTCAAGTACTTCGCGGGATGCGAATTGGACATGTCGCGTCCTTGGAATGCAACAACTTTCCCGTGCTCGTATGTAGGAATCAAGAACCGACCACTCCATCGACCTACAATACCGATGTAAACGTCTCTACTACAACAAAAATCGTAACTGAGCTTACGCCGCTGAAGAAAACTGTTCGCAACCGAATCAGTCTTCATCTTCTTCAACGATATACTTCCTGCGGGTGGCCATGAAACAGTCTTCACAACTGGCTGAGCTTCCTGCTCAGATCGATTGATAATACTAGTAATGATTGATAAGGCACTCTGTTCTTCGAAGTGATTGCCCTCTAGCAGTTGAGTAAGCTCTTCTTGGCTCACCGAGGCAACTGCGTTTATGTACTCGAACAAGTCAACATTTTTCTTACATTTGAAGCACGAACTGCGAAAGTTGTCAAGGTAGATACCGCGGTGGAATTCTGCGTCATCGCAGAAGGGGCACTGCACGTTCAATGCGCCAGTAGTGATTGCAGAGAAAGTGATATCAAAGTGGGCTAGTACCCGGACGAGTTGTTCTCTCGGGGAATCCACTGCAAACCTCGCTTAGAGACGAACTTTTTCTTTTCGCTCTGGAGGGGCGTGTACGACGTGCCACACTTGCTCAACGTACTCTGAGAGTTCCTTTTCGCGACCCGCTACCTCTACCTTTGCAACTAGGTCGTACAACCCCGAACCCTTCAAATCTTTCCAAGCCCAAATTCTCCGCTTCTGCCGTTTCTTCTTCTCAGATACGTCCTCATCTTCTACGAGAGTACGCTTACCCTGAGTAGCGGCGAGCTTCTTCGCTTCTGCTTCCTTCTTCGCAATTTCAGCTAACAACACTGGATCGTGGTCAGCAAGCCAC
>Ga0209777_10008824_pt1 | contig 10964 bp, 8 predicted proteins | sample FrelakmetHBP12HB_FD_187147 | JGI IMG/M metagenome (GOLD analysis project Ga0209777, IMG submission 187147) | Freshwater lake sediment microbial communities from the University of Notre Dame, USA, for methane emissions studies -HBP12 HB (SPAdes)... | ecosystem: Environmental > Aquatic >... | reverse complement strand
CTTGCCTATTCTGGGGTCTGGTTTTAGTCCTGAAAAGCAAGCGTTAACGCGTTCGATATTTTTCGTCTTGCTACCCATTTTGGCTATTAGTGGTTTAGGCATAACATGGGCCGCTGTCCTTAACGCTAGTGATCGCTTCGCCCTTGTGGCTATATCGCCGATGATCAAACCTATAGTAACGGTGGCGTTACTTGTCGTGATGAGCAAGATATGGGGAATTTATGCCCTTGCCGCAGGTACGGTGGGCGGGGTCGTGCTGGAGGCGGGACTTTTGGCGTGGGGTGTAAGACGGCGCGGGTTTCACCTTCTCCCACGCTGGCATGGCTTGACCCCTCCTATGAAGAAAGTGATAAACCAATATTTGCCGATGGTCGCTGGTGCATTCTTCATGAGCAGCACAAGCCTGGTAGACCAATCCATGGCAGCCATGCTTGGGGCTGGGAGCGTCTCGACTTTGAACTATGGTGGCAAGGTCTTAACGTTAATTCTCGGAATAGGTTCCGTCAGCTTGGGCACAGCAGTATTTCCTCATTTCTCACGTATGGTTGCAGCTTCCGATTGGGCTGGTATTCGATATACCCTCAAGACATATACTTACTTGATCCTACTTGTCACAATTCCCCTGACTCTCATTCTTGTTTTTTTTTCGGAGTCACTCGTGCGCTTTTTCTTTGAAAGAGGTGCCTTTACATCAGCGGATACATGGCGGGTTAGTCAAGTGCAGGCACTCTTCTTATTGCAAGTACCGTTTTATTTCTTGGGCATATTGATGGTACGGCTCATTTCTTCGCTAAAGATGAACCGTATATTAATGCAAGCTGCAATTATTAATCTTTTTCTCAAGATAACCTTTAATTATTTGCTTATGCAACGACTGGGTGCAGCCGGTATTGCGTTATCAACAACACTTGTGTACGTAGTATCTTTTATTTACTGCTCCATTATGCTTTACAAACAAATTAAGACTTTGGAATAAAGTATGGAAACAGTAAAATGTAATCTGTGCGGTTCAGATAATTATCGAGTTATCTATTCCATGCCGGATGCTCGTTATTTTGTCGATGAGTGGTTTAACGTAGTTGAGTGTACGAATTGTGGCCTTGGTTTTGTAAATCCAAGACCAACCCGTTCCGAAATAGCAAGATATTACCCATCATCTTTTTATGATTATTTTGACCATGAGCGCGATTATCATTGGCACCGTTATGCGGCTGAAGCGAAATTCCTCCCAGAAATTGCTTCGAATAATGAGAGATTGTTGTTAGATCTTGGTTGCGCAAATGGTGATTTTCCGAGATTCATGCAAAAACGTGGATGGAAAGTTGAAGGGGTAGAGGTGTCTGAAAGCTCAAAGAGGATTACTGATTTCAAAGTTTATAAGCAGGAATTTAAGGAGATAGCAGCATATGAACCACGGTACGATGCTATAACGGCATGGGCTGTCTTAGAGCATGTTCACGATCCAATGGCATATTTCAAAAAAGCATCTCAAGTGTTGAAATCTGGAGGAATCTTTATATTTTTGGTAACAAATTTCAAGAGTCTTTCCTCTCGTTGTCTTTTTCTTGAAGATGTGCCTCGACATTTATACTTCTTTACCGAAGGAACGGTTAGAAAATACCTCTCAGTTTCCGGCTTCGACCTCATTAAAGGAGATTATAGCGATAAAATATATTCAATGCATCCTGTAAATTTTCTACGTTACTATTTTTACCGATACATTTACAAACGAGGATTGGGGTGGACCGATACCCAATTTACAAGGCCCCACTTTTTCGAGAAAGGTAGTTTTAAAAACTGCTGGATGAAGAATCTAAAGTACTTGATTTCCAGTCCACTATATGTGGTTGACCGGTTTCTGATGCCGATCTATGAAAAATACCAGATTATTTCTAAAACATATGGAATTGTAACCTATGTTGCGAGGAGACGTTAACCTTGGATAAGGCAGGGAAGCAATACTGGGATAGGGTCTGGGAAGGTTATGATATGCCTCAAGCAGTCAATCCACAAGACAAAGGATTGGCTAACCATGTTAATCGTTGCTTCCACGAATATTTTTGTCAAATATTTTCTAACATGAACACTCAAGGGAAAAAAGTTTTAGAAATAGGCTGTGCGAGGTCTGTGTGGTTACCTTATTTTTCAAAGGAATTTGGGTTTAAAATTTATGGAATTGATTATTCTGAAATAGGTTGTCAGCAGGCAATGCAGATATTATCAAACGAGGGGGTTCAAGGAGACATTGTATGTGCGGATTTCTTTTCGCCACCCGGATCTATGTTGGAAGCTTTTGACATTGCCGTTTCATTTGGCGTCCTTGAACACTTCAAAGATACTGCTGCTTGTATTGCTGCGTTTTCAGAATTCTTAAAGCCTGGTGGGCTTCTCATTACAAGTATCCCTAACTTGAGCGGACTAAACGGGTTAATTCAAAAAATGATTAATCGACCCATTTTTGATATCCATGTCCCTCTTAACAGGAATGCTCTCATGCAGGCCCATCAAATTAATGGGCTAAGAGTAATTTCTTGTGACTACTTTCTTTTCGCAAACTTAGGTGTTTTGAACATTGAGAATTTAAGAGGTGGTCTCGTTTATAAAGCAGCTCGTTTAAGGTCATGGATCAATGAAGTAGTATGGATCTTTGAGAGAGCCGTCCCAGGGTTAAAGCCGAACGCTTGGAGTTCGCCATACATTAATTGTGTTGCGGTTAAACCATAAGAGAAAAGGTCTGAAAACCCTTTTTCAAGGGGAAGAAAGATTGGTCTGCGGTATCGACATGAGAATGGGGACATCGTTAACTTCAAAAGTTGAAGTTCAGAAAGAGCGGTTTGAGTTCGGAAAAAACTGGGATCGGTTTTTAAAAGTTTTGGATGAGACTCGGATTGTGGAGGCCGAAAAGTCGTTAAAGAGGATGCTCGAAACGGAGGATTTAGAGAATAAGCGATTCCTCGATATTGGCTCCGGGAGCGGTCTGTTTTCCCTTGCCGCCAGAAGATTGGGGGCAAAAGTCCGGTCTTTTGATTACGACCCTCTGTGTGTAGCGTGCACGGAAGAGCTAAAAAGGCGATATTCCCCTGATGATTTAAACTGGTCGGTCGAACGAGGGGATGTTTTGGATAGGGATTATTTGAGTGCGTTGGGGAAATATGACATTGTTTATTCCTGGGGCGTACTTCACCACACGGGCAATATGTGGGTGGCTTTAGAAAATGTTATTCCTTTGCTGGATGACGGAGGAAAACTATTCATTTCTATCTATAATGATCAAGGCATCCTGAGCAAATTTTGGAAAAAGGTAAAAAAGTTTTATAACGCTTCTCCTATTCCTATGAAGATGTTGGTAATTTTATGGGTCGGGGCTTTTTTGCAGACAAGTTCAGCCTTTCTGCGTTTATTCCAAGGTCAGAATCCCCTTCCATTCAAATATTGGGCAGAAAAGAAAAAGAGTAGAGGCATGTCCGTGTGGCATGATCTGGTTGACTGGGTGGGTGGCTATCCTTTTGAAGTAGCTAAGCCTGAGGAGATATTTGATTTTTACCGAATGAAAGGATTCACTCTAGTGAAGTTAAAAACTTGCGGGGGTGGACTCGGCTGCAATGAATATGTGTTTGTTAGGAAATGATTGATCAAAGAAATGTTAAAGCTGGGTGGATAGGGCGGGGTCATGAGGCGTCTCCGAGGGATTTGAAATGAAGATCGAACAACTCATGATTGAATAGCGAGGGAAATGGATGAAGGTACATCATGATCTGCATGTGGTGGAAGGATATCTAAATGATCAGCGTCAATTAACGCTTCAGGACTTCGTGCACCAGTTTGAGATGACAATCAGGCGAATTAGGAAGTTCAAAGAGATCGACTCAGGGACAAAAATATTAGAAGTGGGAACGGGATCTGGATGGTTTCCGATTTTGTGCCGCAAGCACGAAATTTCCTGCGAAGGGTTAGAGATCTGTCCGCAACTCGTCGACTATGCTCAGAGCTTCGGCCGAACTTATGGGGTAGAGCCGAGTATCAGACTGGGAAACATCGAAGAAGAGGATATCGGCACTTCGAAGTACGATATCGTCATTGCGCTCTCGACCTTTGAGCATGTGGAGCACTGGCAAATAGGACTGCGCAAAATATACGATGCATTAAAGCCCGGGGGATTGCTCTATTTTTATTCGACCAATCGGTTTAGTCTCCGCTCCGGTGAATACAAGATGCCGTTTTATGGATGGCTGCCTGACAAATGGAGGTATCGCATCCGGGTAGCCCGCTCCGGAGACGAAATCATGAAATTGGGAATTGATTTTAACCAATTCAATCACTTTGGCCTGAAACGGTTTTTGTCGCGGCTAGGGTTCAAAGAGGTCATCGATCAATTTTCAATTATCGAACCGGGTAACCTGGTTCACCGGAAGTGGTGGAGGATAGCCGTTTTGAAGTTAGTTGGCAAAATGAAGATAGTGAGATGGATGGCGCTAATATTTTCGGATGGCACCCTGTTCATGTGCATTAAATAGGCGAGAAAGGGTTGAGGGGGGGCCAGATGTGCCTTCCATTTGAGAGGTGTTGATCCTGTTATGAAAGTCCTGATGGTCATCTCACAGTTTTCGCCGATTGTCGGCGGAGCCGAAAAGCAGGCTCAACTGCTTTCGAAGACTTTGATCGAGGAAGGGATTAATGTCTCTATCGCGACCGGCTGGTGGGTGTGGGGAACGCACCGGAGAGAAGTGATTGATGGGATTCACGTCTTCCGAAATTTTGCTTTCTGGAGAATGTTCGGCATCCCGGGCCTCCGAACCCTGGGAGTACTGATATATATGGTAAGCCTAGGAATTTACCTTTACGTCCACCGGAATGCCTATGACCTCATTCATGTTCATCAGGGACTCTTTCCCGCCTTCGTTGTGACTCTCGTGGGAAACAGAATCCTGAACAAGGGAGTAGTAGTTAAGGCAGCCAGCACGGGAGTAACGGGCGATATCTATCTTTGGAAGCAATTTCCCCTGGGAAGCCTGCAATTACGTTATCTTCTCAGGAAAATGGAATGTCTGGTTACTGTCTCCAAGGCCGGGGGAGATGAATACCGTGCTGCTGGTTTTCCAGAGTCAAGAATAAGAAAGATCCCAAATGGCGTCTTGATCCCGGAAAAGGGAAAGGAGAGCTACACCCAAGGCATAAACGTCGTAACAATATCCAGGCTCAGTAAGGAAAAGGGAATGGACATTCTGCTTGAAGCCTGGACAAGGGTATCCAAAGAGATTAAGGGTGCAAGGCTGTCGATCATCGGTAGTGGACCTCTCGAAGGAGAACTTAAGGAATTGTCTCACTCATTGGGCTTAGACCGGAGTGTTTTTTTTATCGGAACCGTCGATGCTGTGGGAAAATATTTGGAGAGTTCGGATCTCTTTGTTCTGCCTTCGAGAACGGAGGGAGTATCGAATGCCCTGTTGGAGGCTATGAGCTATGGAATGCCTTGCATCGCCACCGAGGTAGGAGGGACCCCAGAAATTTTTGGAGTGGAAGACCACAGGATGATTCCATGGGGAACCTATTGGATTGCAAGATACGGAATCATGACTCGGCCGGAGGACGCAGAAGGCCTCTCGAACGCTATGCTTTATTTAATGCGGAATGAACGAAGCAGGAAAGAAATTGGAATTAGGGCAAGAGCGCACGTGGCAGAGAACTATTCGATCGATGTTATCGTCGGGAGATATGCGGAATTGTATCGCTCCTTGCTAGGAAGGAAAAAGGAGACAAAGGATCGTTAAAACCATAGCGATAGAACCCGTAGAGCAGGCATGAACATTCTGATGGTGATTTCACAATTCTCTCCAATTGTTGGGGGCGCAGAGCGACAAGCCGAGATCCTGGCTCAAAAGCTGGTCGAGAAAGGGATTCGAGTCACCGTGCTGACAGGCTGGTGGAACCGGAGGAGTTTTAAGAGGGAAGTGATCCATGGCGTACGTGTCTTCCGCAACTTTTCGACCTCTGGCTTAATCTCTCCCAAACAGAACCGGACCCTTCGACTCCTGGGAGTGGTTACCTACATGATGAGTTTAGGATTCCATCTCCTGTTCCACAGTCGAGAGTTTGATCTGATCCACGTCCATCAAGTGCTTTACCCAGCATTTATTTCAATTTTGGTTGGTAAAAAGGTTATGAAAAAACCTGTGGTTGCAAAAGTGTCCTGTTCCGGGCTTACCAGCGATATCGTGAATCTAAAAAAATTTCCATTGGGTAGTTTTCAACTGGGTTACATTGTGAAGGGACTCGATTCCCTCATATCCGTGAACCGAGAGGGAATAGAGGAGTTTAGAGCGCTCGGATATCCGAGCGATAGAATTCAGAATATTCCAAACGGCGTTGGAATTCCATCACGTCACAATTTTAGAGATGGTGCAGGAGTGGTTGTACTGACAATGGTGCGACTTGAAAAGCAAAAAGGAATCGACGTCCTGTTGGAAGCTTGGTCAAAAGCCACTGGACTTGAAAAAGACCTGAAACTTTCCATCGTGGGGCAAGGTTCCATTGAAAAGGTGCTAAGAGATCTCGCAGAGGCGCTAAAAATCAAGGATTCGGTGGAGTTTACAGGGGAGGTCCGGAACGGGGAATACTACCTGAGACAGTCCGACATCTTCGTCCTGCCCTCTCTGGCCGAAGGAATGTCCAATGCCCTCCTTGAAGCGATGAGTTTTGGGCTTGCGTGTGTTGCAACGAAGATCAGTGGGAATGCGGAATTACTTGACGAAAGCATGGAGACCAGAATTGCCAAAGGAGGTTTTGAATTGACCTCAAGAGGGATTCTCGTCAACCCCGAAGATACGGAAGGGTTATCGAAGGCAATCGTTTATTTAGCCCGGCATCGGGAATTGCGGGAAACCTTAGGCCGTAATGCCCGAAAGCATATTGAAGAGAATTATTCCATCGATTTAATCGCAGAAAAATATATTAACCTCTACCACCATATTCTTGAGGGAAAACGACCATGTGTGGAATCTGCGGGGTCATAGACCTCCGTAACCAAAATGTTCAACTTCCCCTGGTTCAGCAGATGTGTGATCTTATCGCCCACAGGGGTCCAGATGATGCGGGTGTAGTGGTGATGCGCGGTCAGCAATATGTTGAAGTGAAACCGGGCCTCGAATCGATGAGGCAGGATGGTTTTGAAGTGGGCCTGGGCCATCGTCGACTTTCGATCATCGATCTTTCCGACATTGCTCATCAACCTATGTGTAATGAAGATGGAAGTATCTGGATCGTTTTCAACGGAGAGATTTATAATTTTCAAGAGTTAAGGGTGGAGCTGGAAAGGAAAGGGCACCTTTTTAAATCAAGGTCCGATACCGAAGTAATCCTTCATGGCTATGAAGAGTGGGGAGTAGATTGCCTTCACCGGTTCCGAGGAATGTTTGCCTTTGCTCTTTGGGATTCCAGGCAAAGGCAGCTCTTTATGGCACGCGACCGATTGGGGAAAAAACCTTTGGTCTATTATCATCAAAAGAACCATTTTATCTTTGCCTCGGAAATCAAAGCCCTGCTTCAAGATTCCACTATTGAGAGAAAGGTCAATACATCGGCCCTCCACCACTATTTGACCTATCAATATGTTCCCTCTTCTGAGACTATTTTTGAGGGGATCAGGAAACTCCCTCCAGCCCATTACCTGCTCTTTCGAGAACCCGGGACGGTTCAGATCGAAAGATACTGGAAGCTCCATTTCATCCCCAAACAACAGAACCCGCGAAGCCTTACAGAATGGTGTGATCTGATCCGCGGGAAACTTGAGGAATCAGTCCGACTGAGACTCATCAGTGACGTTCCATTAGGTGCTTTTTTAAGCGGAGGGATGGATTCCAGTCTGATCGTCGGAATCATGGCGAAGCTTGGGGGACAACCTGTCAAAACCTTTTCGATTGGTTTTGAAGAGCAGGATTTCGATGAACTTGCATACGCCAGAATGGTCTCAAACCATTTTGGAACCGATCATCATGAGTTTGTGGTCAAGCCAAATGCTATTGAGATTTTGCCCAAGCTGGTCTGGCACTATAATGAACCCTTTGGAGATTCCTCAGCCATACCCACTTATTACGTTTCCAAAATGACGAGAGATCATGTGAAAGTGGTCCTGACCGGGGACGCCGGGGATGAAAATTTTGCAGGATATCCCCGCTATCTCCGGAGTAAATATGTTTCGTGGTTCACCCGGTTACCTGAAAAAGTGCGAAGAAGCCTCTTGCCAGCCTTCTTGAGGATACTCTCCCAATCACCCTGGAGGCGAAAGACACTGAACCGCCTGGCTGATTTCATGGAAATGTTGTCCTCCCATCAAGGACGAAATTATGCCGAGCAGATAAAGATTTTCAATCAAAAAGAAAAGGATGACGTTTATTCTGAAGATTTTTCGAGACAGGTGAAGGGAACGGACCCCTTGGACTATCTGATAAAAAAATATGAGGAAGGGGACACGGATGATCCTTTAGAAAAATTGCTTTATCTGGATATGACAACCTACCTTCCTGAAGACCTGCTCGTCAAGATGGATATTGCTACCATGGCCAATTCTCTGGAGGCAAGGGTTCCCTTTCTGGATCATCAGTTCATCGAAGAGGTCGCCGGGATCCCCTCCCATTTGAAGCTGAAAGGTTCAACGACAAAGTTTATCCTGAAAAAGGCCTTCTCCGACTTTCTCCCGGAGGCCATTTTAAAACGGAGGAAAATGGGGTTCGGTGTTCCTATCTCAAGATGGTTCAGAAACGAATTAAAAGATTATATCTATGAGATTCTATTGGATAGTAGGACATTAAATCGGGGATATTTCAAGAGAGAAGGCATCGAGCGTCTGTTAGACGATCATATCGAGTTGCGCTACGATCATTCGGCGAGGATCTGGGCTTTGCTCTTTTTAGAGATATGGTTCAGGGTCTTTATCGATAAGGAAGGAGATTATTTTTTACATGGAGCCTAAAAGGAATGGAGTTGACCCGTTCGGCACGGTAAGAGTTGTGGCTGCCAAGGAATCCGTCAAGCTCATCGGACTCTGTTTCCTGATTTCGGTATTTATCGCCATACTCTACTTCAATTCGCTGGGAAACCAGTTTACAAACTGGGACGACGGGATGATTTACCAAAATCCCTCCATCCGGAATTTGAATTGGGAAGGGATCAAGAAAATATTCACACTTGAGAAGGGAAATACTTTTCAGCCCATCCGGATGCTCAGTTATGCCATCGATTATCATTTCTGGAAGCTCAATCCTTTGGGATATCACCTGACGAGCATCTTTTTCTATTTCCTCACCTGCATGATGGTCTTCTTAACCCTCCGGAAACTTTCAGGCAATTTAAGAGACGGAGCGACACCAGACTCACACCAGAGGGTCGCCTTCTTTGGAGCCCTTCTGTTTGCAGCTCATCCTGTTCATGTGGAGGCAGTAACCTGGCTTGCCGCAAGGAAAGAGGTCCTTCAAGGGTTTTTCTTTTTTCTGGCGTTCTATCTATATCTTAAAGGGCGGGAGAAGGTTGGTCGAAGGAAGATCCTTTACTTCAGTATGGTCCTCGTCTCCATCCTCCTTGCCACACTTTCAAAACCTGCCGCGGTCATATTCCCAGGTATCATTCTCATCTATGAGATAACTAAGAGGAAAGAGGGATTGGTTAGTTTCTTCAAAAGCCATTGGCTCTTCTTGGGCCTATCTTTGAGTGTCTCCATAATATTTACTTTCATTTTGATGAAGGTGATGTTAGAAGCCGGGGGCATCAAAGCTTATCGTGGAGATAGTTTTCTAAGTAATTTCCTCGTTTCTTTATATGTTTTTTTACAAAGCATAAAACTCCTCATTTTCACGATCAATTACTCGGCAGCTTATTCCTTTCTTGTGTCTATGCCAGTTGTCTGTCTGAAGAATGTGATTTTGATCGTCATCACGTTATCCCTTTTTGCCATCAGTATCCTATCCTTTCGCCGGACCAAGATCATCTTTTTCTCCCTCTTTTTCTTCTTGGTCACTCTTCTTCCTTACCTGAATATTATTCCTATCAGCACCCTTAAGGCAGATCGATATGTTTTCATCGCCTCTTTTTCATATGTTTTTTTGCTGGGAATAGTTTTCGACCGTTTCTATATCTATCAGCATAAAAAGTTTTCTGAGGGATTCTTCAAATTACTGTCCGTAACGCTCTTTTTGTTTCTCTTGGCAGGTTATTCATGGATGACCATTCGACAAAACACCTTATGGGAAAACAGTTATACATTATGGGCGGATGCCGTGGAGAAGAATCCTGGTAGTAACACGGCCAACGCTCTGATGGGTGTAGTATATATGGAATTGGGGATGGATCGGGATGCAGTAAAACACTTGGAAAAAGCCGTCCAGTTACTTCCATACGATTATCAATCCCGGAATAATCTTGGCATTGTTTACGGGAAGTTAGATGAACCTGAGAAAGCATTAAAGGAGTTTGCTACTGCGATCTCGTTGAGATCGGATGATGACACGATCAAGATTAATCTATCCGTTTTTTACCAGAGGCAGAAAGAGTATAAAAAGGCCGAAGAGGTTTTAAAATATTTACTATCGAAAAGTCCTCAAGATGCTAACCTTCATTACCGGATGGCCCTCGTTTACAAGGATACGGGACAATATGAGGCAGCGATTTCAGAATTATTAAAATCAACCGAATTAGCTCCTAATATTATAAATCCTTATGTAGAACTGGGGAACCTTTACGCTTCTCGGATGAAAGATTCAGAGAAAGCAAAATATTATTATACCAAAGGAATTGAAGCAGCCCCCAAAGCAAGATCTCGTATAGAAGACCTAAGGTGGATGATCCAGGACTTAGAATGCCACCAATGAACGATGAACGATGGACGATGAACGGTGAACAATATGCAACCAACAATTAACGGTCAACAACGATGTATGGAGAAGAAAGAGAAGAAGTCGCTTTTTCGGTTCAGGCGG
>Ga0209777_10008823_pt1 | contig 10964 bp, 8 predicted proteins | sample FrelakmetHBP12HB_FD_187147 | JGI IMG/M metagenome (GOLD analysis project Ga0209777, IMG submission 187147) | Freshwater lake sediment microbial communities from the University of Notre Dame, USA, for methane emissions studies -HBP12 HB (SPAdes)... | ecosystem: Environmental > Aquatic >... | reverse complement strand
CAGGACGTCGGAGCGGTACAGGCTTTCGTGAACCAGGGCCATCGTCCGGATGCGGCCGATGCTTCCCTGAAACAGGGCGAGGACGCCGGGGTCCGTAATGCGGCGGGATTGGAGGAACAGCAGGCTGGAGATGATCTGGAGGTTGTTTTTGACTCGGTGATGGATTTCCTTGAGGAGGATTTCCTTTTCGCGGAGGGACGTCTGGATCTGGGCCGTCCGGTCCAGGACGAGGGCTTCGAGCCGCTCGGCCTGCCGGTGCTGGGTGACGGCCAGGCCGAGGCTGATGATCAACCCTCCACCCAGAAGAATAACGGAGGCGATGAACCACCATTGCAGCCAGAAAGCATTGCGGATGCGGATGACCGGCGAGGAAATCGATTCGCTCATCGTTCCGAGGGCGTTTTTGGCCCGGAGATGGAACACATAGGTCCCCGGCGGCAGATTCGTATAGCGGATCTGCCGGTCGACTGCGGCGTATTCCGGACTCCAGGTCTGATCGAAACCGTCCAGGCGGCTTTCGAACCGGAGGCGGGTTTCGTCGATGAACGACGTCCCCAGGAAATGAAAAACAAGGTTGTCCTGCTCGTACCCGAGGGTGAGTTCCTTGGAGAAATCGGCGGGCTTTCCGTTGACGTCCAGATTCGTGATCGAGATCAGCGGCGGGGGGATATCCTTCGGATCCAGATCGTATCTTTCCTGGTAACATGAGGCCCCGCCGTTGGTCCCGATCCAGACCCCGCCCATCGCGTCGATCATTCCAGCGGCGCGGTTGACTTCCCGCCCGGCCAGACCCTCGGCCTTTGAAAAGTCGCGATGCGTCCTCCCGTCCCAGCGGACGACGCCGTTGTCGGTCCCGAACCAGAGCCGTCCGGCCTTGTCCTCCAGGATAAGATAGACCGGCCGCCGGATTTCAAACCCGTTTTCGGTAAACCGGGAAAGCCCCTCGCCCGACACCCGGAAAAGACCGGCCAGCGTACCGACCAGGGTCCGGCCCGAAGAATCGGCCAGGACCGAATAGACGTTGGCCGCTCCGGATTCGGCCGTGTTGGTAAAGTCGGCCCAGGTCTTTCCGTCCCAGCGAAAGAGCCCATGGCTTACCGTACAGACGAAGAGCCGGCCTTCGGGGCCGGTCACGATTTTCCGGATATAAGAATCCCGGAAACCGGCCGGGGGACTGTCACTCGCTCGTCCCTTGACGAACTGAAACAAGGTGGTGCTGCTCGTGACCCAGAGGCGGTTTCCCGGAGCGCTGACGACCGAGGTGACGGCTTCGGAAGGAGCAAGAGGAAAATCGATCCAGCGGAACCGGCCGTCCCGGGCCAGATATCCCAGCCCAAGGGCGCCTGCCGCGACCCAGAGCCCGCCCTCGTCGTCCGGGGCCATGTCAAGGACGCGAACGTCTCTGGAGGAAATACTCGGTTTTCGGGAGAAAACGACTTGTTTTAATTCCCGGCCCTTCAAGATCGAAATCCCGTTGTTGTGGCCGAAGGCGATGCCCGAGTCCCCGAAGGGCCGGATGGCGGAAACTTCATCGTCCAGAAGTCCGTCAACCTTCCGATAGTTGAAAAAACGGCGGCTGGAGATGCGGCTCACGCCCCGGAGACCGGCGATCCAGATGTTTTTTTCCCGGTCCTGAAACAGGGAGGTCGCACCTTCGGCGATAAGGCCCGAAAGAACCCCTAGGGGATGGGCGGACCGGCTGGCCTCATCATAGTAGTAAATGCCCATGGAATTCCCGTAAAAGAGTCCGCCCTGCCCGTCGGGCAGGAGGTCGGCCGTCGAATAAACTTTATTGAACACGGCCAGAGACTCGCGGAGGATCAGCTCGAACCTCCCGCCCCGGATGACGCCCAGTCCGTCGCCGCCTAGGACCCAGATTTTGTCCCCCTCGGGCGTCGGCTCGACGCTGACACCGCGGATGTCTCCCCGAAGCAACGGATCGCTGTTTTCCCACCGGCTCTCCACGCCGTTGATTCCGATCCAGGCCAGGCCCTTGTTCGTCGCGACCAGGAAACCGTTGTTCAAAATGTCAAGACCGCGGACCATATCGCCGGGAAGTCCCCGGGTGCTCGAAAAGGCCTCCCATCGGGATCCGTCGAAAACGAAAACGCCCGCCCCGGCTGTCCCGACGGCGACGAAGACTCCGTCGGTGTCCGGGCGGACGGCCATGGAAGTAAGATTATAAGGCTGATTTTCGTTAATCGGAATCGGAAACGACGTCCAGGCCTTTCCGTCGAAACGCATCAGGACCCAGTCCGGGTTCTGTCCGATCACCCACATCGATCCGCGCCCGTCGCTCCGGAGTTGAAAGGTGGACAGGGCGGTCAGGCCGTTGGCCGTCGTGTAGGAAGTCCAAAACGCGCCGTCATAGATGGTAAGTCCGCCCCGGGTGCTGAACCACATCCGGCCGGACGTATCCTGGGCCAGGTCGTTGACGGCCGTGCTGAGCAGGCCGTCGTTTTCTTCAAAAGTGCGGACGAGAAAGCTTTGGGCGGAAAGGGACGCGGCGAGCGCGATGAGAGCGAAAGCGACGAGGATCCCTCGCGGGTTTTTCATGGGCGGACCCTGACGCTTCATTCTATCAGACCGCCTCCCGGCCCGCAATTGCGGCGGAAGGAGGTAATCAGATACCGAGCGCCAGCCGGATGGCCGCAAACAGGTCGGATTCCCGGAACGGCTTGGCGATGATGTCGCCTAGATTTTGTTCGTGAATCTGATGAAGGACGGCCTGGTTGTCCGAGGCGGAGAGGAAAATCACCGGGATGGACCGTTCTTTTTGAATGAGCCCGGCCGTCTCCAGCCCGTCCATCTCCCCCCGGAGCGTGATGTCCATCAGGATGAGGTCGGGGGCTTTTTCCCGGGCGATGAGGACCGCTTTTTCTCCCGAAGCGGCGATGCCGCAAACGTCGAACCCTTCGTGTTCCAAACGGATCTGGATTTCCATGGCGATGATGATCTCGTCCTCGACGATCAGGATCCGCGGGCGGGGAGTGTCGGCGGCGGTCATAGGCCGAGAAGAAATCCCAGGCAGATCACGGTCAACATGACGAGAATAATCACGGTGCTCCAAGTGACGATATTATATCCTTTTTTATTGACACGTTGTCGAAATTACTTCGCGTCGGCCCAGTTGGGGCCCCAGCCGAGGGAGACTTTCAAGGGAACGCGAAAGCCGGGGCAGACCGATTCCATGGTTTTGCGGACCAGGCGGTCGAGCGTCTCCCGCTCCGCCGCCGGGGCCTCGAAGACGAGCTCGTCGTGGACCTGGAGGATCATCCGGGCATCAAGCTTCTTCCGGCCGATTTCCGCGCGCACCTCGATCATGGCTTTCTTCATGATGTCGGCCGCGGTTCCCTGGAGTGGCGTGTTGAGGGCGATCCTTCGCCCGGCTTCCCGCGCCATCCGGTCCGACTGCTTGAGCTCCGGGACCTGCCGCTTGCGGCCGAACATCGTCTCGGCGTAGCCGCGAACCGTGGCCGTCTTCACGAGGCCGTCGAGATATTTTTTAACGCCGGGGAAACGTTCGTAATATTTGTCGATATAGTCCTGGGCTTCGCGGTTGGATGTCCCGAGCTCCTTGGCCAGGGAAAAGGCGGAGGCGCCGTAAATCAGGCTGAAATTGATGATTTTCGCCCGCCGCCGCTGCTCCTCCGCCGCGACGTTCGCGCTTTCGCCGAAAACGCGGGCCGCGGTTTCGGTGTGGATGTCGTGGTCCCGGAGGAAGATGTCAATTAAAACGGGGTCCTCGGAAAGATGCGCCAGCACCCGAAGCTCGATCTGCGAATAATCTGCGATCAGCAGGAGGTTTCCGGGTTCGGGAATGAAGGCCCGGCGAAAGCGTTTTCCGACGGCTCCGCGGGCCGGGATATTCTGCAGGTTCGGGTCGGAGCTGGAAAGGCGGCCGGTGGACGTCACCGCCTGGTTGTAGGAGGTGTGGATCCGGCCGTCGGCCGGATCAATCAGAGCCGGGAGGGCGTCGGCGTAAGTGGACTTGAGCTTGGCCGTCTGCCGGTATTCGATGACCAGCGGGACGACCTGATGCCTGTCCCGCAGCTCCTCCAGAACATCGATCGCGGTGGAAATGGTTTTCGCTCCCTTGGCTTTTTTCGGCGGGTCGAGAAGCAGCTTCTGAAACAGGACCGAGGAAAGCTGCTGGGGCGAATTGATGTTGAACTCCAGTCCGGCGAGAACATAGATTTCTTTTTCCAGGCGTCGGAGGTCGGTTTCCAATTCGCTCGCGAAGCTCCGGAGGGCCGCCTCGTCGACCCGGACGCCGGCAATTTCCATCTCCGCCAGGATTTGAATCAGCGGCCTCTCCAGGTCCCGGTACAGGCCGGCGAGGTTTTCCCGTTCGAGACGCGGCCGGAGTATCCGGCCGATGGACAAGGCGAAATCAGCGTCCTGGCAGGCGTAAGGCGCGGCGGCCTCGACGGGTGCCCGGTTCATCGTGACTTCGTTTTTGCCTTTGCCGACGACGTCCTGGAAGGGGATGGACGCTTCCTGGAGATACGCGGCGGCGAGGCGGTCGAGATTATGGCGGCCCCAGTTCGGCTCCAGCAGGTACGACAGGATCATCGTGTCGTCGTCCACGCCTTGCAGGTCGAGGCCTTCCCGGTGAAGGACGATCAGATCGTATTTGATGTTTTGTCCGATCTTGCGGATGTCCGGGTTTTCCAGGACCGGCCGGAGCAGGCCGAGGGCTTTTTCGACGGGAATCTGGGCGGGGGCGCCGAGATAGTCGTGCCGCAGGGGCAGGTAATCCGCCCGGCCCGGCTCGACCGAAAACGACATGCCCACCAGGCGCGCCCGCGTCGGGGAAATATTGTCGGTCTCCGTGTCCAGAGATACGAATTCTTCCGCTTTGATCCGGGCGACGAGATCCCGCAGGTCCTTTTCCGAAAAGATCGTCCGGTAATCGCGGGCCGGTTTTTCCGCCGAAGGCGCGGGGGAACCGACCGAGGCGGCGAGGCTCGAAAACTCAAGTTCCGTGAACAGGCGGAAAAGAGCGGGCCGGTCGGGCTCCTCGATTTCGAAGGCGGCCGGGTTGAAGTTGACGTCCAGGGCGCATTCGATGGTCGCCAGCTTCCGGCTGAGCTCGATTTTGTCCAGGTTCTTTTTGACGGCGTCGCGGATCCGCAAATTCTTGATCCGGTCCGGGTTGTCGAGGATGGCCGAGAGGCTTCCGTGTTCGGTGATCAGCGTCTTGGCGGTTTTTTCACCGATTCCGGGAACACCGGGGATGTTGTCCGACGGGTCGCCCCAGAGCGAAAGGACATCGACTACCCGGTCGGGGGGAACGCCGAACGTTTTGCGGACGGCTTTTTCGTCAAAGAGGATTTCCTTAGCCGGGTTGAAGACTCGGGTCTTCGCGTTGACCAGCTGAAAGAGGTCCTTGTCCGTCGTGACGATCACCGTTTCGAACCCTTCCGCGGCCGCCTTGATGGCCAGGCTTCCCAGCACGTCGTCCGCCTCGTAGCGGGAATTTTCGAGAAGCGGGACGCGGTAGGCCCGGAGGATTTCCTTCAATTTGGGGATTTGGACGGCCAGGTCGTCGGGCATGGGTTTCCGGTGGGCCTTATAGTCCTGATAGACTTCCTGGCGGATTTTCGCCCCGGGGGCGTCAAAAACGACGCCCAGATACCCCGGCCCGGCTTCGTCCAGGATCCGGCGCAGGGCGATGAGAAACCCGTAGATGGCGTTGGTCGGAAAGCCTCCGGCCGTGGAGAGCCGCTGGACGGCATAGTAAGACCGATAAAGCAGGGAATTCCCATCGATGAGGTAAAGGGTCTTGCCGGGCATCGTCAGGATTTGAGCAGATGGGCGTCGAGGCGGCCCTCGGCGATGTCATCAAGGACGGCCTGATGCTGATCCCGGATCAGGTGGGTCAACCGGTCTTCGCGGTCCGGGTCGTTGAGAAGGGTCGTATAGGACGTCCGCCGGGAATAGGCGAGCTTTCCCCGCCGATAAACCAGCGTTTCAAGAAAATGGACGCGCGGGCCGCCTTCCTGGGTCTGGACCAGGAAGGATATTCCGGAGTAAAGGATGGTCGTGGAAATTCCGTTCATGGGGCAGCTCTATAAATAATCCGTTTGATGATTTTAATCAAGAAGAATATTCGGGTGTCCGCCTCGTCCCGCTCCCTTCCAAGGGGGCGGGGAGGGGTGCGGCATAGGGAAATCCGGGGCGGCCCAGGCTCCCGCGCGGCCGTCTCCGGCCTTCGGTTGACAAAGGGGATTCGCATGGTATAATAAACGGAACTTTGGCGGACGTAAACCATGATTATTGATATAGATAAGTTGCCGAAAGACGGCCTGGAACTCTGCCGGAACTTCGAATTTCCGAGCTTGGACTTGGTCGAGGAGGACGCGGTCTTCCTTCAGCCGGCCCAGACCGAGGTTTCGATCCGGCGGATCGACGAGGAAGTCTGGATCAAGGGCCGGGTCAAAACCGTCCTGAGCTTCATCTGCAGCCGGTGCTTGACGCCCTTCGAGTTCCCGGTCGATTCCGCGTTCGACCTGGTCTTCCTGCCCGAGGAAATGCAGGAATTGAAGGAAGAATTCGACGATGAGGACGCCGACCGGCTCTTTTACCGGGGCCGGCAGATCGACGTCCGGGAGGTGATTCTCGAACAATTGAACCTGACGTTTCCGGCCCGGCCGTTGTGTTCTCCCTCCTGCGAAGGCTTGTGCGCCGTGTGCGGCAAGATCCGGCGCGAAGGAGCCTGCGGCTGCCAGGTCAAGGAAACGGACGTCCGTCTCGAACCGCTCAAAATCCTCAAGAAAGACAAGAGAAAATAAATGCCGAATCCAAAACGCAGACATTCCCATGCCCGTAAAGGCCGCCGTCGGGGCCACGACTTCATGACCGTTCCGTCGTTTTCCGTGTGTCCCGGCTGCGGGACGCCGAAGCTCCCCCACAAAGCCTGTCCGGAATGCGGTTATTATCGGGGCCGGCCGGTGATCAAGGCCGTCGAAAAATAACTCGGAATTTCCTGGGATGAAGATTGCCGTTGACGCGATGGGGGGCGATTTAGGCCTCCAAACCACGATTCCCGGAGCGGTCCAGGCCTCGCGGGAATACGGCCTCGAGGTCGTATTCGTGGGGGCCGAGGATCAGATCCGGACGGAACTGGACCGCCTCGGCGGCGACCAGTCCCGGATCTCCATCGTCAACGCTCCCGAAGCCGTCGGGATGGGAGACCACGCGTTCGCCGTCCGGCGCAAAAAACGCTCTTCTATCCGGATCGGCGTCCAGCTGGTCAAGGATGGCGGGGCCGACGCCTTCGTCTCGATGGGCAACCCCGCGGCCGTCGTTCATGTTTCCCGCCATATCCTTGGATCGATGCGGGGCGTCAACAAGCCCGCCCTTTCGCTTCTGATGCCCAACCTGAACGGCCTTTCCCTTCTCCTCGACGTTGGAGCCAACGCCAATTGTCAGGCCGAGGACCTCGTCCAGTTCGCGATCATGGGCAAGGTTTTCATGGAGCAGGTCCTGGACCGTTCCAACCCGTCGATCGCCTTGATGAGCATCGGCGAGGAGGAAGGCAAGGGCAACGAGCTGACCCGGGAGACCTTCGAGCGTCTTTCGACGGTGCCGCTGAATTTTATCGGCAACATCGAGGGCAAGGATCTTTATGCCGGGAAAGCCGACGTGATCGTCAGCGACGGCTTCACCGGCAACGTGGCCTTGAAAGTCAGTGAAGGCGTGGTCGAAACGCTCTTCCACATGGCCCGTCGCGAAATCACGAAGAACTTCTTCGCCAAGATCGGCCTTCTCCTCATGAAGGGCCATTTGAAGCGGATCTATAAAACAGTGGATTACAGCGAATACGGCGGAGCGCAGCTCCTGGGCCTCAACGGGGTCTGCATCGTCGGCCACGGCCGGAGCAACGCCAACGCCGTCAAAAACGCCGTCCGCCTGGCCCGCGACTTCGTGGCCAAGAAGGTCCAGGAAAAAATCCGCGAGGAGCTCGGCCGAATGGTCGTCTCCGGGGAGGCTAAGGCCTGATGATTTTCAAGGACAAGATCTCCATCATCACGGGCGCGTCCCAGGGGATCGGGGAGACGATCGCCCGGGAATTCGCCGCCGAAGGCGCGGCGGTCGTCCTGGTCGACGTCCAGAAAGAAAAGCTCGACGCGGTGGCCGCCGCGATCACCGCGGCCGGCGGCCGGGCGGCCGTCCACGCCGCCGACGTCTCGAAATTCGACCAGGCTGCGGCCGTGGCCGAAGCGGTCGTCAAGGAATTTGGAAAAATCGACCATTTGATCAATAACGCCGGTATCACCCGCGACAACCTCCTCCTGCGGATGAAGGAGGAGGAGTGGGACGCCGTCATCGCCGTCAACCTCAAGGGCCTGTTCAATTTTTCCAAGGCGGTCGTCCGGAGCATGCTTTCGGCCAAATCCGGCCGGATCGTCAGCCTGGCCTCGGTGGCCGGGGCGATGGGCAATGCCGGACAAACGAATTATTCGGCCTCCAAGGCGGGCGTGATCGGGTTCACCAAATCCCTGGCCCGGGAAGTCGGCTCGCGCGGGATCACGGTCAACGCCGTCGCCCCGGGCTACATCTCCACGGCCATGACCGCGGGTCTTCCGGACAATATCAAGCAATCCTTTCTCGCCATCATACCTCTTCAACGGTTCGGTGAGGCCGTAGACGTGGCCCGGGCGGTCCGATTTCTTTGTTCCGACGACGCGGCCTACATCACCGGTCAGGTGATCCACGTCAACGGCGGTCTTTATATGTAACTACAAAATTTTCACAGGAGGTCCACCATGGACAGAGACGAATTGTTGAAAAAGATGAAGACGATCGTGGCCGACAAGCTGAGCATCGGCGAGGACCAGGTCACGGAAAACGCCTCCTTCATCGAAGACTTGGGCGCGGATTCCCTGGACACCGTGGAACTCGTGATGGCCCTGGAAGATGAATTCAATCTGGACATCCCCGATGAGGACGCTGAAAAGCTGACGACGGTCGGAAAGGCCATGGAATACATCGTCGGCCATGCCAAATAACCGGGATAACCGGGTACAAAGCCACGATCTGAGACGCGTCGTCATCACGGGGGTGGGGCTGGTCACGCCCCTGGGTACGGGTATCGCTGATACCTGGGACGCTCTCCTTTCGGGCCGCAGCGGGATCGGGCCGATCACCCGATTCGACGCGTCCCGCCACTCCACCCGTATTGCGGCCGAGGTTAAGGGGTTTGATCCCCTGCGCTTCATCGATCGAAAGGAAACCCGAAAGATGGATCCTTTCATCCAGTACGCGGTCGGCGCGGCGGCGCTTGCGGTCGAAGACGCGGGGATTTCGCCGGATCTTCTGGCCGGCGACCGGTGCGGAGTTTATGTCGGCTCCGGGATCGGTGGCATCGGGACGATCGAGGAGAATCACAAGATCCTCCTGGAGAAGGGACCCGACCGGGTCTCGCCCTTTTTCCTCATCGCCACGATCATCAACGAGGCGAGCGGCCAGATTTCGATCCGATACAAGGCGGGGGGGCCGAATTCAGCCACCGTCACGGCCTGCGCCTCGGGCTCGCATGCCCTCGGCGACGCGTTCCGGATCATCCGCTACGGGACGGCTGACCGGATGATTGCCGGCGGAAGCGAGGCCCCAGTCACGCCGCTGAGCGTGGCCGGGTTCTGCGCAATGAGGGCCCTTTCGGAGCGGAACGACGATCCGGCGCGGGCCTCGCGGCCGTTCGACAAAACCCGGGACGGGTTTGTCATCGGCGAAGGCGCGGGTGTGCTCCTGCTCGAGGAGCTCGGCGTCGCGATGCGCCGGGGAGCCAAAATTTATGCCGAAATCGTCGGCTACGGAATGACCGGCGACGCCTACCATCCCGCCGCCCCGGCCGCCGACGGCGCGGGGGCCGTGCGGGCCATGCAGGCCGCCTTGGACGACGCGGGCGTTTCCGCGGCCGACGTCCAGTTCATCAACGCCCACGGCACGTCCACCCCGCTGAACGACAAGATCGAGACGGCCGCGATCAAGAAGGTGTTCGGCCCGCAGGCCGCCCGCCTCGGCATCAGCTCGACCAAGTCCATGACCGGACACGCCCTCGGCGCGGCCGGCGGAATCGAGGCCGGCCTCACCGCCCTTTCGATCAAAAACCAGACGATGACGCCGACGGCCAATTATGAATTTCCCGACCCGGACTGCGACCTGGATTACGTCCCCAACAAGGCCCGGGCCGCCGAAATCGTCCACGCCCTGTCGAATTCCTTCGGTTTCGGCGGGACAAACGCCACCCTTCTCTTCCGCCGTTTCGACGGCTGAGGCGGGCGGAACGAAACAACCGGTCCCGGTTCCTCCCGCGGAAAAGGGGGGAGGGAAGGGATCCTGCAAGGAGAGAACAATGAACGTCCTCGTCTTTATGAAACGGGTTCCGGACACCGAATCCCGGATCCGGATCGACCGGGAATCGAAAGCCGTCGTCGAGGAGGGTTTGAATTTCATCATCAGCCCCTATGACGAATACGCGATCGAGGAAGCCCTGCGGCTTCGGGAAGCCAAAGGCGGGAAAGTCACGGTGGCCTCGTTCGGGCCGGAGGAAACCGTCACCACCCTTCGCAAGGCCCTGGCCATGGGGGCCGACGAAGCCGTCCTGATCAAGGATGACCGCCGGGAAGCGTACGACCCGTTGCGGATCGCCTGCATCCTGGCGGCTTTCGTCAAGGCCCGGGCGGCCGACACCGACCTGTTTCTTTTCGGCCGGGCGGCGGTCGGCTCCGACAACGCCGCGGTACCGTCGATGGTCGCGGAAATGCTGGGCCTTCCCCAGGCCAACGTGGTCACCAATCTGGAAATTGAAGGGACATCGGCCGCGGCCCTGCGGGAAATCGAAGGCGCTCTGGAAAAAATTTCCTTCACCCTCCCGGCCGTCGTTTCGGCCCAGAAGGGGTTGAACGAGCCCCGGTACGAGACGCTGAAGGGAATCATGGCCGCCAAGAAAAAAA
>Ga0209777_10008822_pt1 | contig 10966 bp, 11 predicted proteins | sample FrelakmetHBP12HB_FD_187147 | JGI IMG/M metagenome (GOLD analysis project Ga0209777, IMG submission 187147) | Freshwater lake sediment microbial communities from the University of Notre Dame, USA, for methane emissions studies -HBP12 HB (SPAdes)... | ecosystem: Environmental > Aquatic >... | reverse complement strand
TGTTGATTGACGTGGTGACTTACGGAATTGCCAGCGATAGGATGGCAATTCCGTAAGTCACCACGTCAATCAACAGGATGCCGGTTAACTTGATGAACCCGATCAGTGCCCCGGCCAGCAGCGGAGCAATCACGCCCGGACCTGCATCGATGAGCGACATCATCCCATTGGCGCGGCCCAACTGCTCCTTGGAAACCATGGTGGTGATTGCTGCTGAATAGGCCGGCCATTGGAATGCGCCGACCAGTCCAACAACCAACATAACTGCGTATAAGTGCCAGAGTTGGAGCATCCCCAGAGCCTGTAAGACCAGAAGGACCGATGTAGTCAGACCGGCTCCGATATCGCTGACCATCATCATTAGTTTACGGTTATATCGGTCCACCATCGCACCGGCGATGGGGGAGATGATCAGGAATGGCACGATATAAAAAACCTGCGCCAGCCCCAGTGCCGTGGCGCTGCTCGTCTGCTTGTAGATCCACAGTGTCAAGGCGAAACTGGTCATTTGCGTGGCGATGACGGAGATGAGTTGGCCCACGAATACGATGGTGAAACCGGTCATGCCAGCAGGGCGTTTAGGGTTTGAGGGCGATGGGTTATTCATTCTCTTATCCTGAATAGATGTCAGATGTCTCCAAAGTAAGCAATAACCACGCATAAAAAATCCGAGATTGGACGATAAGTCATCACCCAATCCCGGTGATTGAAGTTATAAAAACCTCCAGGTTTAAATCAATAACAAGATAAGATCTGACCTGAAGAAACGCACTTTAAGAATGCAGTTTACCAAGAGCCTCATCAACGGTCAGTTCGCCGCGTTCGACGCGTTCCAGCACTGCCCGGCGGTCCTCACCGGAGATGGTTTTCAACGGCTCCGCAGCGGGCAGGATTTGACCGTCGCAGTCCAGTGACAGGTCACCCGATACGCTCTTCAGAGAGATTAATACGCCGCCACCTTGAACATTGACCGTCTGGGAGCCATGGTGGCGGGAAGAACCGGTGATGGGGAAAGCCGAGACCAGGTCTCCGCTCACGCTGTGCAGTTCACCCGTGCAATGGGTTTCGGGCAGCACGCTCAGGTGTACATCGCCAGATACCGATTTGAAACCATAGGGGCCTTCTGCCAGTGGAGTGTGAATATCCATATCACCGCTGACGGAATTGGAATTGATGGAGCTCAAGGTGGATTCCTTCAGGGTCACATCCCCGGAAACCGTATCCACGTCCAGCGTCCCGGCGAGGTGGTCCCCATCGGCGTTCCCGCTGACGGTATGGATCCGTACGGAACCGGTCAGGTCGCGCAGTGTGATTTCACCGCTGACCGAATTCACGCTGGCAGCGCCCTCGAACCCTTCAGCAAGCACCGTATTGCTCACCCCGTTCAACTTGAGCGAACACTGGCGCGGTGCCTTCACAACGTAATCCACCTCACAGGGCTGGGAACCGAATAGCCAGTTCCAGCCTCCGTCAGGAAAGCGGGTGGCAGCCTTGACGGTCCCGTCTGCTTCCTGTTTGATTTCTATTTCTGTGCGCTTTTCGTCCCCGGTGTGGGATTGCTTGGTGGCGGCTAACAGGATGACGCCGTCCTCGCCAGGGTGGATTTCCACCGAGCCGCGTATGTTGTTGACGGATAGACTCGCCGGCGATGAGACAGTGAACGTTTTTTCAATGGTTTCAGACATGGTAAACTCCTTTTTCTTTGTTTGAATTCCAGCTCGATTAAACCACTCTTTCGGTTTGGCAGCCTATTGGCATGCTATCAATAAGCTATTATTCAACAAAGATCTCTACGTGTTCACCATCTTCGTCATCTGTCACGTCTATGATCTTGCCGGTCATACCGGTGCGCAGGGCCTCCATCAACTGGTCCATGTTCACCCCGTCGATTTCGGGAGCAAAATGCGCCCCGATCTTCATCCCGGCTTCCATTAGGCTGATGGGGATCTGCACCGTGGCTTTCGAGCGCCCGGAATTGACTTCGGTGACGCGCACGCGCAGCCATTTGGCACCACTGGCAGATAACCCGCCCGTCGGGCGGTTGGCGCTGGCCAGGGCGGAAAGCAGCTTGGCCCCCTCTTCTGCACTCACCTTGCCTTCTTCGATCATCTTCAAAATCTTCATGCGTTCTTCAGTTGTAGCCATGACAGCCTCCTTATCCAATGTAAACTTGCACGCGTTCGCCGTCGTCGCCTTCATCCACGTTGACCACCAGCGGTTCCTGGCCCGTGAAACCGGCCTCAATCACCTCGATCACCTCGTCCACATTCGTCTTTCCAAGGTCGGGGATGAAGTGACCGAATGTGCGCAGGAACCAGCCGGCCAGTTTTAGCGGCAGGGGGAATCCCAGGAAAATGCGGGCTGGTTTTTCACCTGGTTTCTGGTGCACATCCACGAAGATCCAGCGCGCCCTGCGGCTGCCGATGGCTGCAACAATCAACAGAACACCCAGTAGGAGCGGGAAGATCAGGCAAAAGAACCAGAAGTTGATGTGGGCAGCCTGCACCAGAGCGTACATTCCCCAGGCACTTAAAATGGTGATCAGGACCCCGATCCATAAGGGGATCTGCCAGAGGCGGCGGACGGTGGACTTGACATGTTCAATGCGCGGGTCTGTTTCGAAGCTGGACTTTTCAGCCTTGGCGGAAGCTCCGTTCTTTTCGGCAGCCGCTTCGGGTCCGGACCCCGCACCTGTTTCCGTTGGTCCAGCCGTCAATTCATCCTCCGCCGGGCTCTGGTCGAGGGTTCGCATCAGTTTGAGACCGTCTTCCGGCGAGATCTTGCCGTTCTCGATCATTTTCAGAACTTGTTCGCGTTCCTGGTCAGTCATGGCTCACTCCTGTTTTCTCCGGTCCCCGGCCCCTCCCTCGGGAAGAGGGGCACGGGGGCAGGAGCCAAATGTCATTTACCTTCCAGAGCCGCCAGCAACTTCTCGGCCTCTGCAAGACTGATCTTCTTTTCCTGCAACATGCGCAGGATGATCAGGCGTTCGTCATCAGAGACGGCTTCACCTGTTTCCACCGGCCCTTTCGGGGACAGATCCCAGTTCCAGCGCCCAACATTAACATTGAATTGTGCACCGCGCCGGCCGCGTACCTCGGCGGCGCGCGCCTTCATATCTGCCCGGCGCATGGCTGCCTGCATCTTGGCCTCGGTGCGGCGGCTGGCCGCTTCGATGTGCACCTGGGCCCGTTCCATGGAAGCCTGGACACGGCGGTTGATGCGTTCTGAGAAATCTGGAGGCAGGGGCGGGATGGGTGGAATCGGGGGAATGGGAGGAATATGCCAATCTCCGCTGTCGAAATCAGCGGCGGATTCCCAGGTGCCGGCTTTGCTCGTGACCAGCAGGTCGCCGCTGGCGGTCAGGAGCATCTCTGCCATGCCTTCCTTCTGTTCACCAAGGATCACTTCGCAGGAAGAGCAACCTTCGGGTAATTGCACGCCGGGGAAATCCACCTGAATTGAATCGGGTGAACTGGCGGTAAGGTGGAGTTTGAGGTTGGCTTTGGGGGAAAGGCGCACGATCAAATCGTCTCCGGCGGTTACATCGTAGATCTGACCGGGCACCGGCGAGACATAGAAAGCCACATCCGCCCCGGCTTTGACGGTCACCGCGCCGTGCACGTTGCGCACATACAGGTCTGAACCGACGTTCTCAATGGTCAGCATGCCGTCCACGTCGCGGATGGACCCGTCGCCGCCAACCTTGTCCACGGCACAGATGCCGTGTGCGCCGCGCAAGGTGAGATCGCCAGAGATGGTCTCAGCGTTCAATGCACCAATATTCCGCAAAGAGGCGTCCCCGGCGACGCTCCCCAGTGTAACAGGGCCGAGGTCGTTCATGGTCAGATCGCCTGCTACGGGTCCGAGTGTGACCGGGCCGTTGAGGGCTTGCAGGATGACGTCACCGGAAATTTTTTCCACGTTCACGTTGGCGCCGCGCGGTACGTACAAGATCAAGTCTTCATCACAGGAAATGACAATGGGGTCCGTCCCCGCAGAAATTTCCAGCGCGTCCCCATCCGTCTTCACCATGATCTCGGCACGTTCCCAACCGGCCACGCGTAGATCACCAGGGATGGATTTGATCACCACGTTGGGCGTGGGGCTGGCAGATATGGTCTGTTGATGCATACTCACTCCTCTCCGTTCAAGACGCGCATGGCCTCTTCGGCGGAAATCTTGCCAGAATCAAGTTCTTCGAGAACACTGCGGCGCTTCTCGTCAGAAACCTCACTGGCCTCTTCCTTGTCCGGTTCGTACCCGAGGGCGCGGATAACTTCCTGGAGCCGGTTGCGGATGGTGGGGTAGGAGAGCGCCATCTCGTCTTCCATGCGGGTGATCTTTCCCTCGCAGCGGACGAAAGTTTCGATGAAATCCAACTGCTCCGGGGTCAGGCCGGCGAAAGCTCCGTTAGCGAAGCGGCCCTCGATGGATGTATCACAGGTCTCGCAGTGCAGGCGGGTGACGGTCAGTTCGCCTTCACATACCGGGCATTTGCTCAGGGCAGTCTTCACGGTTTGCTCCCGGTCAACGGTGACCAGGCCATCGGCTTACCGGCAGCATAACGCCGCTTGAGTTTCAGGCCAGCGTGGATGAGCAGGTCGCCGAACTGCGCCAGCAGAGGCTCGCGGGGAGTAGACCGGTTTGCAGATATCCTTGAAGTTTTATCAAACTCGCCCCGGATCACCCGGCGCTCGTAGGCTTGATAAGCATCATAGAGAGATTTCATTTCGACCTCATTTCAAGAAACATAACACCATGTAAATCTAATTGAAATTATACACATAATATATTAAAAGTCAATGGGCAATATTGATAATATTTAATATTTGCTTTAAGAATATCAAGTTTTTGGCATTTATTCCTGCAACCATATAACTATCTGAAAATGATCAATTTTTGTTGGAATTGACCACTCTTTCCCATACAATGCACATTATCCCCGTCTCTTATATATAACTAGCGTAACTGTATAATGGATGACATGGCACTTCGTTTGCCAATTGCCTGCCTGGCGGAACACATGGAACTGAAGGTGCATAACACATAAAATAGCAGGACTTACATACCTTGTGAAAGCCCTGACATGACAATACTCTGCCGCTGAAATAAAACTCACGTTATTGTATAATGGATGGCGCGACGTCCAAGATGGAGTTCTGCATCCATCGTTTGTTATATCGTACAAGTTTAATTCGCATCCATAAAGGAGAGACGCATGCCCATCCTAGAGGCAGAAAAAGTCCACAAACGTTATCAGCTTGGCCAGCATACGATCCAGGCATTAGCTGGGGTTGATTTCATGGTCGAAAAAGGGGAGTTTGTTGCCATCATGGGGCCATCCGGGAGCGGGAAGTCGACCCTCTTGCATTTGCTGGGTGGATTGGACACCCCAACGGAAGGCGAGATCATCCTGGATGGAAAACGGCTTTCCACATTAAATGAATATCAGACCACACTCGCCCGCCGGCATAATGTTGGATTTGTTTTCCAATTTTTCAATCTCATTCCCACCTTGACTGCCGAGGAGAATATCCAACTGCCCCTCATTATCGACGGAAAAGATCCCCGGAAATATGCTGAACGGCTGGAACAGATCCTGGCTCTGGTTGGGTTAATGGATCGCCGTAATCACAAACCTGACCAGCTATCCGGGGGACAGCAGCAGCGCGTCGCTCTGGCAAGAGCCCTGGTTACAGAACCTGCCATTGTGCTGGCTGACGAACCGACTGGAAACCTCGATACCAAAGCCGGCATCGCGATTATGGAATTGCTTCAGAAATCATGCCGTGAATTAGATCAGACAGTGATTGTTGTTTCACATGATCCTCGCGCAGCTGCCTATGCCGACCGGGTGATTTTTTTGTGGGATGGGGCAATTGCCCACGAATACCATCCGGATGCCAGCTTACCTTTATCCAAACGACTGAAGGCGATCATGTCCACCATGCAGAAATTGGAGCAATAGCAACCATGTCCTTCTTGCGCCAGCTCCGCCTGCTGACCTTGCGCTCAATGCGAGTCCATTCCACGCGCTATCTTCTGAGCTTGTTCGGTATAATTTTAGGGGTGGCTGTCATGCTGGCCATTCGCGTTGCGAACCAAGGCGCGTTTGACTCGATCAACAAGTTGTTTCAGAACACCACCGGGCGAACCAATCTGATAATCATAAGCGCGAACCTGGATGACGCCGGCTTTCCGGATCAGATTCTGCAGTCGGTGATTAATACTCCCGGAATCTCCAAAGCCGCGCCGATTCTAAATGCTTATACAGTTTCAGCGAAAGATATTACACCGGATCAGATTCAATTGGGTATATTTGGGGCTAACATGGGCGGGATACTCTTGAACGGTATTGACTCCGCAGTGGATGCGCAACTGCACGCATATAAACTTTCTCAAGGCCTTTTTTTGAGTGGTGATCTCAATGCCCGCGAGGTTGTGTTGGTTGACAACCTGGCTGATGTTCTAAAATTGAAAATAGGGGACTGGTTCAGCATTCTGACCCCATACGGCGTGGAGCAGCTAAAGGTTGTCGGCTTGATGGCTCAAGAGGGAGCCGGACAAACTAACAATGGCAATTTTGGGGTGGTTCCGCTTCAAACGCTGCAGGAACTGTTCGGTCAAACTGGGAGACTCGATCAAATTGATATTCTCACTACAGATACCAATCCATCCACGGCTGACCTGAACCTGCTGCGCGATCGTCTTCAGGCACGCCTTGGATCGAAAGTATCTGTTACGTTCCCGGCCAGCCAGGGGGAGCGGAAGACCCAGATGCTGGAAAATTACCAGATTGGTTTGAATTTTTTAAGCGGCGTTGCGCTGTTTGTGGGAGCATTCCTTATTTATAATGCCTTTGCCATGACTGTGGTTGAGCGTACCCGTGAATTCGGCATGCTGCGCACGATCGGCATGAGCCGCAGTCAGGTGACTATCCTGGTTCTCCTGGAGGCAGCTTTTCTCGGATTGGCTGGATCTCTGCTGGGAGCTGCCCTGGGGATATTTCTGGCACAGGGAATGACTAATTTGATGGGGATCATACTGGCCCAGGACCTGGGCAGGATCGCTGTGCAGCCATCCGTTCTATTGACCAGTGTGCTGGCGGGCATGCTGGTGACCCTACTGGCAGCGGGCATACCAGCGTTTCAGGCAGGACGGATATCTCCCATGCAAGCCCTCAGGATTCGCGCCAGGGCAAATGAGAGCTGGTTGGTTCGTCGTGGCTGGATCCTTGGGCTGGTACTGCTCCTGGCTTCCGCAGTATTGATAATAACGAATCCATTTCCATACGATGTGCAATTCCGGCTGGGAAGTCTGCCTGTTTTTACGCTTTTCGGCGGGTTGACATTGCTGATTCCAGTGACTGTCTCCAGTTGGGAGCGATTGACCCGGCCAGCGGTGAAGTGGGTGTATGGCAGTGTCGGTCGCCTGGGCAGTCGCAATATTCAACGCTCGCGTCAGCGCACCACATTGACGGTGGCTGCCTTGATGGTGGGGGTGGCCATGGTCATCACCACGCGTGGAATGACCGGTTCCATGGAGTCGGACCTGAATGCATGGATACAGTCTTACCTGGGAGGCGATATATATGTCAGCTCATCGATCCCCATGCGCAATGACCTGGCTGATCGGATTAGAGCAGTAAACGGCGTTGCTGCAGTTGCCCCCCTCCGCTACTTTGATGTGAAGTGGCAGCATCCGGATGGTAAGGAGGAGCAGATTAATTTCATGGCCGTGGAGCCGGCCTCTTACTTACAGGTGACGAGTTTTGTTTTCAGCGATAAGAATACCAACCTAGAGAGCGTTGTGAACCAGTTGGAGCAGGGGGGCGCGGTGCTGATTTCGAGCACTCTTTCTGAGAGATATGGATTGAAACCCGGTGACAGCATCCGCCTGCGCACAAACAGCGGCCTGCATGCTTTTACTGTGGCTGCCGTCGTGATTGATTTCTATAACCAGGGATTTACCGTTCAGGGAAGTTGGAATGATATGCAGCGCTATTTTCGCATCAATGATGCCAGCGCCTTCATGGTAAAGGTGAAAGGAGGCACCTCGGTTGCTGGCGTTCAGGAGCAGATCGATCAACTGTACAAGAAACGCTACCAGTTGATCCTGGAATCGAACCAGTCCATCCGCCAGCGGATACAGAACCTGATGAATCAGACCTTCAGTCTTTTCGATGTGATCTCCCTGATTTCCGTTGTGGTGGCGTCCCTGGGGATTGTTAATACGCTCACGATGAGCGTCATGGAACGCATGCAGGAGATTGGCATGTTGCGCGCGGTCGGAATGACCCGCACCCAGGTTATCCGCATGGTATTGGCTGAGGCGGCGCTGATCGGGATTATTGGCGTTGTATTGGGTGTGATTACCGGGGTCGTTCTTGCGCATGTCCTGATTATTGTTATGGGAGCAATGTCGGGTTACCAGTTGACTTTTGCACTGCCTCTCAAGGATGCTCTGTATGGCGCGCTGGCAGCCTTGCTTATCTCGCAGCTGGCTGCCTTACTGCCCGCCCGGCGTGCCGCCTGGGTAAAGATCTTGGACGCTGTTCAATACGAGTAGTCGTCTCCTCATGCGCAATGCCCTGGTTGTAGTCATATTCGGATGATCATAAAAGATACGAGCCTGGGAAGCTCGCATCTTTTATGATTCTTCATCGTCTGAAATAAATAACACACTCCTGGAGTTTACTTTGACACCTTGATCTCAATAAAGGAACTCATCCCCCATTGCAGGTTTTCAGGGATCTCGTCCAGCTTAATGGTGACCGAGAAATATGTACCTGCACCCGTTTCGGGGCTTAAAGCAATCTTTGACACTTTGCCTGGCATGGTGACATCTGGGAGCGCATCAAAAACAACCGTGACCGGATCATTGATCTGGACGCGGGCAACATCCACTTCGCCCAGGTCGGTGGTTTCGACTACCAGTGAAGTCAGGTCAGCCAACAGGATAACTGGTTGATCGGGCGGGGCAATTTCAAAATCCTGCAGGAAGACATCAACGATCACTCCGTCAAAGGGAGCCTTTAGTTCAGTTTCATCCAGGCTTTCTTGGGCTGCATCCAGGCTGGCCTGGGCTGCATCCACGGCTTTCTGGGCGACGGATATGTCGCTATCACTGGCTTTGAGGTCCTGCAAACGTTTCAGATTGGCTTGGGCGCTGCTTAATGCGGCGTTGGCATTTGAGACGGCAGCTTGCTGTGCCACGTCATTGACAGAGGCAAGGAGGTCACCCGATTTAACGGAATTTCCAACGCTTACCCGAATATTCAGGTCAGATCCACCGCTGGTAAAGGCGAGGCTGGCCCATTTCTCGGGTACCACTTTGCCCTGGGCGCTCACAGTTGTATCAAGTGTCGGTTCGGCCGTTGGGGTTGTGCCATTTCCGTTGGTTGTACCTGTACATCCATTAAGAGAAAATGCCATCAAGATTGCGATCACGGTTATCAAAAGAGTTCGATTCCTATGCATGTGTGATGCTCCACTTTGATATTTACTCCGCCATTATCACACCGAAATTGTGTTCTGGCAACTATGCCATTTCTCACCTCATTTGCCGCGTCCGAACTCGTGTCTGAACTCGAGTCTGAAAACTAGAAAGGGTTTATTGCTTATAGGGGAAAGTTTGTTATAATACTGCCTTCATGTATCAAGCAAATCTGTAGGTTATGAAATAATTATATTGAGTAACTGTTCAGTCCAGCCTTACGAAGGTTGTATTTCTGGAAAAACTGCGGAATAAACCAGGCCGTTCGCTCTAAAACAATGCAGAGTGCAGCATAACCTTCGCAAGGGTTAAGTGTTGTATTATCAAATTATTTTAAGGTGAAATCATGCATTGTATCTCAGCAATAGAGTGTGGGTTGAGATGACCTTCGACGTCATCCCGTTCCCACGAAATCGACGGCTTGCAGCCGCCGCCCTTCAAGTCGCCTCCAGGCGCCACATTGTCCATGGTTTTTTGGAAGTGGATGTTACCGTGCCTCGCCGCATCCTGAAAGGAACCTCCGGCACCGATGCCCATCCCCTTTCGTTCACAGGGTTTGTTATCGCCTGTTATGCAAGAGCGATTCATGCCCACCCGGTTGTACAGGCGTATCGCGACTTGCGGAACAGGCTTATCGTTTTTCATGATGTTGATGTCTCGGTGATTATTGAACACCGTAAGGATGGGATACCCATCCCCCATGTCATTCGGAATGCGGATACAAAGTCCGTGAGGGATATCAGTGAGGAGATACGAGCCGCTTACGTTGATCCCCACCCGTTGGGGCGGATGGAAGGATTTGCCGGCCTGTTATCGCGCTTACCCCATTTCTTTCAGGTTATGTTCTTCCGCTGTTTGACGCTTAATCCCAATTGGATCAAGCAAATCGATGGGACTGTCCAGATCTCATCGTTCGGGATGTTCAGTAAAAGAGCAAAATGGGGAATCGGGCTTCTCTATGGCCATACGATGGGTCTTTGGGTGGGGGGCATCTCCGAGAATCCATTGGTTGTTAATGGAGGCAGCGTTGACCTCCGGGAATGCGTGCACCTGACGGTAAGTTTTGATCATGACATCATTGATGGGGAACCGGCTGCACTGTTTTCCAGGACTTTCATCGAGTTGCTTGAAAGTGGAAGCTTGCTTGATGGAGAGGCCTCCTGAACTCTGGAACCTGCTTTTTTTTTAGATTTGGTTTTGAGCATTTTCCAGTATGTAAGGTTTCTTCGTTTGTCCAATCTTTATCCGAAGGGCAGGCTTGACTTTCTTAGAGTCAACTTTCTGCTGCTCCAACTCCATTGACCTCTTTCACAAGGAAAAAAGAGGGTGCAGAGTCGCTTTTAGACTGAACCCTATCGGCAAGACACAAAAAGAAAGACCCCGCATGAGCTAACTGGACAGGCACCTGATTTGATAGGGTGTCTGTCTGGTTTTTAATTGTATCCGTTCATAGTTATAGAAGCAAATG
>Ga0209777_10008821_pt1 | contig 10966 bp, 9 predicted proteins | sample FrelakmetHBP12HB_FD_187147 | JGI IMG/M metagenome (GOLD analysis project Ga0209777, IMG submission 187147) | Freshwater lake sediment microbial communities from the University of Notre Dame, USA, for methane emissions studies -HBP12 HB (SPAdes)... | ecosystem: Environmental > Aquatic >... | reverse complement strand
GACACCACAACAGCTTCCACTGACTCCTCCCAGCTGGCAGAGCCGGAGGGATGAAAGGAGGGCATACAGGCGCCAGGAGAAGTCCGAGAAGAACGAGAAGGGGGAGAAGCATGAGAAGGGAGAGAAGCATGAGAAAGGAGGGATGGGAGGCGCTCTCATCGGCGGAATCGTGCTGATCTTCTTGGGCGTGGCGTCCTACCTGTCCTATTATGGCTACTTGGGCACGGGCCGCTGGTGGGCCTTTCTGCTCGTGGCGCTGGGCGTCATTCTCATCGTCCAGGACCTGTACTACATCGCCAAGGGCGCACGTAGGGGAGGCGGAATCATAGGCGGGTTGATACTTGTAACCATAGGCTACGCTCTGTACGCCAACATCAGCTACTGGTGGCCTCTCATACTCGTGGCAATAGGAGTGGGCATCATAGCGTTGGCGATCCTCGACCGCTCGAGGAGCCCGGCGCCTCGGCCCCTTTAGGTGGCCCAGGCTGTTAGGACGCGGTGTAGCATGTGCTCTAGAATCACGGATGGCTTGGCGCGCCCGAAGACCCGGAAGTAGTTGGGTCCGAGACACTCCACCATGTCACCGATGTCGTACCTCGGAAAGACCGGGGTGGAAACTATGAGGCGCCCCCATTGACCGCGCTTCATCTCGTGGAGAAGCAGGACTCGCCCTCCGGTCTTTACTTCGAAGACGTAGGAATCATAGTTGGGGACGATGTATGGGTATGAATCCAGCTGCTGGCCGAATACTCCCTCCGTAGCCGAGTATATTTCGCGGACGGGCGCTGGCCCGAATAGGTGTTGGAGCTGGGGACCGTAGACCGAGTGAATCTTCGCTACGCTGGTGCAGAACAGGGCCTTCATCTTCCATATCTCAGAAGGAGGGCGACCATGGCGGCTCCTGACGTATCTGGCGAAGGACAGTATGACAGGTGAGACACCCATCACCGCCACGATGGGGAGGTCTTTCGTGTCATCATAGACCATCTCGAACCTCCTCTGCCAGTCCTCCTTGGTGATGCCCGGGCCCAAGGAATCTATCGATTCCTGCGAAGGCACCAGACCTCCAGCGCCAAGCGTGGGTTTGAGCCTCGCGTAGGTTCCGGAGCTGTAGCCATATCGGACCATTCCAGCGGGGGTCGACGCCTGAGTGACTATCGATGGGAAGTTGAGGTTAAGGATATTCCCTTCGACGAGCGAAACGTCGTCGGTCCTGTAGGCCTGACAGATGAGCTCTCTCGCCCCGCATTCGAAGACCCTGTCGAGGTGCGCCTGCGTGCAGGGGACGACCTTCGACTTCCCACTCGTGCCCCGAGTCATAGCGTAGGCGATGGGCTCGCTGGAGCAGAGGTACGCCGAGTCGCCTTGCATCGCGCGCTGGACCATCGGAGCGAACTGGTCGTATCCCAGGACGGGGAATGCTTCCTTGAAATCGGCCATTGCAGAGATGTTAACGATGCCCCTCTCTCGACCATACCCGGTCTTGCTGTACTCCCCGAGAAGAGCGCGCAGCGCCACCTCTTGAGCCGCCGCTGGATCCCGAAGCGAATTGAACCAGCCGGAAAGTAACTGCCCGAGTATCTGTCTCTGAAAGGTCATTGGCTCGGCGACGCCGCCCGCATGGTCAGGTGGCGGCCTTAAGTTCCTTCTCCAGCTGGGCGATCTTCCACTCGATGGAGACAATGTCCTTGCTGTTATCGTAATCCTTGAGCTCGTTGCCGCACTCAGGGCACCGGAAGGCAAGGTCCATCGCGTCGTCGAACGTCCTCTTCTTGCAGGTCTGAGTCCCACAGAAGAAGAATTTGTTGCCTGATTCATAGTCGAGGCGCTGCCTGAGCCTGCCGAGTATCTTCCTCTTCTTGTTGCTGAGGAATGCGTCCACCTGATCAGTCTGCGCCTTCCATTGGTAGACGTACCATCCCCTCTTCGGGTCCTTGACGCGGATGCCCGTTATCAGCGACTTGCCGAACAGGTCATAGAGGACCCGCCGCACGACGTTGATCTTGAGGCCGGTCGCGCTGGCTATCTCCTCGTCGGTGGCGTTTTCGTTATTCAGAAGGGCACGGGCCACCTTGACATACTCTTCTCCACCGAGCAGACCTGACACCTTGACGAAGGAGTCTTCGTATTGTAGTTTCTTCAAGAAGCGATTCTCCTGTAATTAGGGCAGTGTGTAAACGGCATCGATAGACTTTAAAACCTTACCATTTCCCTTCTTCTCGCATCTTGCCCAAGCTCTTCGTGTTCAGGCTCGCCCACCGGCCCGGCAGGGACAAGCGGGTCACGACGCACTGCGCTCTGGTCGCCAGGGCCTTTGGTGCGGCCTCTATGGTCTTCTCCGGCGAGGCCGACGACGAGCTCATTTCCAGGGTGGAGAAGGTGGCGGAGAGCTGGGGAGGGGACTTCTCAGCTTCATATGAGCCACGCTGGGAGGCTTTCATCAAGAAATGGAGGTCCGGAGGCGGGATTGTGGTTCATTGCACGATGTACGGCGAGAGGATACAGGACAAGATCTCCTCAATCAGGCGGGCCGCAAAGACGCATGACATCTTGGTGGTCGTCGGTGGAGAGAAGGTCCCGGGGACGATGTACAGGCTTGCGGACTACAACATCGCCGTGACCAACCAGCCGCATTCCGAAGTGGCAGCGCTGGCCATCTTCCTCGACAGGCTCCTGGGAGGGAAGGAGTTGGAGCTGGAGCACAAGGGCGCGAAACTCAGGATCGTGCCTCAGAAGGTCGGCAAGAAGCTACTCGTCGGTGACTGATTTCGAACCAGCGGCGTCTTCCTGCCTGAGCTCATCGATAGCCCACTCAGGCCCCAGGACGACCAGGTGGACCTTTCCACCCTCCGATGCCGTCTCCTTGACCCTCACTACGTTGCCGAAGAACTTGGCCTTCTGTGAGATGGAGGAGGCCTTCTCCTTGGGGAGTATCAGATCGAGCTGTGCGGCCTCCTGGACTCCCGTCTTGATAAGCCGGAGAAGCTCGTCGATTCCCTCTCCGGTCTTCGCCGAGACCAGTACGACGGCTTGGGCCGATGACTCCACCATGTCGACCTTCCTCTTCGCCTCTTCCATACCTACAAGGTCGACCTTGTTCATCACCAAGATGGTCTTGTGAGGAGATACGTTGAGATCCGCCAACGTGCTCATGCAGGTTTCATACTTAACTTGGAATCTATCATCAGGGTCGCTCACGTCGACCACCAGGAGGACGAGGTCGGCGTAGGTCAACTCCTCGAGGGTGGACTTGAAGGCCTCTATCATGTAGTGCGGTAGCCGGCTGATGAATCCCACGGTATCCGAGAGCAGGAGAGGGAGTTCGCCTATCTCGAGGCGCCTCGTCGTGGTGGAAAGTGTGCTGAACATCTTCCCCAAGACCAGCTGGTTCTCCCCCACCAACCTGTTGAACAGGGTGGTCTTGCCGGCCGATGTGTAACCAGAAAGAGAGACGATGGACAGGTGGCTCTTGGCCCGCTCATCCCTGAAAACCTCCCTGCGTTTCTTCAGGATCGCCAGCTTCCGCCGCGTGGAGTCCAGACGGCCCTTGATGTTTCTATAGTACTTCTCCACTTCGTAGCTTCCAAAGCCGAACATGCCAGGTTGTTCGCCCATCCTGACGAACCGCACATAGTCACGTACCCTGGGGAGCTCGTAGGTGAGCTCAGCGGCCTTAATCTGGAGGACTGCCTCCTGGGTGGTGGCCCTGGCCTTGAAGATTTCGAGCACCAGCTTCTCCCTGTCTAGGATTTCGCAGGCGCAGTGCTTGCTGAGGTTGTAACTCTCTTGAGCGGAGAGTTTATCGTCGACGATGACGTGGGTGGCATGGAAATCTGCCACCGCCTGCTTCGCTTCGTCGGCCTTCCCTTCACCTACGCCGAACTTACCATGTCTGAGCTGACGCATCAAGATTACCTGGACCGGCTGGTATCCGCCTGCGACGCACAGGCTCTTCGCCTCCTCGATGCTGTCCGGATACTTGTAGGAGATGAGAACGGCTGGTATCAACAAGGCCGATTACCCTTTCACGAGGAGTCCGTTTCGAAGAGGCGGATCTTCATCAGGTGTTCAAGCTTCTTCGCGAGGGCGACGCTGGGCTTCAGCTTCCCGCTCTCCAGCTTCCCCACGACGGACGACTTCTCGTTGACCTTCATCCCCAGCTTCTCCTGGGTCAACCCGGAAGACTCTCGGGCCTTACGGAGGACGGCTGCGTAGTCCTCCCGGAGCACCAGCTCTTCATCGGGCACGACGGCCGCCGGCCTCCTGTAGATGTGCATCGTCGTCTCCGAAGGGCCCCGATATGGAGGGGCAGCAGGGACGACCTCCCTCGCCGGCTTACCAAGCCTAGAACACCTGCCGCAGACTACCATAATGGCGCCATCGATTTCAATGCGGTGGCTCTCGCCCATGATGTTGCTACCGCAGATTTCACACTTGGCCATAACTCCTCGACGTCCAATGCTCCCTCTTCTTTAATAAAGCTACTACAGTTAACCGAACGCGTCATGAAGGCCGACAGGCTGCAGCTGGAGGCTTCTTTTGAATATCTGTACGGGGAAGGGGTGGCGAAGCATCTACCTTGGAGCCGCATCACATGCGTCAGGTCCAGGAAAAGTCAGAGGATGAAGAAGGCCATGCTCGACGACCGGCTGTTAGCCACTATAAGGGAGGACGGTAGCATCGCGTTCACGCTGGAATGCGCGAAGTATCTGATGAAGAGTGCGGCGTTCAAGAAGAGCTGCATAGTGGTCAACGATGATGCTGCGCAATTCGTTGTGCAGGGGAGATCACTCTTCTCCAGGCATGTGCTCAGTGCGGGCACCAACGTCAAGCCTGGCCTGGAGGTCTGCCTACTGGATTGGAAGGGGGAGCTCCTGGCCGTCGGCAAGACCATACTTCCCAGGGGCTACATGGGGCGAATCCAGAGCGGGGCAGCGGTGCGAGTGCGAGAGGGGACCCGGTCTGCAGCCGCAGGAAAGGATTTAAGAGCCGAAACGGGAAAGGCAAGTCAGACTTGATGGACAACAGGCAGGCCCGGAGGATGATGGAGCGCATGGGCCTCAACATGAACGAAATCAAAGATGTGAAAGAGGTAGTGATCCTTACATCAGATAGGGAGATGCATCTGGCAAAGGCGTCTGTCTTCGAAATCAAGGCCAAGGATACGCGCGTCTTTCAGGTCACCGCGGAGAGTGTCACGGAAAAGACCATCGCCGCTCCGAAGTTCACCGAGGAGGACGTCTCCCTGGTGGTGACGAGTGCCAACGTCAGCCGGGAGAGGGCCATCTCTGCACTGGAGGAGACCGGCGGCGACATAGCGCTCGCCATCCTACGTCTGAAGCCATAGGCCGCGGAACGTTCCTTCCGGCTTGTCAAAACCTGTTCACCTTATGCATTGAGGCGGCTCCAGACTGCCGTCGCGTTTCAACGCGTACAGAAAGGACGTTTGTCAACATTGACTAACCAAAAACGCTAATAAAGGGCCAAACCATCTGGTGGCGGCTTTTAAGAGGCAAGTGGTCAAACAGCATGGCGGTCCTTTCGTCAAGAATCAAGTCGGTCCGCAAGCGCGACGGCAGAGTTGTAGCGTACAACAGCGGCAAGATATCTGAGGCCATCTGGAAGGCCATCAAGGCCACCGGCGGGAAGGACAGGTCGACGGCCGTCGAACTCTCGTTCAAGGTCAACGAGATCTTGGAGAAGAGGTTCGGGGAGGGTGCCGCGCCCTCCGTCGAGGACGTGCAGGATGCCGTCGAGCATGTTCTGATAGAGGGAGGCTATGCCAAGACCGCCAAGGCCTACATACTCTACCGACAGAAGAGGGCCGAAATCCGCGAGGAGAAGATGAAGATCCTCGAGAAGTCGGACATCGACGAAGTGGACAAGAGCTTCGACAGCAACGCCCTCAAGGTCCTTAGAGCCCGATACCTCCGAAAGGATGAGAACGGTCATGTCCTGGAGTCGCCCAAGGAGCTCTTCATGAGGGTGGCCCTGCACACGGCGTTGGCCAGCGTCCTCTACGATCCTAGGGTCTTCGACGTCAAGGGAGGACAGAGCCCAAAGGAAGTCCCCGAGAACGTCAATCTTGCGACTTATTCGGACTTGGCATTGGGAAGGTTCAAGCTCAACGAGTTCCACGTGGAGGCTCTTCTGCGTGTCTTCAAGCGGTTCAACGCCTCAGGGAAGTCCAGAGTGTCGTGGCAGGAGGTGGTAGAAATGTTCAGGAGAGGAGATTTCGCCCCTTACGAGAAAGAGGTGAACGACTACCAGAAGCTCATGGTCAGCAAACATTTCATGCCGAACACTCCGGCATTGGCCAACTTCGGTAACGTGTTGGGGATGGGCTCCGCCTGCTTCGTATTGGACGTCGCCGACTCCATAGACGACATAATGGAGACCCTGAGGAGCGCGGCCATAATATTCAAGGCTGGAGGAGGGGTCGGCTACAACTTCTCCAAGCTGAGGCCTGAAGGTGACTTCGTCAAGAGCACGTCGGGTATCGCTTCTGGCCCCGTCAGCTTCATGCGACTGTTCGACACGATGACCGAAGTGATCAAGCAGGGAGGGATCAGAAGGGGCGCCAACATGGGCATCCTCAACATCAACCACCCCGATATCGAGAACTTCATCAAGGCCAAGGAAGGGAATAAGGCGCTCAGGAACTTCAACATATCCGTCCTGATACTGGACGATTTCTGGGAATACTACAACAAGAACGAGGCGTATCCGCTGGTGAACCCCCGGACCCATGAAGTGGTGCGCTATGTGAACCCTAAGCAGCTCCTCGACATGATAGCCTTCCAGGCGTGGGAGAGCGCCGAGCCGGGGCTCATCTTCTCCGACAAGGTCAACGAGTTCAACCCCTTCGTCAAGTCGCTCGGCCCCATAGTGACCACCAACCCATGCGGAGAAGTCCTCCTGTATCCCAATGAATCATGCAACCTAGGCAGCATCAACGTGGCGGCGTTCACAAAGGAGGACGACGACGGGAACTTGTCCTTGGACTGGGATGGCCTGAGGGACACGGTCGAGATGACGACCAAGTTCCTCGACAACGTAATCGACGTCAACCACTATCCTCTCCAGGCTATCGAGGACATGACCCTGAAGACGAGGAAGATAGGACTGGGGGTCATGGGGACTGCCGACATGCTCTTCGAAATGGGCATGGCGTACAACTCCGAGGAGGGGCTGAAGTTCATGGAGAGGCTGATGGAGTTCGTCAACTACCACTCGAAGAAGGCCTCCATAAGGCTCGCCAAAGAGCGTGGCGTCCTGCCGTCCTTCGAAGAGAGCAGCTACAAGGAGGGGAAGCTGCCGTTCGGAGGTTTCGCGGACCAGTCCTCCTGGCACTTCGACTGGAAGGGGCTGGCAGAGGAGATAGCCCGGGAGGGAGTGAGGAACGGCTACACCACCGTCATCGCCCCGACGGGGAGCATCTCCATGATAGCCGGGTGCAGCAGCGGCATAGAGCCGGTCTTCGCCCTAGTCTACGAGAAGAACGTGTCGATAGGAAGCTTCTACTATGTTGACACCGCCTTCGAAAAGGCGATGAAGAAGGAGGGCCTCTTCGATGACGACCTCCTCAAGCAGATAGTCTCCAACCACGGCAGCGTAGGAGGCGTGTTCTACCTCCCCGAGAAGGTCAAGCGCGTATACGTCACAGCTATGGACATCGCCCCTGAGGACCACGTCAAGGCAATAGCGGCCTTCCAGAAGTGGGTGGACTCCAGCATCTCGAAGACGACCAATCTGCCTGCCGACGCCACTGTGGAAGATGTGAAGAACGTGTACATGCTCTCCTACCAGCTGGGTTGCAAGGACGTCACTGTGTACAGGGACAAGTCCATAACGAGCCAGGTCCTGCGCACGCTTCCATCAGGGAAGGAGGAGAAGGGTCCTGGGCTGGCGCCGCAGAAGACCGGTCCCACGCCTCTCGCAGTGCACGCGTCGGTCGCGGCTCCGCTCCAGACCTTCAACGCCCGCATGAGCCTGGATGGTAAGAACGGAAGCCTGACCAACTGCCCCTCCTGCAGCACCAAGCTGGAGTTCAAGGAGGGATGCGCGACCTGCCCCGGCTGCGGCTGGAGCCTGTGCGTCAGCGCCTAGCCTCAGGGAACGGGGGCAGTAGCCCCACCGCAGAGCCCGCAGCGCTCGGTTCCAGCGACCTCCTTGTTTCCGCATTTCTTGCATAGGGCTATCAGCGGCCTGACGGTGAAGTAGGGGAGCCGCAGATTCGCCTTCTCGATGAGCTTGGCGGCGTCGTTCAGGTCAGTGACGGGAAGGGACAGCCGCGCAAGCACTCCTCCGGCGATCCTGCCGTCCAAGTCGTCCAGCCGCGCGCCGACGGACTCCGAATCCAGCTCCTTCGGCTCGACAGAGAAGGCCTGGCCGTACTGCGAAAGGCTCAGATTCTTCATCTTGGCCCTCCCGAACTTTTCGACGTCGAGCTGGGGGAACCGGATGGCGCTGTCGTCAGTGGTCAGCACCAATGCGAACTTCTCGTCGGCCTCCTTGCCAGCTGTTTCCAAGTACTGGTTTGCGGAGATGATCGTCTTCTCCTGCAACTCCGCCAGCTCCTTGGTGGACGAATCGGGGCTTACGAGCTTGAGCGAGTCCTCGAGCCCTGTCAGGTTCACCCTTAACAGCGGAGATTCGGAATATATGAGGTTGCTGAGGACGTCAAGGGCCGGGAGGAGGCCATTCTTTATGTTGTTCTGTATAAGGCGGCGCCTCACCCGCAAAGCGTTGACGGTGTTTTCGAGCTGCATCGTGACCCGAGCGCGGAAGTATACCTCGTCGTTATGGGCGTCCAGAGCTATACGCGGAAGGTTGATCGATATGGAGTCCAGCACCACGGGACCGCCCTTCTTGAAGTCGTCGACGCTCAGGCCCTGGAAGGTCCTCCGGCGGCCACTCCCCTTGGACAGGGATATCATCCCGTTGTTCTTGACAATCTCGGCCAGAGGCCTGTAGGCCGATTTCTCCAGCTTCTCGGAGTTGATGATGGCCAGACCTATCGAAGGTGAAGGGGTCGCCTTAACGTAGTCCAGGTATCCTCTGAAGAGTGAGCTGAAGAGGTTGCCGGAGTTTTTCGCTGCGTCTACTTCGAGCTCGACCTTCGGGCGCTCTGAGCCTTCCGGATAGGAATAGGCCATGAGATAGAAGAAGGACGAATAGCCCCTGGCGTCGAGGTCGAGCTTCTGAGCAAGATCAGTGAAGCCCGCGAAGAAGATCTCTCTTCCCGCCTCGCGCGTGAGCAGATAGCTGAGCGACAGGAGCTTGGTCAGCCTCTCTTGGTCCGTGTTGTCGTAGCCTTCCCTAGGCGTGTGAGGGAACTTCGCGCCCAGCCGCGAAAGGGAGAGCGACTGGTCGCTGATGTTAATGAAGAGTGCGTCAGGACGCAGTCCCCAGTAGTTGACGTTGGCGATGTGGATGTCACCTGAGAGATGAGAATCCACGACGTCTCGCGGCAGCTGTATCAGCATGAGATACTCTGAGAGCACGGAGCCAGCCGTCTGGCTGAAGACGGCCTCGAGGCCGTAGGGCCCTTCGCCCAGCTTCTCGAGGTTCTCCGTTACGTCGTAGACGGGCATTCCCAGCCGGCTCAGGCGGTGCCGATACTCCTCCAGACCCTCCTCAATCAGGATCGAATTCACCAGCTCCCTGATCAGTGGGGCCGTCAGGTAGGCGGTCTGAAACTTGTATATCCTGGATTCGGCTTCGCTGGAGACCCTCTGGGCCAGCTCCACGGGCATCCCGGCCTCTGTGACAAGAGAGTGGATTATCTTGTCAGTGGTGAACTCCTCCATCCTGTGGCGGGAGCTTCGGACAAAGAGCCTTCCGCTCTCCAGGAGGGCCTGCTCTTCTATCTGCTTCGCCGCATTCAGGACCAGCCGACCCAGCGTTGTAAGCATGTACTTCCGCTCGGCCCGGTTCTGAGCTATCAGGTTCTGTCTAAGCAGTTTCCGAAGATGATAGGCGAACTTGCCCGACTCCTTCTTCGACTTGAATCCGGCCAGTGTCTTCAGCTCTGAATAGGTCATTGGCCCCTTGGCGTTGAGTATCTTCAGTATCTCAAGGCGGCTGGGGGAAGCGATGACAGAGAAGATAGTCTTCACGCGGCGAATGGAGACCTGGGTGCTCATAGAACCACTTATTGACATCACTTGCCATATCTAGGTCTAAAAAGGTTTACCACGCGGTCGGCGCCGTGAAGGCTGATGGGGCCGGGCGGATTTGAACCGCCGATCACCAGCGCCCGAGGCTGGTAGCGTAACCAAGCTAGCCCACGGCCCCAAGAGATGAAGCTGACGGCTTCCCGTCTGTGGCAGTTTCGGCCGGCACTTTTAAGCTTGTATCATGTGATCCGCTTGGCTCTCGTGATAACTTTAAAGAATCAAGGGCGCCGACTAGGGAATCCGAATGAAGATCGTGGTCACGGGCATCAGCGGCGCGGGCCGCGGCTCCTATGTGTCCGAAGTCGAAAGCCTGGCCAGGGCGGACGGCAAGAACATACGGACCTTCGAGACCGGCGACATGATGTTCGAGACCGCCAAGAAGCTGGGCATCGAGATACCTGAGGACAAAATCCTAGATCTGTCGCCTTCTACGTTGAACTTCCTAAGAACGACGGTGTTCGAACAAATCATCAGGGAGTCCAAGGACGTGGATGACATCATCATCAGCACCCACGCGTGTTTCCGCTGGAAGAAACACATCATCCAAGCCTTTGACTTCCACTACCTTGACCAGATCCGGCCGGACGCCTACGTGTCCATCATCGACTCCATCACTTCCATACGGGCCCGGCAAGAGACGATGTCGCAGTGGAGGGGACAGCTCTCCATGAAGGACATCCTTGTATGGAGGGATGAGGAGGTATTCGTGACAAAATCGATAGCTGACTTCCAGAGGAGGACGTTCTATGTCATACCCCGCGACGAACCCGCAGAGACGCTCTTTC
>Ga0209777_10008820_pt1 | contig 10966 bp, 7 predicted proteins | sample FrelakmetHBP12HB_FD_187147 | JGI IMG/M metagenome (GOLD analysis project Ga0209777, IMG submission 187147) | Freshwater lake sediment microbial communities from the University of Notre Dame, USA, for methane emissions studies -HBP12 HB (SPAdes)... | ecosystem: Environmental > Aquatic >... | reverse complement strand
AATTCCTGACAAAGGACTGGGCTAAAGCTATCGAGTTGTGTGCCAAGCTGTCCTACGAAGACATGACCGGATTCTATCTTCTTCGTGAGGAAGCTATTCCGAGAAAAGGACCCGGCTGGATACATATTTTTGATGCTGACTATGGTATCCCCACCTATGTTGGAGACTGCTGTGTTGGGTCTCTTTACAATGCAGTGGAACCGCCGGGGAAGCAACTTATTTACTCTTATATCCCCGGCGGACTTCCCGATACTGAATTTGGGATTCCCACTTCGATGGAAAAAGTGAAAGAAGCAAATAGAAGGTGGGAGGAGGCTGTTGAAAAGGCTTTCCCCGGTTTTGCCAAAGCCATCGAATTCAGGGGAATGACTCTTGAGCTAAATTGGGGTAGATATGCGTGGGCGGCGGTCCCTACGGAGATTGACATAGAATCGCCTAACATACATGGTCTCTACTTCGCAGGCGATACTATTCGGTCTGTAACCAGTATGGTCTCCGACAAGATTTTTCAGATGGTGTTCCCTCTACGCGATGCAGTCCTGAAGTACCTACGTCCTCGACCTCGAAGATAGCGAACTATGAGGAGGAGGCCAAGAAGTGCGTTTGCGAGATAGAGTGGTCTTAATCACGGGCGCAGGCAGCGGCATCGGGAAGGATACTGCCGTGGAGATGGCGAGGTGTGGCAGCATCCCGGTGCTGGTAGGGAGAACCGAGTCCAAACTGGCAACTGCGGTGGAAGAAGCCCGCAAGTATCGCCCCGAGGCCATTACTGAAGTGTGCGATGTAGCTGCTGAGGATATGGTTCGCGATATGATTCGCAAGGTCTACGAACGCTTTCAGCATATCGATGTACTTATCAATAATGCAGGAATAATGACTGTTAAGTTGTTCGAGGATCTTCCGGAAGATGAATTTGACGAGCATTTTCGAACCAACTTCTATGGAGCGCTGAACTTGGTGCGGTCTGTAGTCCCGATAATGAAGAAACAGGGCGAAGGCGTAATTATGAATGTCACATCCGTCGGTGGGAAACTCATCGTCCCCGGGACTACGGGCTATGCGGCAAGCAAGGCTGCTCTCTATGCTTTCTCGGAAGCCTTGTACTATGAACTGGCAGACTCAGGTATTCATGTTGGTGTAGTCTTGCCTGCCAGTATCCATACTGAGATTCTTACCAACACCACTACTAGGCTGGGCGAGTATTACTCCCGGCAATGCAACTTACATCCCGCCAGAGTAGCGAAGGCCATCAGGACTGCAATCGAAAAGGAACGGTTCGAGACTATAGTGCCTTTCAGTTCCAGGTTCCTTCTCGCCTCTCACGACCTTTTTCCGGGGTTATTCCGTAAGGCACTACGGAATAGGCTTCGGCCGTATCTCAAGGCCTGAGCGGAACAGAACCACCGAAAGGGAGTTGTTTTGCAGCACCTTTGAATTAATGCTTGCCCATCTCGCGGTTCGGCTATCCTGTCCCGGAGTATGCAGAGGTGACGACTCATAATTTATTTTGAAACCATTTTCTCAGCGAACTCCGCGCCCTCTGCGTTGAACCGCTCCCTGCGACATTTTCCCCTTGACAATGCAAGAACTAATGTTCTATTATATCCCCAAGATAATAGGGCTGTGCAGAGTGGCGCAGCAGTCCTTCCTCAGGAAGGACCGGGGTCCCGGGTGTCCCCATCTCCCACAAGTGTCCGCCTCTTTCTTTGGAGGAGGCGGATTTAGGGGTTGAAAAAGATGCGCACGAGTGAAATCCGGCGCATTTTCCCCCTGAAAAAGGCGTGGGTGTGAACTGAAGATAGTGACGTTTCTTGCTTAGTGGTTCCTGAACACGTTGCGTTGAAGCTGGCCCTAACCCCCGGAAGTTTGCGGGATTTGACGCTGAGAAATCAAAAAGCCAAATCCCAAAAACCGGGGCCATGCTGTACCCAAAGGCTTCTGAGGAGTCGCAAAGTGGATATGGTGAACCGATGGTGATAGCGGTCAAGCGAACAACTTCAAGAGGCGTTGACTTAAAGGACGTAGGTGCAAAGTTCTAAGGCTACTTCAACCGGCTTCCCGAAGGCATCCTCTGCCTCTTTAATATTCTGGATGTAATCGTGGTCAGGCCAGAAGTGGGTCAGCATCAATCGCTTCACCTTGGCCTTTCTCGCCAGAGCACCAACCTCGCCGCCCTCGAGATGGCCCCACTCAGCATCGCCCGGGTCTCCACGGGTCGCCTCACAGAGGAAGAGGTCAGCATCCTTCGCCAACTCTGCTAGTTCGTCGCACAGGCCGCTATCGGCGGAATAGACCAATCTTTTGCTGCCGCAGATAGCCATAGCATAGCTGTCTATGTAGTGCTTCACCGAGGCGAATTCCATGCTGAAGTCTCCCAGTTTTAACCCTGCTCCTGGTTTATACTCCTCAACCTGGAAGTAAGCTGAGAAGAATGTTGGCGAGGTATTGAATGCTGAGACTGCCTTCAGCATTGCTTCCTTGCCCCCGGGCGGCAGATAGAGATATGGATGAAGTGCTTTATTCAGAGGACGCATCAGCGCATAGCGGTAAGGGATCACGTCAAAGCAGTGGTCAGCATGAAAGTGCGATATGACTATATAATTTACATCTTTTAACGCCACCACCTTCTGCAGGTTGCTCAGCACGCCGGTGCCGCAATCCACCAGAAGCTTGGTTTTCCCCTCTTCGACAAGGTATCCGGAGCAAGAGCCGCCGGGTCTCGGATAGGCAGCGCTTGAGCCAAGTATAGTAAGCTGCAAAAGATTTACCTCCTAGTCACCCTGCTGACGCAGCTTCAGTGCCCGATATACTGGCACTGGCTCAGCCTTGCCTTTGAAATGCTGCGGCTCCAGCGCCTCGACCTCAACCGCACCTTTCACCTGCTCATAGGTATTAGGCCCAATCCATATTTGCCCGCCCGGTGCATTAGAGCACAACCGCGACGACAAGTTCACAGCGTCTCCTATGATGGTATATTCAGTACGCCCCTCCGAGCCTACGTTGCCCGCCACCGCTGGGCCCGTGTTTATTCCGATACCGAACTGCACCTTGGGCAAGCTCTCATCCTGGGGCATATCGGCTATCGCCTGCTGACCCTCCAATGCTGCCTTTACCGCCAGCAGAGCGTGGTCAGGCTGGTTCTGGGGAGCATTCCACACCGCCATGATATTATCGCCGGCGAATTTATTGATCATCCCCTCATTGGCAAGGACGCGCTCTATAATCAGGGAGAGATATTTATTCAGCGTGGCCACAACAGCCTCGGGACTCAACTTCTCGCTCAAGGCGGTGAAGCCCCGCATATCCGCGAACATCACCGTTACATCTCGTCTCGCACCTCCCAGCTTCAATTGGTCAGCATTGGCTAAGCTCAAAATTTCGCTGGCAACCTGAGGCGAAACATACCTGCCAAAGAGTTGGCTTATCTCACGCTGGTCAGCCTGTGCCGCAAACACACGGGTTATTACAGCGGTAACATACATGATGGGCAACGAAATGAGAGGGTAGAAGATGTTTAGAATGTAGCCACTGTCAAAGGCAAAGAACACACCCAGCCCGTAGCCAACGAACAGCACCACGGCGAGCACAGTGCCCCAGCGGAGTCTTGTCAGTGGCAGGACGAAGCCCATGACAACAACCATGAAAAGGACTGTGAGAGCGGCAATTAGCTTGCTAGTCTCCTGAAGGAAACTTCCCTTGAGGATAGTATCCAACGCGCTGGCATGTATCTCTACGCCGAACATCTTCTCTGTCGAGACCGGAGTGACCCAGAAATCCGTCCAGCCGCTGGCTTCCATGCCCACCAATACCAGCTTGTCCTTAACAACGGCAGGGTCGAAATTGCCCTGTATGATGTCGGCGTATGAAAGCGGCTTGAAGGTGTTCGGGCCGCCAACGAAATGTACCCGCATCTGGCTCTTGCCATCCACAGGGATTTCCAGATTGAAGATGCGTATCGACCCATTGTGAATTGTATAATCCTCGTGAATATTGAGACCCGGCTGCACATGCTGTTCGAGGTAGACCTTGTACATTGAGACTACCAGTGCAGGATAGCTCTTGCCGGTTGTGTCTGATACCACGAGTGGGATTTTCCTTACTACCCCGCCGCCTTCTGGGACTACATTTGCATGTGCTATATCTGCCGCAGCCTCCGCAAAGACCGGAGCGGGTAGAGTGAAGTCTTTGTAAACAACCAGGGGCTGCTCTGTTGTCTGAGGGTTATCCCCTATGCCGGCAAGCACCACATTGCCTGCATCCTTCATGGCCTGAGCAAATGCCGTGGCGTTATCGTATTCGTCAGCGAACAGCACGTCAAAGCCAATAGCAGCAGCACCCGCCGCCTTCAGATTATTGACAGCACTGGCGTGAAGGGAGCGGTCCGCCCAAGGCCAGCCGCCGTATTCCTGTAGGCTTTTATCATCTATCGCAACGATGACGATATCGGGGGATGGCTTGGTGTCGAGAAACAGCTGGTCGGTGAACCACCGATTTATGGTCGCAAAAGGCTGAACGAAGTAGACAAGGAGGACAAGGATAGCACCGATACCCAGCGCAATCAATATGTGTTTGCGCTGCCTTCGCTGCTTCCTGGTTTTCCCTCTAATAAAAGACAGCATTAACTCCCTTTCTATGCTTGCCCGCAATAGGCCCATGCCTGATGGTCAGCGTCCATAGTTATTGTTAGCGGGTCAGGCCGAGAGGTCGGCTCTAAATCAAGATACCAGCCAGTAGTGGCGCACCCGCCCCCATCCAGAGCATCAGCTGTCACTACAGTGCCCTGAGGAACAACAAACGTTTGATTCCCTCCCGCAGGAATAGTATAATTGCCGCCAAACCAGGTTACCTGAATTGGGCAGCAACCATCAGAATAGACAGTCAAAGTATGTAAGTGAACACAAGCAGCCGTTGCTTCGTAATCCGAGTTCATAGTGAGTGTCAACGGGTTCTCTCCAGTCGAGTTCCCCCCATCAACCTGCCAGTGGTCTAAGCTGCAATTCTCGCCTGTCTGCGCCGTAAGCGTTACCTGAGTGTTAGCGGAGATCCCGGAGAATGTGCTGTTTCCACCAGCGGGCACTGTCTGATTCCCTGCAGGCAGGCCTTCGACTAGAATTGGACAGCAGCCTTGAGAGACTACTGTTAGAGTGTAGACTGAGGGCGTGGGCGTTGGAGTGGGCGTCGGTGTCGGTATTGGCGTGGATGAGCACGCAGCTATTGCTTCGTGGTCGGAGGCCATAGTTACTGTTATCGGATTCTCTCCAGTCGAGTTCCCCCCATCAACCTGCCAGTAGTCTAAGCTGCAACTCTCGCCTGTCTGCGCCGTAAGCGTTACCTGAGTGTTAGCCGAGATCCCGGAGAATGTGCTGTTTCCACCAGCAGATACCGTCCGGTTACCCACAGACAAACCTTCCACTAATATCGGGCAGCAACCCTGAGAGGCCACAGTCAAAGTGGGACCTGTAGTGATATTGCCTGAGGGCCAATCTATGTTGGCGCAGTCCCAGACCTCATCATAGGACATCGTCCTGTTTCCCTGCCAAACCAACACATCATTAATCCGAATCTTCACCATTGCCGTCGAAGGACCATGACCATTGTCATCATAATAGAAGACTTTGTATTGATAAATACCGTCAAAGGGTGGGGCAACCAGAACTATGTACTCCGGCCCATAGCCAGTAATTACATCCTGATCCAGTGAGGGGTCACCAGGGCTGCTACCGCCAGACCCATCCCAGTCCGGGTTCGGGTTATCATAATAGCAGTCGGATGCGCTCCAGGTATATCTGGTTGCCATCTTGCCCCCTGGTGCGATGAGATGGCTATCGAGGTCGGTATCGTTGGTGTCCCAGGTGAGTTCAGCTTCTATGGCATATGACTGAATATTTGCATTGACCACAACTGTATCGTTCCCTGTCTGGCCATTTATGTCGGTGGCAGTCACAGTTATAGTGTTCGATCCTGGAATCAGTTCGACTTGGGTTCCGAAGCTATAGTAGTTGTAAGTGCTGTTACCCTCAGTGGTCAACGGCAGAGAACGTGCTTCGCCATTAAGAGTAATAGTTGCCCCAGTTTCAGTATTGATCTCATTCGTGCTTGTCACATTGCCTGACACCGTAAGCAGCCTGTTATCAGTTGTATAACCGTCCTGAGGGCTGGTTATTTGCACCTGCAGAGCACCCCCTTCTGGCGTTGGCGTAGGAGTAGGTGCAGGCGCGTAATAATATTGCGGTGGTACATTCGGTGTCGGTGTGACAATCGGCGTAGGCGTTGGAGTTGGCAGCGGCGTAGAGGTAGGTGTGGGTATCGGTGTTGGTGTAACACTAGGTGAGGGTTTAGAAGGTGGGCAACCTACACATGCGAATGATTGCATGCCTGTGCTGACCAATACCGTCACGCCGCTAGCTGTAAACCATACATCACCTTCGTCTGAATTTAAGGTGGTGTTACCATCTATCTCTACCAGCAACTTGAATATCGTGCCTCTCACTGCCGCAGAAGCGGCCGGGGTATCGACCTCGTATTTAGACTCAGAATCTACGAGTTTCTGCACACGGTTGACAGTGCTGCCAAGCAGTTGCTTCAATCCAATAGTGGTGGAGCCGGTGCCGGTAGCAAGGCTGAGCTCATTGATAAGTATCTCGGTGTCAGCCTGCACCTCCATAGTGCTGCCCTCGAAGAAGAGGAGCACAGCAGTACCATTGCCACCTGTCTTGAGATAATCGCCCGCCTCGAGTTTCATACCGGCAACAGCTTGTACCCAGGTCGTAGAACCCTGTTCTTGCAGCAGCACCTCTCCGCTGAGAGATGAGATAGTGCTGGGAGGGGAATTGGTGGCAGGAGTAGGGGTAGGAGTCACAGCAGGAGTAAGGGTAGCTGTCGGTGTCGGAGTAACTGCTCCCTGTCCGCCACAACTGACAAGCGAGACTAACAAGATCAGGGCCAGAACTAAAGTGACCCATTTGAAAGCTGTTAGGGAATTAATCATTACTTAACCTCCTGTCCAAGACAGTCTGCGAGCAGCAAACACCAAATTTGTAAGTGCGGCACGTATAGCACAGCAATAAACAATATGATCTTGACAACAATTGTGCAACACGGTAATTAAGCATAATGATATTAATTCAGACGATGAAAACCGTCAAGACGACATAAGATACCTGCTTCTCCTATATCCAAGCGGTAGAGCCACCCTATAGCAGACTGTCCTGAGAAATGCAATAAGCCTTACTAGCCCAGGGCCACGCTCAACGCTGTTGACAGTCTAACTAGATCCCGGTTGGCTTGCCTCAACCGATCACTCAGCAGCTTCGCAAGGTTCCCCATTATCTTGAACCCTATCTTCGTATCTGCCTCGCACAGCTTCGCCAACTCAGGACCATATATCTCCAACACTAAACATTCCTTAGTCGCCGTTATCGTCGCAGAACGCTCAGCCTTCGTCAGCATCGCTACCTCACCCACTACAATCGGCTCCGTAGCATCCAAGCGTATCAGCGTCTTCTCAGTGTGACCTCTCTCATCCGAAAACTGCGGCAACGTCAGTCTCTTGCTTACCTTCACTGACCCGGAATATATGATGTACATCGTCTCACCCATCTCCCCTTCCGTGATTACAGTGTCACCTTGCCTCCACTTTATCTCATGTGCCGCGGACAGCACTTTCTCCATCTCTTCCTTCGTTAACCCTTTGAACAGAGGCGCTTTGATTATCTTATCAGTCAATATTCCCATCTCCATCCCCCGTCCCTTGATTTAATCTGGTGGCCAATAGCCTCCAGACGAAAATTTACTACCTACCTATCACGAGAGCCACTTCGTTCTGCCTTATCACGTAATCATCCCCCGGATTTAGATTCGCTTGCGGTATCTCAAGCTGGGCCCCAAGATATTCTTTCCCGGCTTCTTTGAATTTCCGCTCTATGAAGTCGTCTATCAGCGAGTAATCGCCACTAAGGACATCCTCAGCGTGAAGGGACTTACCCATGGAAAACAGTCCCACCAGCATGGCGTTCTGCTTCTCCCTGAAATAGGCCGCAAGCTCCCCAAACCTCTTGCCCACGAATTCAGCAGGTATCGCCTTCTGCTGCAAACAACTCTTCTCCTGATAGGACAACAACTGACGCGCCGCCAGCACTATCCCCTCTGCCATCGCTGCGGATGTGATAAGAAATGGATCATACTCCCCATGTACTATTACCTCGCTGGCTCCAGCCCGCCGCACATGCGCCGCAGCCTTGGGCTCCGTCACCTCTACACATACTCGAGCCCGGGGATTCATTGTCTTCACCGCCAGAGTCCCCAGCACTGCCCTCTCATCTGCACCGGTTATCTCCCCCTGCGCTGTATCAGCCAGAATTATCACTGTGGCTGCCTGCTTTACATTGGCAAGCTCCAGAATCGCTTCACTGGTAAAGTCTCCATGAACAAACCTCGGCTTGATGGACTTGTACCTCAGCAGCGCTTCACTCATTCTATCAGAAGCTAACGAGTTCACTAATACTATATCAGGCCGCTCTTGCCTGGCGGCAATTCCCTCCAGTATAGTGTCTATGTGCTCATTCCAGCCACAGATTACGGTATGCTCTTTGTCTTTTATCTTTTCCAATCCTCTTTCCTCCCTTAAACGCCGCGTGACAAGGTATGAAGCCCCCTGAGCAGCAACAAACGGGATGAGGCTAACCCCAATTACAATTAGAACAGAGGCGATGATTCTTCCCGTTGTTGTTACCGGGGTGAAATCACCGTATCCAACTGTCGCCACAGTTACAATCAACCACCAGAATGCCTCTCCCAGGGTCTTTATGGAGCCACCAGAGCCTCGCTCGACATAGTATACGGCCACGGTGCTGCCGACGAACACAAGTAGTAATACTATAACCAGCTTGAGAACTAAGCTTCTTCTTACCCCCCGGAATATCCTCTGGAGAGTAGACTTCGGCAGATTACACCGACCTTGCCCCGTTCTTATGAGAGTCTTATCCAGCGCTTCTCCTTAATATTCAAGTCGAGTTTACCAGCGACGCTCTTCAACGCAGAGATTATTCTGGAATCTTTGTCAGCCCTTTCATTAAAGACTGTACCGCGCACTCGCTGGAGATTTTCTGAGCATATCCTACCCCGTCGTTAGCCTAATAGTCAACAACCCCATCCTCCAAAGCCATATACCAAGCTCATGGATAAAGTTGTTTGCGCGATATTATTCTCCAAATAATGCTGGGACAACATTGTATCGACATTACTCATTTGGCTGAAAATCACTAAATAGGCAGGTTTGATATTACTCGAGGTGACCGGATCGAGATATCTTGGGTGGAACCTCAGTCGTGTCTCGTGCACAACAACTTAGACCGTCAAATCTTGTGCTACTACGTTTAATATTGCTAATCGCGCTATCCCAGTGAAAACGTAACTGGATATCTGAAGTAGTAAAATGCGGCGCAGGAGGTGTAGGATTGCCATCTAATATTCCTCTAATCATCGCCTGGTTCTGCAACTTACCGATCAAATTCCGTACAGCAGCTTCCCATGTGAAGTAGCGAGCAGTGCGCCTAGCCGCCTTGCGGATTCTCATGCACTCTTCTGGATGGTGCCGCAGATATGTCATGTAACCTACTATCTCCATAGGGTCTGCTGTCTCCAACACGAACGAGTTGACAAAAGGAACAGCATAGTCCTCGCCAGTGCACCCAGTGAAGGTGATTCCTCCTGCAGCCATTGCTTCCAGCCCCACTATACCGAATGGCTCATGTCCACTGTTAGCCAACACCCCATCCGCGGCTCGATACATAAGCCGCAAGAAATCTAGAGGCATATGAAATCTGACATCAATGACATCAGCAGGTGCTGCTTCTTGCAGTGCCGTCAGGTATCCGTTAGACGAACCTGGCTTGATTCTAGCCTCCTTTACTATAAGGCCTAAAGAACGTGCATTATATAGAACCTCCTGACCATGGGATTCCATCCCGCCCCTGGCGAGAAGTACTGTTCTTAGACCACTATCCTTGAGCCGGGCCACAGCCTCTACAGCCGTGTTCCAGCGCTTGTCAGGGTTCCAGCGAGCCACCTTACAGAGGATCAATTCCGAGCCAATCATTTGTCTCACCCTATCGGTTATCCTATCATCGACTTTGCGAAGTAACCTCTTCGGTATCCCATTGGGGATGACCAAAGGATTCAGGCCGATCTTCCACATGATGTGCTTCATATACCGGCTCACGGTGGTAATAGTAGTGGTATGATTGAGCCGCCCCCAGTCTATGCGATCAAAGGAGAAAATGTTATTGGCATTCCAAAACATTACCACCCTATCCTTGAGACCATCGTTGTGCAGAATATCGCTGAGTCGGCACATCGCATCTGATGTTTGCCACTCCTCGCCAAGAATCATAACCAGTTTCCCCTGGGCCAAGGCAGGCTTGACAACCTTCTCCATGACAAACCAAGGGATAGACTCATTAAAATCGTAGAGCTTTTCGGTTTCACCTGACCCTACCCCATATTATAGACCGCAGCGGAAAGTTCTCTGCCTGTAATTCTGGAATGTTTGGCAAGAACGCTCAGCACTAGGGCATGATTAGTAAGAAAAGTCCAGCCGGGCATAGTAATAACCCCCTCTCAACAATTGCCGTCGAAGTCACCCCAAAACATGTTGACAACCTTGCTGAATAATGCTATCGTTCCCCAAAATACGTGATGTATACATCACGATTCTCTCATCATGTCAGGCGCTTCATGAATTGCCTGTTTTTTTATAACACAAGCGGGGAGAAGATTGCAACCTTCCCTTTGCCTTTGTAGGCAGCAGCCCGAGTGCAAGCGACTGGATATAGACAGAGTGCTAAGAGCAATGGTAAAATCAGTGGTGATAAATACTTATAAATAAAAATAGGAAGTATCTAAGCTGATGGAGGATATTTGATGGGCAGGAAGGAAAAGAAAGCGCAGCAAAGGCAGGCGTACAAAG
>Ga0209777_10008819_pt1 | contig 10967 bp, 11 predicted proteins | sample FrelakmetHBP12HB_FD_187147 | JGI IMG/M metagenome (GOLD analysis project Ga0209777, IMG submission 187147) | Freshwater lake sediment microbial communities from the University of Notre Dame, USA, for methane emissions studies -HBP12 HB (SPAdes)... | ecosystem: Environmental > Aquatic >... | reverse complement strand
CAGAAAAATCATGGTGGACAAGGTGCTAACAAGGTTAATCCTGGTGGACCTACAGAACCTATGATTGATGAACTTGGTGAACAAAAGAATAATGGTGGACAGGGTGCAAATAAAGTTAATCCCGGTACGGGCGACCCTCATTTCGTAGAATTAGACGATTTGAAGAACACTCTGACCGATTTAGCGATGTTCTTGACTGATGATAATAATACCTTCACAGGAACGCAGTGGTTCCCGAAATTAAGATTGAACGGGTTTACCTTAAACATAGGCGACCCAGAAGCAATTCTCGAAAGACAATTCAACATCGTAGGCGAAGGTTATATTACGCTTCCTGGTCATTATTTGGCTTATCAGTCTGCTAGCGCAAGCGGTTCTGGTACTTTTGCAGAAGCAATCGTGCTTTCTCCTGTACCTGTAGCTTATGCGTCTGGCGCATATATTTTAAGAGTATTGCGCGAAAGAGCAGGGATTGTAACTGATATGACTCTTTTTGAAGATGAGACACTCTCTCCGGCAGCAAATACATGGGGATATAATAGCGGTACACATACACTTACCGTGCAGAGCTGCATTAATGGCGATTTGATTAAAGTATATTTTGAGTCAGCTACAGCTTATACATCGACTTGGACCGATGTTAATACCGTACCTGAAATGCTTATGGCCGAGTATTGCGAAGTCTATATAAAATTTACGTCTTCTCAGAAAATCTTTAGACTTCAGTCCGTTGGTATTGATGCTACATTTGAAAGAACCGATTACGGCGAGATTGGAACTTTTGAGAAAGTGCAGTACGGTGTTAAATCTCAGACAGTAAGAATCTCGTTAAATCGTTATATCGAAGGATTTTCTTTGGAAGACATTCTCGCAGGCGATACATCTTATCCGTATGTGAATCCTCTGGATTTCGCAGATGATATTCAAGTCTTAGTCAAAGTGTTTGGCGAAAGAGAGCATACGAATTTTAAGATAGGATATTTGATGCAAGAAGTATCCCCTACGGCAATCGGAACATCGTTGACAGTGCAGGATTATATTAAAGCTACCACAACTCTAGAGTGCGATAATATCAAAATCTCAGATGTCGAGTCAGAAGTAGCTTTTGCGTAAACGGAATAAAAGAGAGGGTCTCAGGTAAACATACTGAGCCCTCTCCCACAAAGTAAGTCCTCTAAGAAGTGCCTTCGAGAAGAGACATAAGCTGCATGTATTGCAGCCGACTTAGAGGCAAATGAAAAATAAATGTACGGTAAGGCACAATTTATAATAAACACGCAGGGGAGATGCCTTCTACCGTATATGGAAGAAATAGCATCTCCCTTTTTGCTTAATAGGAGTAGAAATGAAACAAATTACTGTAGACTTGGATTTGTTAAAAATTATTCTTGATAACGAAAGCAAGAAGCTCGTAGGAGTCTGTATGAAACGCTTCGAGCTTTCTGACGATAAAGAACAAATCAAAAAACAAGTCAAAGAGTTGATATACGAATATTCGCGCAATTTAAAAGACTTCTTTGAAAACGGTCAGATTCTTTTTACAAATAAAAAGGAGTAAGGAATGGAAAAGGAATTACTCAGTAAGGAAGACGCTCAGAAGTTACTAGAAAAAATACAAGCCGATAAAGATTTAACAAGTATAGAAGCGTTTATTAAAAATAACTTTATTGAATTTGAGCATAATGGCGTTCAATATAGAGTGAGATTATTGTCATTAAAAGACAAAATTCTTTTGCACGAATTTAAATTAAGAAAGTTTGGAGAATATCTTCAAGATAAGAATATTTTGATGGAAAAAGATTTAATTAAAATATATAAAGGAAGAGAAATCGATATAGAAGCTATTGATGAAGCAATGAAAAAATTGAGCGCAGAAATAGTAGATACTCAATTGAGCTTAGGGGAAGCTTTGAGTAAACACGAAACAGACTCTATCTTAAATAATTATAGAGCAAAAATCGAGTCTTTACAAGCAGAAAAGAAAATCAAATTTTTACAGAAGACCGATTTGTTATCGATGTCGTTAGAAAATCAATTGCTTAATTACGAAGCAGAAATCATTACATTCTTAACTCTAGAGATTTCAAAAGATTCCAAATGGGAAAGACTATTTGCTAGTTACGAAGATTTTATTAATTGTGAAGACGAAGAACTTATAAATAAAGCAGGAACACGAAGTATTCTATTGCAATCTATCTAACATGGACACTTACTTGGGAGTTAGAAAGTTAGCAAAAAGTATTAAATATCAGAATCTATTTTTTCTTGCTAAAGATTTTAAGAACATTCAGATATTTAATAATACGGGAGATTTGAGTCAGTTGCAAGATATGTTCTTTAGTTATTTATATATGTATGACGCTTTGAATCAGGATATAGCAATAAAGAAAGTAACGAAGAAAGTTTTAGATTCTGAGATTTATGAAGACGCATATCTATTATGGAAAAAGGAAAAAGGTAATAATACTATAGAATCGGAAAATGAGAAGCACGATGTAGTGCTAGTGCATACGGATACAATTAATTTTCCGAAAAAAGAGGTAATTTAAAATGCCGGGACAAGATTTTCTTGCTACAATAAAATTTGCCATTATGGGCAAAGAAGAAGCCGTAGCTGCTGGACAGCAAGTTAAGGCGGCAGTTGACGGAGTATCTGAGCCTACGAAAAAAGTTACCTCCGCAATGGGAGAATTCGAGAAAGCTTTTCGTAGAGCTTTAATTGTTGCTCCTGTGTGGATGGTCGCAAGAGAAGCAATAAAGCAAACCATTGCATTTGTCAAAGATGGTATTCAATATTATTTAGAGACAGAAAAAGCCCTTCATAATGTATCTTCTACTCTAATGGAGTTAGGCACTGCCGGAACTGCTTCTATTGCTGATTTAACAGATAAATTTCATACATTATCTATAGACACGGGTAAATCAGAAGCTAGCATTGCCAATGCTTTTGCTGAAGTGAATCGTATTTTGCAGAATACAGGAGCAAGTTATGCGGCAGTAAATGAAGCGACAAAATTATCAATCGCTACAGGTGGAGACGCATCTAAATTAGCAGAAACTATGGCATTTTTATATAAATTACAAGGTTCTTCTTTAAAAGAAGCGGCAACCGACACTCAAAAATTTAATGATATAGCTACTCTATTGTATGCAACGCAAGCAAAAATGCCCGGCGGATGGGCTGCTTTGTCTTCTGGTTTGACAAATTTTAATGCAACGATGAGCATTTCTGATTTTGGATTAGAGAATAGTATACGACTTATTGGCGCATTAGGAGCCGCAGGCGTTACTTCTGGCCAGAGCTTGAAGACTGGTTTAATGAAAGTAATGACAAATTTAGACGAAGTTTCTAAGATGCTTGGAGTATCAATTCCTAAAGGAGCTTCTTCGGCAGAATCATTAAGAATAGTATTGAATAGATTGTCAGAAATTAAAGGGCAAGAAAATTTCTTTATGATTTTAAAAGATGTATTTGGTGCTACTGGTTCTAGAGGGTCTGCTCAGATTTTAGCTTTGACTAGAGATATTGATTCTCTCAATGCAGCACTTTCTGGAAAAGGCGCTACTGCAAGAGAAAGAGATTTATATAATCAGCAAATTAGAGAAGGCACAAATGAAGCCGGGCATCAATTAGAAATATTTGGAAATCTTAAAAAGCAATTAGGAGAAGCTTTTGTTGTTGGTGTTGCTGGAGGAAAAAACTTTTCTGAAGCTATGAAGAATATCAATGCTTCTGCTACAAATCCAGCTTTCTCTGCTTGGATTCAAGGCTTCGGTGTATTAGCACAGAAAGCTAGCTATTTTATTCCTATTGCAGGACCGATGATTGCTTACAACGAAGCTATGGCTGGATTGCAGACACGTTTGGAAACTCATTTAGAGTTAAACAATAAAATTAAAGAAGCTCTTAAAGGTCAGATGACGCAAATGGAAATTAATGCTTTAATTGGAGAAGTTATGACTACGGATTTAATTAAAGACGAAAATTTGCGAAAAGCCGAACTTGACCATTTAAAAGAAGCTGCGAGACAAACGGATAATAGACAGACTACGGAAGCAAAGATTACTACGGAAATGGAGAAAAGAAGTTCTGTAGCTGCGACCGAAGTCGCAATGACAAAAAAGCAAGCCGATGAAGTAGATAATTTAATTCTAAAATTTGCAAAGGCAAAAGGCCCTGAAAGAGCGAATATAAGAAGACAATTAGAAATAATGCAATTGCCCGAAGCAGAACAAATGGCACAGTTTCAAAATATATCTTCAGATAGACGTATGATGTTAGATATGTTTCAATATTTAGCTCCCGCTGTACAAAACTCAATAAAAGGAATTATAGCTAGTGAAGCAGGACTAGAAGTAGGAGGAAAATATGGCACTGGTCGTATGCCAGAATTTCCTGGATGGGGAGGGAATGTTGGCGGCGGAGGTCTCGTAAAGCCAGGAGAGAAATTAATTAGCATAAATCCTACAGCAACCTCTACTATCAACGTATCAGTTACTGCCGAAGCTACTGCAAAAGCAATTAATGCAGCTATGAAAGATAAAATCAAGGAAATTCTTGAGAAAGACGTTATTACTGATGAAGATTTAATGAAAGCATTTGGTAAAGCATTATCAAATAAGCTATAAGGAGGATGCTAGATGAACACCGCAGTTAGATTACTTTTCAATGCAGGAGCAGGTAATATCGTCCTCCCATTGATTGTAAGTATTTCAGACCCAGAGGCAGGAGCTAAGGATACTATTATAGAAGGTAAAAGAGCAGACGGGTCGTTAGTCATTCCTGGAGGCAAAAAAAGTGCATTAATTTCGATTAAAGGATATTTAGTTAATCACGCAGGATATGCAGCATTGACTACAGACATGACTTCGCTAAGAACAAATATTACTAACGCTTTAGCTACTTTGACGCTACAGCATTATGCTAGCGCAATTTGGAATACTGATTGGACTTATACAGTAAAGCGTCAGGGTGAAATTAGATTCGGAACAGATTCTATGCGAACTGATTTTGTTGAGTATTCGATAGATTTTCTTATCGTAAGTTTTTAGAGGGAGGTTAATCAATGGCGACAGCAATGCAATTTGGAATCAATTATGTTAATTCTGATGTTAATTATCAAACAACTCCTTTGGATTTTATTGTACTGGACTTAGCTCACGATTATTTGATTTGGTCTAAGACGCTGCCAAATCTTATGACTCATCAACCTACTTCAGATGAGCTTAATGCAAACGCAGAAGTGATAGACCCTGTAAATCCAGTTACAGTTACAGAATGTCTTCTCATGGATTATAGCCATAATGTAGGAGGTTCCTACTATACGCATTTGGTTCAGGGCATGGGAGGAAATCACAGATATTCTTTTATGTTTTCGTTTAATGGACTCACAGCTACAGAGCCTCAGCTCGAAGCGTGGGATGACGGAACGCATACTACCGCAAATAAGAACGTCTTAGGGCTAGGGACAGCTTTAAATTCATTTGTAAAAGGGGTATGCACTACCTATCTTCTGCCTGGCGCTGGTTGGGCAGGAACGGCTCTAGCAGGAGCTAGCAATGTACTATTGCTGAATGGTGGAAATGGTGCGCTTGGTGCTGTTCCAAGCGGTCAATCGACTCAAGAGCTTTATGCGAATTTAAAGATAGTCATACCTGGAAACTATGCTTCTCCAGCAGCGGAAAGTTTTGTATTAACGGCCCGCTATACATACTTTTAAGGAGGCAATTAAATGGCAGCTACTTTTACATGGAGTGAAAGTAATGGTGCAGGACAGACGATTTACGATGGTATCGGGAATATCAACTTTGGGTCTGTTGATGCTCACGACTTGACTCCTTCGAGCAATCCGATTACCTTCGGTCAAAATTCTTTTTCTAAGTATATTAGAGGGAAATTTACCGGCACTTGGACGACTATCTCTAATATGAAATTTTGGAAATCTAATGGTAGTTATGTTACTGGAGAAGGAATTGCGGCAGGGTTTAACGTCTCTTATACGACTCCTACTCAGACCTCTACTGGCGATTCCCCAGTACCGACTTCTGAGCCTTCTCAGAATGTAAATTCTTATGAAGGAGCATCAACAATAGTGCATGGAGCTTCCGGTGTATCAGGATATACTGGATATATAAGATTACAGTTAAATACTACATCTTCGACTCCAGCAGGAGCAGTAAACACGAAGACTTTTACGATGCAATACGATGAAGTCTAATCTATTGTGAGAGAAGAACTTATGAAAAAAGAAGATGCCTATTTTGCGGGGTTGTTTGACGGAGAAGGTTCGTTTTCAATTACTTGGGCAAATAAAGATACTTATATTAATTTTTCTCCTAAAATGTGTATGAGTTTAAAATATGGCTCTGAAGTGCTAGAAAAATTACAAGAGCGATTTGGAGGAAAAATTTGGCATTATAAAGATGGCATGTCTAGATGGTACTTAGGAAAGAAAGAATTATTACGAGCTGCGGCTAATGCTTTAATTCCTTATCTTGAAATTAAAAAGAAAATAGGAATTAAATTTTTAAAGATTTTAGATTTATTTCCTAAATCTAGACAAGAAAAATGGACCGAAGCTAGAATAATGAAAGTAAGAAAATTGAGCCAGAATCTTAATCCCACAAAAAAGCGTTTAGTGAAAAATATTTAAGGAGCTATAAAATGGCTAATTCAATAGACCATCCAAATCGTCGAAAGGGAGATAATTCAATATCATCCCTTTCTTTCCATTGGTTAGCAATCTTTAAAGATGGAAGTTATATCAATCAAGTCGTGGGAGAAGAAGAACACGAATTTAAAGAAGTGCAAGATAGATTTGACGATTTGAGAGTCTTTATTTTACATCATGTAGAAAATCATAATAAATTTATAGTAGATTTAGAACGAGGAATTATTTGCGGAAATGGAGTTATAAGTCATTATAAAATAGAAGAAGCAGAAAAAAAGAACATACGACTAATTCATTTTAGAAGGCACGAAAGAGAATTTACAGAAGCAGGTGTAGAAATAAAACATATTATTACATATTTTCTAGGCTATCAATATTTAGACAAAGACGGAAAAAATAGACAGGCAATTCTGCAAATAGACGATTCTAACGGAAGTTGGATTTTGGAGGAAAATTAAAATGTCGGTTAATTTAGGGACGACTACTGTAGGGACATCTACCCAATATTCTAATCAGCATCGTATTGTAGAAACCTCTGACGGAAAGCACGTTGTTTTTGGGCATAATGTAAACTCTGTTCAAATTGCTTATAAAGTTTCTACAGACGACGGCGCTACTTTTGGTAGTTGGGTTACTGTCTATAATACCCCCACGGTAAATGATTTTGATGTTTATATAGATGCTAGCAATAATATTCTACTTGCTATTGGCACTACAGGCCAAACTATGTATTTTATTAAGATGACTTACGGAAGTGGAACGTGGTCTATAGGTTCTACTGTAACAGCTTCTGGAGCTGTTTCTTGCTATCGGTCGGCTTCTATTACTAAGAGGGCTAACGGGGATATTTGGATTGCTGGAGCTAATTCTGCCGAGACCGGATTTTATGGATGCTATTCTACGGATGGTGGGGCTACTTGGAGTCAAACTGCCTTTGTAAGTGCAGCGTATACTTATCAGATTACAATTATTCCCAAAGGTAGCGATATTTGGGCTTTCTCAGAAACGACTACTGGTTTTAAATATTTTATTTATACTTCATCTTGGAATTCAGGAACTGTAATTACCACATCTTTTCTCGGTAGCGGCCATTCTGTAGGAAAAGTCAGCGATTCAGAAATATATTTAGCTGGAGAGACTTCTTCTGGCATTAAGGTTTATAAATATACTGGCACTTGGGATGCTGGTCAATTAATAACCGGAGCAGCCGCCGGACAGACTCAGCCAGCACTTTCTATTATAACTGGTGTTGGCCCTGTATTGACTTATTGCACAGCAACTCCCTTTAATATAGTCTACAGTAAATATAATGGGTCTTCTTGGCCTGCTTCTGTAAATATTACTAACGATTCGGCTACTAATAAATGGCCTACGGCTATTGCATCCGATACAGGAGAATTGCATACAGCTTGGATTACTGGAACAAGTACGTATGTCATGTATTTTCAGACTACGAGTTTTGTTACGGTAGTACAGCAAACTCAGAACTCTGATGCTGTAATTAAAGTAGTTCATCAACAAACGAAAAATTCAGACGCAACTATCTTTGTAACTGGAACACAGCAAACACATGCTTCGGATGCAGTAATTACACATCATGTTCAGCAAACTGCATCTTCAGACGCTAAGATTAAAGTAACTGGTCAGCAAAAAACTAAATCTTCAGATGCTGTAATTCTTCAGAGAATTCAGTCTGCTCTTTCATCTAATGCTAATATTAAGGTAACAGGGAAACAGCAGCAAACTACATCAGATGCTGTAATTATCGCTCCCATTCTTTATGACATACTCAATACAATTAATTTTGCGAAGCAAGCATTATATGATGCTGTCTGTCAAATTACTACAGTAAAAAGAATCTTAACTGACATTGCTAATGTCATTAATACAGCAAAAGGAACTCTAGCAGATACTTTAAATGATTTTCGTATGCGTGGCTTGGGACTTTTAGATATAGGAAATGATGTGAGATTTTTAAATGCAGCGATGATAGCAGGAAATGCAGGGATTCAATCTTTAGGCAAAACATACATTCGTGTTTATTTTAATAGTATTGAACAAACAGACGTTGATGTAGATAGCATTGAGATTCATAAAATATTGAATGGGGCTCATACAGCTTCTTTAGATTTAGGAAGAGCTTACGATGCTTCCGCTCCAGCATTAGAAACTACAGTAACCATTTATTATTCTAATTATTTGCTTTATAAAGGTTATATTACTGAAATAAATCCAGACGAAAATCCAGAAAAAATTAATATAATTTGTCAAGATACGTATTGGAAAAATAATAGAGATAATTCGTATTTCTTTGTAGGGCACAATCCAATCGAAAATGTTCCTCCAAATGTAGTAGAGACTTACTATGATACTCCACAGCAAGCCATTCAAACAGAATTTGCACATACTGTAGACTTCGGAAATTTCGTGCCTCAGACTATCGATTGTTTTGGAGTAGGAAATTCAGATGCTCTAACTTCTCTAATCGATGGCAGCGGCAATTATGCTTGGTATTACGATGTAGACGATAGTTTTAAGATTTGGAGAGCTGGAGCAGGAAGTATAATTACTATCAATCGTCAAACTCTAGGGCAAAATTTAAATCTATTTCATTTGATTAATCATCAATTTAAGAAAGACGCAGGAAATGTTGTTAATAGATACAGAGTGCAGATGGGCAATATTTATTATGTAGGTAATAGAGAATATTCTTCATATAGCTATCGTAGTTACGCTCAATTCGCTACCCCTGCTTGGGACGCTACGTATGAAAGATTGTCCGACGACGACCCAGATGGGGAAGGTATAGATGCTCATTCGACAGAGAATGAACCTCTCTATGCAGATGTGTTTAAAAAATATAATCTCCCTTATTTAGACCCAAAACTAGAGCAATATAGTGATAGATACCCTCCTTATGTAGAAATATATTCTCCTGACTTTACGTGGGAGACGATGAACGTATTTACTGAACTTCTTACATTAAGACAAGTTGTAACCGAAGGATTTACTATTGATTATGAGAATCAAACTATTACGTTTAATGAACCAAAATTTCTGTATCAAACTGGAGAAGACGGAGAACCTACGGTATACGCTGCTCCCATCATAAAAGTATATATATGGAAAAAAGAATTACATTCGTTTACAGATGACCCCACGAACAATCCGCTGACATTTTATACTAGCAAAGTAGGTTCTTATCCAGTTACAGTTACAAAAGAATTAAACTTAGCTGATTTAAATAAATCTACAGGAGTAATTTATAAATTTTATGAAGGTCATCAATATATCATTCCTGCCTACGACGATACAGAATTTGCAGAAGACTATGCTTATTGGCAATTAAGTAAAACAAGAGAAGAACAAATTACAGGACTTATATCGATAACATTGGACAATCTGTGTTTTAACGGTATAGATTTAACAAAACGTATTTATATTGATGGGATTACAGATTCTGCAATGAACATAAAGTCTATAGATATTCGTATTGCTGATTTTCAAGTTTCTCTACAGTTAGAGAATAGTCAAGCTTATCAAAGAACAGTTTCCTTCCCGTGGCACGGGGAATAGACGTGAGGAGAAGATATAATGAATCTTAATGACAGAATAAAACAACTTGAAGACCAAGTTGCTGCTTTGTCAGCAAAATTAACCGACTTGTCTACAAATACTCAAGATAAGTTTAAAAATTGTTTTTCTGTTTCTGGCGGGACTAGAGGAAGAAGTTTGCTTAGTGCTGTAGATGCTCAGAGCGGTTTTGGACAAATTAAAGGCGGAGCAGTGATTTGGAATACTTCAGAATTAGATAATCCTCCGGTTAATCAGGAACCTCCCAATCCAGAATTAAATGAATATGCAAAAGGATATAATAAGCATACTCATTCTCGTTTCTCTGGAGGAGCTTTAATCCCAGAAGGATTAGAATTTGTATGGTATGATTTTGAGAATACTCCAGTTACCAATATGCACTCTCAAGCATATTGGAATCCAGCTCCTTCTATATTAAAATTACAAAACAGCAGAAATGAAGAAGTAGAAGCGATAGGTCATTTGTTTTTACAATTTAATCCAGATACTAAATGTTGGGAAACTGCTGCTGCGGAAGTAGATGTTTTGCGCTGCGTTTTTGTTCTGAGAGGTCCAGACGGGAATATTTTACAGGATAGTAACGGAAACGATATTTCTGCTCCGCTTTTTAGTGCAGACATTCATAAAACTAGCATTGTATGGGATGAAAATGGAGCTTGCTGGAGATTTTATGCGGCTTACGCTCCGGGGACTGTTTAAACA
>Ga0209777_10008818_pt1 | contig 10967 bp, 8 predicted proteins | sample FrelakmetHBP12HB_FD_187147 | JGI IMG/M metagenome (GOLD analysis project Ga0209777, IMG submission 187147) | Freshwater lake sediment microbial communities from the University of Notre Dame, USA, for methane emissions studies -HBP12 HB (SPAdes)... | ecosystem: Environmental > Aquatic >... | reverse complement strand
GAAAACCTGGCAGCCCAGATGGTGGATATAGGGAAAAAAACCAGCGCGGGGCATATCGAGTTGGCAAGTATTGAGCCGGGACAGATCGCAGTAGTGACCGTCTCACCGGGGCGTGGAATTTCGCGCGTCTTCGCCAGCCTGGGAGTGGCAGGCATCGTTGAGGGTGGACAGACGATGAATCCTTCCACGAAAGATATACTGGACGCTTTTGAGAATTTACCGACCGAAAAAATCATCCTTTTGCCCAATAACAAGAACATCATCTTGGCCGCGCAACAGGCCAAGGATGTAACCGTTAAGAATGTGCATATTATTCCCAGCCGTACCATTCCGCAGGGACTGGCAGCCATGATGCACCTGAACCCGGATGGCGATTTGGAATCGGTGGTTGCCAGGATGACCAAGTCCATTGAGGATGTAATCACGATTGAAATCACGACCGCTACCCGCACGGTGGAGATTGATGGCGTCTCGGTGGAACAAGGACAGGTTATCGCGCTGGTGAATGGCAGCCTGGCGGTTTCGACGGTTTCGGTGGAATCAGCCTGCCTGGGTGGATTGGAAAAAGCTGGAACTGCCGAGCGCGAGCTGATCACGCTTTTTTATGGTGAGGATATGCCAAGCGCCGAAGCCAACCGGATCGTGGATGTGATCCGGGCGGCCTATCCGGCTCAGGAAGTGGAATTACAGGACGGCGGCCAACCGCATTACCAGTTCATCCTTTCCGTGGAATGACCCAATGTCTGGCCGGAGTTTTGTTTGCCCGGCTCAAAACCAACCGATGCCCAACGTCTGCATCCTTACCGACAGTTCAGCCCAGTTCACGCAGCCCAGGTTCCCGGGGTATGAGCGTGTGCATGTCATTCCATTCGCCCTCCAGCGTGTCGAATGCCAGGAAGGCCGGTCTTTGCCGGGAGGTGTATTGAGCAAGAGACGGCTGGTGGCACCTTCTCCGCAGGAATTTATCCAGTACTATGCCAGGTTGGGCCGCGCTTACGACTCGATATTGGTACTCACACTCTCCTCTTTATTTAGTCCCACCATGAGTCACGCCCTGGCGGCCTTAGAACAATACAGTAATGGTGCAATCGTGGAAGTGATAGATTCACTGACGACCGCGCTCGGGTTGGGAATGCTCGTCCAGATTGCAGCCCAGGCGGCTTCCGAGGGGGCATCTTTGAAGGAGATCGACCGGCAGTTGCGAGCCAGCATTCCACGCGTCTACCTGTTGCTCTGTATCCCAGAACTGACATACCTGGCCCAATCCGGTCATATGGAATATGCCCAGGCAATGGTCGGCGAGATGATGGGAATTTTGCCCATTTTCACTTTTGAAGATGGGCGACTGGTCCCCATGGAAAAGGTGCGCACCCCTCGGCACTTGTTTGAGGCTTTCCAGGACTTTATCGGTGAATTCGAAGCCCCGGCTCAGATTGCCCTGGTTAACTGTTCCGGTCGTGGCAGCCTGCGTACCGGCCCTTTGCGCCAGTATGTGCAGGATACTTTTCCGGAGACGCTTTTCAGCGAGCACCCCATCCAGCCCCACCTGGCAGCGATGTTTGGCCCGCACAGTATTGGGCTGGTTGTATTGGAATCGATGGACCAAATTCGGAAATGAAAACAGGTTTTGTCACTGACAGCACCTCGGATATCCCCGCTGCCGTGGCCAGCCAGTATGGCATCGAGATAGTTCCGGTGTTAGTCAATATTAATGGGAAGAGTTATGCCGATGGATTGGAAATCAGTCGTGAAGAGTTCTATACCCGCCTGCCATTGCTGAGGAACCTGCCAACCACTTCAGCACCCTCGGTTGGTTCATTCCAGGAACGTTACGAGAAATTGTTCAAGGCCGGAGCAGACTCGGTCGTCTCCATCCATCCTCCGGATGCATTGAGCGGCATTTATAACGCCGCCCGGCTGGCTGCGCAGGATTTTGGCCAGCGCGTGACCGTGTTGGACAGCGGACAGCTCAGTCTTGGTCTCGGTTACCAGGTTATTCTGGCAGCGGAAGCAGCCGCACAGGGGGCCAGGCGGGAGGAACTGTTGGGCCTGGTCGAAAGCGTGCGCAAGCGGGTGCGGCTGACAGCCCTGCTGGAAACCATCGCTTATGTCCACCGCAGCGGACGTGTTTCTTGGGCGGCTGCAATGATTGGCGGGGCGTTCCGGTTGCAACCATTAATCGAATTGCGCCATGGCATCGTACACCGGCTCGGACAGGCGCACACGCGCCTGCAAGGGGTAGAACGGCTGGTCGAGATGCTCAATTCCTGGGGCCAATTGGAACGTCTGGCGGTACTGCATACCAATGCCGAATCGGCTGCCTGCCATTTATTGGAGCATGTCAGGTCGAAGGTGGCGGTCCCCCCTTTGCTGGTCAATGTCACCACTGCCATCGGGACGCATGTTGGCCCGCATGGACTGGGCTTTGTGGCAGTACCGGTTCTATAATCCCCGCAAAATGATAGAAGAACCGTAAATTGAGAGTGTGCAGCGAAGCCGCACACTCTCAATTTACGAACCTCTTCTTTTTTTTTTTGGATAGCTTCTTAATCCAGGTAATACGTCATCCTTTGCAAACCAATGGACGGGTCCAGGTATTGCACCCTGACCCCTGCCGGGACACTCAGGCTGATGGGCGCATAATTCAGGATGGCTTTGACCCCTGCCTCCACCAGCTGATTGGTGACTGCCTGCGCCACTGAGGCCGGGACACACACCATTGCCACTTTGATACCGGCCTCCTGGATAGCTTGTCCCATCTCGCGCGTATCCTGGATGATAAATCTGCCCACCTGCGCTCCAATCTTCGATGGATCATTATCGAAGACCATTGACACACGGAAGCCACGGTCATGAAAACCCGGGTATCGTGCCAGGGCATGGCCCATATCGCCCATCCCTATCAGGGCTACATCCCAAAAATGGTCCACTTGAAGGATTTCACACAGTTTGCCGATCAAAAAAACAATGTTGTAACCGGTACCCTGTTTGCCAAACTCCCCGAATTGCGAAAGGTCTTTGCGGATTTGTGCGGCTGAGATGCCCACCTGTTCACCCAGTTCCTGCGAGGAGGTGTTCTCCTGTTCCAGAGCTTGCATCCGGCGCAGGGCCCGCAGATAGATCGGGAGCCGGCTGACAATGATATCGGGAATTTCTCGCTTTTTCATGGTCTGCTCCCAAATGAGGTTTTATGAATTGGTTTGGAACCTTTCCGAAGATTCAGGAGGAGTTCGTATTTTGAGTGCCCGCACTTAAATTGTGGTTCTTCTATAATTTTGGGGGAGTGCCTTGAGATGACGCGGACATTCGACGCAACAGATCGAAAAGAACCATTTTCCAACCAAACTGTACCATAAATAACGTGATTGTGCAATTATTCATTTACTGATTACCTGCACACTGAAATTTCCGTTACTCTGGATGGTGACAAGCGAAAGCGGAAAAGGCAGATAATCCCCTTTCGGATAATCCAGGTTGGGATCTTCGGGTAAAGAAAGGAAAGGCATGGTGGAGATAAAACCTTCCGCGGAAATGGTCGCGTCGGTGCTGACCTCGACGCGGCTGCCTCCCACCAGGCACCATGTCCAGGCATGCGGTGCCAGCGTGGCCTGATAATCCACCGGGCCGGAATAATACCTGTCCGGGTCCACTGCCAGCGGGATAAGGGTGCTGACCGGACCGGGTACCTGATAATGCACTTCCACGCCATCCGGTGTCAATTGGTAATTCTTTTGCAGGCGCCCATCCGGGCTGGTAAAGGTGATCCCATCCGGCCGGAGGGTTGGGGCGTAGGCTGTCCAGGTATCGTTGGCATCCGTGAACGCACCGGGAATACCATTCGGGTCCGCCGCTTCGCCATTCTCCGGATGCCATTCGGATGGGTCACTCAACCCGATCGCGAACTGTGAGGAAGGCCCAACCAACTGGTGCGGGCCATTTGCGTCCAGATAGAAGAATTGTGTCAGCCGGGCTCCGTCGGTCTCCAGAATGGCAAAATATTGGCGGTTTGCCAGGATGCATTCATCCCGACCATCGCCATTCAAATCATCGTTGCAATCAGCACGCGCAGCCGGCTGATATGCCCAGTTGGCAACTGCCAGTAATTCGCCTACCTGACCAATATAGGCGCGGCTCAATGCCTGCAATTGCGGGTCAGGAGTGTAGGCAGTCAGCGTCAGATAGGTCTGCCAGGCGGACAAACTGGCGGCATTTTCAGGGGCGGATTGCAAAGCCTCCAACCAGGGCTGGCTTCTTACAGCGGCAGACGCTGGAACCGGCAGCGACCGGCTTGGGAAGGCCAATATACCCGGGCTTGTCAGCGGTTGTATCCACGGGTGGGCGGCAATCCATTCAAAAGTGGGATCGGCCATATCCGGGTCCCCCCAGGTGGATTGAGGCAGACTGCCCCCCAGCACCACCAGGTCACCCGGGTCAGGCGAGAGAGCGGTTGAGATCAGCGCACGCCGCACTTCCAGGGATGGCCCATCCTGGGTGGCCTGGATGGCATTGGCAGGCGGGAGCGGGATAAGCAACCGCCCGCCCGATTTTGCCAGGTGGGTATCATCTGTGAGAGGCAGGAACTGGGCCTGGTAACCGGCCAGTGCGACCTGTTTTACGTTTGTCAAAGGGTCCGGTGAGAGTGCGTAGACGAATTGGCTGGCAGGCATGCCAAACCCGGCTACAGCACGGTTGCTTAGTCCCAGGGCAACGGTCGCTGGTTCGCCGTAGGCTACGTCCGGGAGAATAAGCAGGCCGCGCGCCTGCAAGTCTTTGATCTCCGGAATATTGCCCATGAAGTCCAGGGCTGCCAGGCTGGCAGGATTCTTGAGGTCCAGCAGTGCCATGGGATAGCCAAATTGTCCGGCTGCTGCCAGGAGATACTTCAGGCCATGGCGCGAGCCGAGCGGACCGACATGCGCGCCATCCCAATCGCGCAGGGCTTGGGTCGGAGTGGTGGCTGGGAAGACATCCCAGAAGGCCATCATTAAAGGTGCATTTTCGCGCGGGGGCGGGCCATCAGAACGGACGTTATCAACTTCATCCGCCAACGCCAGAGGCGAGGTGGTGTACGAGGAAATATCCAGGTGGTAGCGATCGCCGATGAAAGCCCGATTGAGGTTGACCGTGACGGTATCCAACTGGTAATCCTGGACGACGCGCGGCCAGATGGCTGGTTTTCCGGCCATGATCCCGCTGATTTGGACTGTGCCGGTGGATGACATGTTGATCGTCAGGGGAGTTTTGGAAAAATCCCGGTCATCCCACAGGGCGATCTCGAGGGAGTAGGCATCGCCGGGGTTAATATCCAGCAGGTCCACACGGATATCAACGCTCAGATCAGTAGTGCGTGTATAGACTGCCAGGATATCGGTGGCAGGGCTGGTGGTAACTTTCTGGTCGAGGGCGCGCAAATCGGCCTGGACCCAGGGACGGTTTACCGGCGACGACGAACTGCAGGCGGCCATAGCCAGCAGGAGCAGGCAGCTGGAAAGGTACCAGGCAAACAGCGACAGACGTATGCGGGGATGGGACTTCACCTCCCTATTGTATATTAAATAATCGGATAGTTTTGGAGTTTCATGGTCGTATAACCGGATCATTCTACAGGTTTGGTGACACGCATATCTCCAGATTTCGGGTTCCGTACGACCTTTTGAGGGAATTGGCTCGCAATTTTTTAATGCGCTGCAGAGTATAATGAAAGTACACTCGAGAACAGTCACCACCCGCCCAAAAATCATGCCAAGCGAATCTGACCATAAGGAACCGGAACAAAGCGAGTCCTTTGCAGAGCGGATCGATTTGCTCTTCGAAGAGCTTTCGTTCGCGTTCGAACGGCAGCGGCCATCCATACTGCTGGTTTTCTATGAATATGAATCGGTCCGGGAGAGGGCAGAACGTGCGCTGGAAATGCGCCTGGCTGAAAATGGACAGCTGCTTGTACCCTTTTCTGTGGATGCAAACCATTTCGACATCCCCTTGTTGCTTTCCCAACGTCCGGAGCGGGATCTTTCGGTCTTCTCGGTCAGTAGCCTGTCACGCGGCGGCGGGAAAGAGAGCGCCAATGCCTACCGCGCTCTCAATATTCGCCGGGAGTATTTCGTGGATTATGCCATCCGGGTGGTCATCTGGTTGGACCGGAACGAGGCGATGGCGCTATCCCGCCATGCACCAGATTTCTGGGCCTTCCGTCACCGTGTGGTGGAATTCTATGACGCTGCCGAACCAAAACTACCGGAAATGTTGGCCGGTGCATGGGGCGAACCAGCCCAGGGATTCCCGGGACAGTCTGAGTATCTTGACGAACAGATTGGATTGTATGTGGAGCGTCTGGATAATCTGCCAGAAAATGGCGATTCTCTCAGGCCCCGGATGGAACTGTTTTTCAAGTTAGCCGGCCTGTATCATGCCAAAAAAGCCTACGATCAATCCATCCAACGCTTGCAACAAGGCAGGGAGATTGCGCGGAAGTTGAATGACACCGTCTGGCTGGCTGCATTCTGGGCAAAGCTGGGCCTTGTCTATCTGGATTTGGAACAACCGCTGCGGGCGGTACGGGCCTGCCGGAAAGCCGTCCGGCTCAATCCACAGGAGGCCAGCCTGTGGAACAATCTTGGGCATTTTTACCATATCGAAGAGCGCTTTTCCGATGCTATAATTGCATATAAACATGCAATCCAGCTGGATCCGAAAAGTTCCATGGCAAATTCCGCACTGGAGACATGTTATCGCCGGTTGGGAAAGAATGATTTGGCCGAAAAGTAAAAGAAACAGATCCACGACCCCCACAATGCGGGGGCAGGCCAACACGAATAAACACGGAATTCAGAAAGCGACCTGGGCATGCCGTTCGGTTTCGTTCTACCTATCATAGGAATTACAGCTGGCATCGTCCTGTTGATCTGGCGGCAGCGGAAAGTCCGCGGAGCTGCCAGCCTGGTGGTCTTTTCATCTGCCTTGATCATCTGGGCTGGCGCGTATGGTATTCTTCTTTATAGAACGATTTATCTTCCGCATTCGGATGGCAGATTCTGGCTGGCACTGATTACTTTGTGCGCCACCGTCACGTCGACGGCTTTATTGACATTCATCATTGCTTACACCAATCATGAAGAATGGTTGAGCAAGTGGGGTATCCTCCTGCTTTGTCTGGAACCCCTGGTCACGCAGGCCTTGTTCTGGACGGATCGCTGGCAACCGTATTTCTCCACAACCTATGGTCTTGCCAGCACAGGATTATTTCTCAACTCCAGCCCTTGGTACTGGATAAACGCCTCCTATTCTGACGGCTTGATGATTCTGGCGCTGATCCTGCTGACCCAGACTTTTCTCAACAAGCCCAGGCAATACATGCTCCAGTCCATCACTATCATCATCGGAGTCTTTATTCCGATCCTGACTAAAATTATCAACCTGGCAACATTTAAATTTATTCTTAACCTGGAACCACCCCTGGCATCTTTTATCATTACAGGTGGCTTGCTCATTTACAGCATCTACCGGTACAAATTAATGGAAATTGTCCCGATCGCCCGCGACATGGTGGTTGAAAGCATGAGCGAAGGTTGGATGGTCCTGGATTTGAATAACCGGATCGTGGACCTCAATCCGGCCGCGGAGGCACTGCTGGGGGTTACACGCGAAGAGACCTTCGGCAAACCGGCGGAAGACTTCCTGCAGAACTGGCTCAAGCTGGACCAGGAACCTTCCATGCGGGAAACGGAATTGAGAGGCAGCGTGAATGTGAATGGCGAGCTGCGCTACCTCAGCGTGCGCATCCTGCCCCTTATCAGCCCGCCGGAACAACCGGTTGGCAAAGTCGTTTTATGGCGCGATATTGCCGATCGCAGAAGGGCGGATAATGCCCGTCAACTGGCACGCGATGAAATGTTCGTGCTGCTGCATTCCATTTCCGATACAGCCTTCCGAACTGTGAACCAGAACGATTTTTTGACGGAGTCCATCTCGCAGATCGTGTACGCGTTTCACAGCCAGGCCGGCCTGATCTTCCTGCTTGAAGATGTGGGTTCGAAAGCTGAGGCACCTAAGTTTTACCTGGCGGCACACCACGGGGTGGCGCGCAAGGAGCTGGCGCACCTGTCCAACTCTCCGGAAGTAACCCGCATCGTAACACAAATCCTTGAACAGCAGGAGCCGTTCTTCGCCCCGGATATCACCACGGACGCACGCTTCCCACCCGCCATGCAACGGTCGGGCAACAAATCCATGCTTATGGAGCCTTTGATGGCCGGCGAGCATGGGTTGGGAGTGATTGGCCTGGTCAAGAAGGAGGATGCGCCGGCTTTCGGAAATGGCGAAATCACCCGCCTGGCGATCGTGGCCGAGGAGTTGGCCTCCTTCATCCGCAATGACCGGACTCGAAAACAGGCCCTGGCCCAGGAGGAACGCCGTAGCCTGGGCAGGGATTTGCACGATTCCATCTCCCAAAAACTGTATGGCGTAGTGCAATTAACCGAAGCCGCACAGGCCAGGTTGGAAACCGGCTCCTCCATACGGGCGGAAGATCTGGCCCGGATTGGCGAGAGCGCCCGCCAGACATTGAAAGAGATGCGCCTGTTCATTTTCCAGATGAAGCCGGTGGACTTGGAAAATAAAGGACTGGTGGCAGCCCTGAACGAACGCCTGTCCGCGGTGGAGGGGCGGGCGAATATGAAAGCCCGCGTGTTGGCGGATGAAGAAATCAATCTGTCGCTTGAAAAAGAAAATGTTTTATATAATATTGCCATGGAGGCATTAAACAATATAATAAAATATGCCGATGCCAAGTCAGTGACGATTCTTCTGAAGAGGCGCAAGTCTGCGGTTATCCTCGAAGTCGTGGATGATGGTTGCGGTTTCGACCTGAAGGCCAGGAGCAACGCCGGCATGGGATTGCGGATCATGCAGGAACGGGTTGCCAAGGTGGATGGCAAATTAACCATCCGGTCTGTCCCGGGAAAAGGGACAAAAATAATCGCAACGGTCGATGAAAACAAAATTCCGCAAGCAACCAGGGATAAGAGAAAACCATGAAAAAAATCCGATTACTCGTTGTAGATGATCAGACCGTGGTCAGGGAAGGACTGGCAGCCATCCTGACCAATTATTCCGATATTGAAGTGATCGGCCAGGCAGCCGACGGGATCCAGGCGGTCGAAATCATCAAGAAAGAAAAGCCGGATGTGGTGTTGCTTGACATGATGATGCCCAACCAGGATGGCCTTACCACCATCCCGAAGGTCCGAGAGGTATCGCCAAACACACGCATCCTGGTGGTGACCGCCTATGCCGAAAACGATCTGGTTTATCAGGCCATCAAAGCCGGCGCCTTGGGTTATATCCTCAAGGATGCCACGCGCGATCAATTGTTGCAGGCCGTCCGGGATGTGGACCAGGGTCGGGCCTCCTTGCAGCCTTCCATCGCAGTCAAACTGATCCAGGAGATCAACCATCCCACTGAGTCGACCTATACTGCCGACCCGCTGACCCGGCGCGAACTGGAAACCATCCGCCTGATCGCACGTGGATTGAGCAACCAGGAAATCGCTGAGAAGCTGGTAGTCAACGAACGGACCATCGCGAAGTATGTCAGCAGCATTCTGGATAAACTCCAGCTGGCAAACCGCACCCAGGCGGCACTATATGCCCTGCGGGAGGGCATCTCCGGGTTGCACGACGAGTAGAATTTTATTGGGAGAAGTCTCATGATGCGGGGGATTGTCAACGAATTCAGCATGGCTGGGCTTAATAATTCTGTGGGTTGCGCATCTGCGTCAACCCACAGATTGGTTGTACAATGGTATTCAGGTGCTACGCGAGATCGTTGGCGCTTTGACGGATATCACCGAACGCAAGCAGGCTGAAGAAGCCTTGCGGGAGTACAACATCCGCCTGGCCATGGAGTTGGCGGAACGTATCGGGGAATTGCAGGATGCGCAGGAGAAACTGGTCCGCCAGGAAAAACTGGCCGTGCTGGGCCAGCTGGGTGGGCCACGAGTTGCGCAACCCGCTGGCGGTTATCAATAATGCGGTCTATTATCTGAGACTGGTCCAGCCGGATGCTGATGAAGAAGTCCACAAGTACCACACCATGATTGAGCATGAGGTGCACAATGCCGAGAAGATCATCTCCGACCTGCTGGACTTTGCCCGCCTCCAATCGGTAGACCGGGTACAGGCGGCCGTGCCCGAACTGGTGCAGCGCGTACTGGAGTGTTTTATTGTAAAATGATACTATAGGATCTGCGCCTGAATAGCATATGTTTATTTTATGAATTCACCAACCATCTTTTATTTTGTCTCTGTCGTTTTCACCTTTGCCGTGACCAGTTTCCTGGCCTGGTACGCCTGGCGGCGCCCGCCTTTGCCTGGCGTGCGCGCCTATTCCGGGCTTGCGCTGGGTGAATGCCTGCTGGCGCTGGTGGAACTCCTTTCGATGGGCAGCCCCACGCAATCGCAGGCGCATTTCTGGTTCAACATACGCTTCCTTTTCACCGGGATCATCCCGCTGCTGTTCCTGGTTTTTACGCTGGAATACTTTGGCCACAAGGACTGGCTCTCCAAACCACCATTGATGATTGCCTTCATTATCCCGGTTCTTACGCAGGTCATCATCTGGGTTAATGGCCTGCATGGCTTATGGGTTAAACAGGATGTTAGCTTTCATCAGAATGGGCCTTTCTGGATGGTGGATACCAGCACGCGCATTCCGGCGGCGTGGTTCATGGTACATTCGCTTTACAGTCTGGGCCTTTTACTGGCAGGGATAGTCGTGATCCTGCTGACCGCCTGGCGCATGCGGCGGGAGCTACGCGCGCAGGCGCTCTTATTGCTTGCCGGGGCGCTGGTGGCATTGGTCGCGAGTCTCATCCCGGTTTTCAACCTGTTCCCGCAGTTGGCGTTCAACCCGTTCGTCCCCGGGATTGGGCTAAGCGCGTTGCTGTATGCCCTGGCAATCTTCCGTTTCC